>OBEQ011744265.1_pt1 | contig 17703 bp, 16 predicted proteins | sample 1670901 | NCBI WGS metagenome assembly OBEQ01 (sample SAMEA104232315, study PRJEB22302) | groundwater metagenome | biome: forest; feature: aquifer; material: groundwater | place: USA | collected 2011-08-07 | depth 5.4 m
CTTACATTGGAGTAAAGTATTGAGCCTGACTCAAGTAGTTCCACCTCGTTTGCTTTCCACTCGATGTTGTGAATTATTGAATCTTGCACTTGTGAATTGAAACTTGCGGAAGTTTTTTCAAACGAAGAAAGCAACGCTGGAAGTACAAAGGAATAAACTGCAAGTAGGCCCGCGCTTATCACAAGCAACTCTACGCTAACTTGACCCCGCATTTTAATCATTTACCAACTTAATGCACCACGCCAACAGTTACTGCAAGGCGTTTATGCTTTGCAGTATCGCGTCGGTTTTGTTCGAAAGCACAGCTGCACTTTTCACAGCGGTTCCTTCGAGCTGCGTTATTAAGATAAACGCAATTGCGATTATCGCAGCTGTGAGTACAAGCATCTCTGCGCTTACCTGCCCTTTCAAAAGTTTGTTCTTCATAGGGAAACAATGGCGAAAACGGGGTTTATAAAAAAGACTGTGTTTAAAGTGGACAAAAGGAAAAAAAGCATTACTTCTTTTGGTTGAGTTGCAACTTTTAGTCGCTCAAAAGAGGCATAATGGAAAATGACGGTAGTGAGCGCTTAGAGAATGTGCACAAGGGCCAGTATTACCATTGAAAAGGTCGCTCAATCGCCGCGGCCTTCAGCACAATTCCGCGGAATTGTGACTGCGAGCACAACCTCGGGTTGTGTCGCGTCGCAAGCTTCGCTTGCGCCAGAGTCACAAGCCTTTGGGGGCTTGTGCTCATTTAAACCTCAGGCTATTAGGAATTAAAATATCTGCACAAGCGCGAGTATTACCATTGGTACGAATATAGCTGCCCAGTATAGTTTGTTCCACACGTATATTTTTTGTCCGTCCATTGGGAAGAATGGAAGGAGGTTAAATGCTCCGAGGAAGAAGTTTACACTTGCGCCAAGCGACGCGATGCTGGCAAACGCTGGAAGTGCAAAGCCAAGCAAGAGGAACAGAAAACCAAGCACTAGATTTGTAAGCGGCCCTGCCATTGAGATTTTGCCGTTTTTCTCGCGGCTAACGTTGTTGCCGTATATGTAAACCGCGCCTGGAGCAGCAAAGACGAACCCAACTGCAAAAGCCATTACAACTGCAAGCACGAGTCCAAGCGTCCAAGCTTGGTAACGCGCGTATAAACCGTAGTGCATTGCTGTGAACTTATGCGCGAGTTCATGTAGTACAAACCCCGCGCCAACTGTGAGGAGGATAATTCCAGCTTCTTGTAAAAAACTAGCGTCGAAGATAATTGAACGCGTGTGCACAATTGTAAAAGCGATTGAAATCGTTATTACGGACACTAAGATGTGCAGCACTTCATCTAACTCAAAATATTTAACCATGTGAAAAGCAAAACACCTAAAGCTTAGCTCTTGAAGGAATTGAACGAAACTTGTTCCATTTCAGTTATCTTTACAAGTGCAGCTGAAAAAGTTGAGGCGTAGGCAACTATTACTCCTTCGGCTTGCCTGCCTTGAAAGTTAACCTTTATCCGGTTGCCCACGCGGCCGCTTTGCATTGCAACTGCAGTTGGCCCACCTAAAAGGTTAATGACAGTTGCACCCGGATGGTGGTTGTCGTGCATAACTGCGTTGGTTGAAAGGAAGTCTCCACGCTTAACTCCCCGCACATAGGGATAGGTGAATCCAACTAGCAACGAAAGCCCTAGGCACAGCGCCACTACTTTCCAAATCGAATCAATTACACTTCCAGCAACGCCGATTAAAGAAAAGGCAAATGCAATTAGCGAAAACGACACGAGGAGAAGGAAAGACACTAAGCTGATTTTAAAGTTCATAAAGTATCTTTGGCCCAAGCCGAAATAAAAGGCTTTTTAGTTTTCTTTTTAGCGTTCAAGTTATGGTGTTTTTTCTTTGACTCCACGCGGGAGCTTTTTCTTTGGCCACACCTGGCCTTTTTTCTTCTTTTGACACGCCTGACTTTTCTTTTTCGCTAAAAAGAAAAGGCATGGCTAACCATAACCCTTGATCGTTTCTTTCTTCTGCGGCTGCACTAGTGATGGGCGGATTGCTTCGAATGCCTTTTCAAAATGCTGCTTCGTTACTTGTTTTGTGTCTAGGTTTTCGCGCAGCGCAATCATACCAGCTTCGCGGCACATTGCCTCTATGTCTGCGCCGCTGTATCCCTGTGTGCGTTCTGCGAGTTTTTGTAAGTCAACATCCGGCGAGACTGGCATGTTTTTAGTGTGGATTTTGAAAATTGCAAAGCGCGTGTCTTTATCTGGCAACCCAATTGCAATCAACTTGTCAAACCTACCTGGCCGCAAAAGAGCTGAATCAATAATGTCAATGCGATTAGTTGAGCCAATTACAACAACTCCATTTAACTCTTGAATGCCATCAATTTCGCTGAGCAGCTGGTTAACCATGCGTTCTGTAACATGCGAGCCGCCATCTTCACCGCCACGCATTGGCACAATTGCATCTAACTCGTCCATGAAAATAATGCACGGCGCAGCTTGCCGCGCTTTGCGGAAAATCTCACGAAGCCCTTTTTCGCTGTCCCCAACCCACTTAGTTAACAGCTCCGGCCCTTTTACAGCGATGAAATTCGCCTCTGATTCGGTTGCAACTGCCTTTGCAAGGAGTGTTTTTCCAGTTCCAGGTGGACCGAACAATAAGATGCCGCGAACTGGCCGTATTCCAATTCGCTCGAACACTTCGGGATGCTTTATTGGAAGGTCAACCGCTTCTTTTAACTCGCGCTTCGCTTCGTCGAGTCCGCCGACTTGTTCCCACTTTACGTTTGGAACCTCTACGTAAACCTCACGTAGGGCGCTTGGGTGAATCTCCCTCAACGCGCCCATGAAATCCCCTTTTTCAACTTTTAACTCTTCAAGTATCTTAGTTGGAATAGTTTCGTCTTCAAGCTTGATTTTTGGCAAAATGCGGCGCAGCACTTTCATAGCTGCTTCTTTGCATAAGCTTTGTAAGTCAGCGCCGACGAACCCGTGGGTGACGCTTGCGAGTTCATCTAAACTAACATTTTTCGCAAGTGGCATCCCGCGCGTGTGGATATCTAGAATTTCTCGCCTGCCTTTTTTGTCAGGAACGCCGATTTCAATTTCGCGGTCGAACCTACCAGGCCGACGTAAGGCAGGGTCAATGCTGTTTGGCCGGTTAGTTGCACCAATTACAACTACTTTGCCACGGCTCTTGAGCCCATCCATCAATGTGAGAAGCTGGGAAACTATTCGCTTTTCTACTTCTCCAGCTACTTCTTCGCGCTTTGGCGCAATTGCGTCGATTTCATCAATGAAAATAATCGAAGGAGCGTTTTCCTCAGCTTCTGCAAATAATTTACGTAGCTTTTCTTCAGCTTCTCCGACGAATTTGCTCACAACTTCTGGTCCTGCAATTGTAATGAAGTGCGCTTCGCTTTCATTTGCAACCGCTTTAGCAAGCAGCGTTTTTCCAGTGCCTGGACTGCCGTAAATCAAAACTCCTTTTGGCGGCTCTATTCCTAATGTTTCAAAAAGTTCCGGGTGGCGCATTGGCAACTCTACCATTTCGCGGATTTTCTGCACTTCGTCCCTTAACCCACCTAAGTCACCATATGAAATAGTGGCGATTTTGCCCAGCTCTTTCATTGGCTCCTCGCGAAGCACAAGTTCAGTTTGTTCATTGACAATAACTAAGCCAGTTGGGTTTGTTTGCGCAACTGCAAATGGAAAACTAGTGCCGAACACGTTTACTGACAATACGTCACCTTTGGACAGCGGCTTACCTATTAAGTTTTTCTTGACGTATTGGTCGAATCCTGGAGCGTAGCGCGAAGGTTGGTTTGGGGCAAGCATAACTCGCTTTGCAGGTTTGATAACTGCCTTTGCTATTTTGACGCGGTCGCCTAAGCCAACGCTGGCGTTTTGGCGCAGTATGCCGTCCATGCGGATTATGCCGAGGCCTTCGTCTGAAGGGTGTGCAGGGAGGACGATTGCAGCTACGCTGCGTTTGCCGGTTATTTCAACCACGTCGCCAGTTGTAACGCCCAGTTGCTCGCGGGCGGCGGAGTCCATTCTAATGATGCGCTTCGCGTAGTCAATCTGCAGTGCCTCTGCAACTTTAAGCGTTATTTTAGCGTCCATTTTTTTGATTTCACATTTTGCTATTTTAATTTTTATTTGTAATCCGCTACTCTTCGTCTACTCTTCGATTATTGTTGAGTCTCCTGGAACTACTTTGTTTATTTCGTCTTCGTCTAACTTAACCTTTTTGCCAATTGCGAATAACTTCTTGGCAAAATAAGCTTTAATAGCTTTTGAAACAGCGCCTTTTTCCCGCATACCTGGAAGTAGCTTCACACACAAGCGCCCCCCGCCATTGCCGCTAGCTGAATCAAGCGAAGCAAGCGGTTTTACGCTGATCTTCAACGTTTCGCTGTCAAGGCAAACATAAACTCCAAGCAGCGTGTTTTTGAACCATTTTCTTTCGCCTGCAATTGCAAACGCCCCTTGGTCAAGGTAACCGCCTTGGAAGTGTTTGCTCACTTGTTCAAACTTCACAGCGTAGACGTCGATGCTGCCGAACTCCCGTTTCCACGCGCTGCTGTAACTCGCTGCAAACTGGCTAACTTCTTGCAACTCTTCTTCGGTGGCGTTCTGGGTTTTTACAATAACTGCAGGCGCGCCGCGGATTTCAGCGTGGAAAAACCATTCCCCTTTTGCACAGTGCTTTGCAAAAAGCGTATCGTTTTGCTTGGCGTTTCTGCCGCCTACGACGAGAGTGCCTTTTGAAGTGCGGAAGTGATGGAAGTTTTCAAACCACTCTCGGCGGTGCTTTGCGCCAACTGCATTTTTCTGCTGAATTGCATTGATTTGATGTTCAAGCGCTTTTTTTGTATCTACAAGCGCCTTTTCCGCCCCAGCTGCTTTGGAACGCCACTTCTTCGCCTCCTCACGATACAAAACAGCGTTTTCAAGCACGGTTTTTCTTGGGTCTAGGTTTAGTTTCATTTTTCTTCACAGTTGGCTTCTTTGGTTTAATTGTATTTACAGATGGAACAGGTGAGGCGGTTGAACCTACTACAGGGTTTGAAACATTTATTCCTGGCGCAGCTGCGCTTACACTTGTATTTGGTTTAGCTGCACTTCCGGCTGCGGTTACAGTTTTATCCTGGCTTGGGCTTGCGGTTGTATTAGCCGTAGCCGCTTTGTGCCCCCAGTTGGCTTTGGTTTCGCATTTGGGGTCAACGCACATTGAGAAGAACTTCTTTGCCTTGCGCCTCACGCCGATTATCGGAGTGCCGCACTTGCCACAAATTTTTTCAGTTGGAATTATACTCGCCATGTGCGGAAGCGGAAAAGTAACCTTGCATTCTGGATACTTGCTGCACCCAACGAATTGTCCGAACTTCGACCGCCGTATCAAGAGGGTGCCACTGCACTTGCAAGGTCCAAGTTGGGCGGCTTGGAACAATGCACTGTTAAGTGAAGTTAACAAGTGCTTTCCGATTTCAAGCTCATGTGCCTTGAACTCCGTACAAAGGTCGGTGACTATTTTCTTTCCACTTGCAATCACTTTTTCAGGCGTTGTCTTGCCTTCAATTATCTCTTCCATTTCAATTTCAACGTTGCGGGTCAAATCTGTGCTTAACACCCCTGGACAGTGTTGTGAAAGTGCCTCATAAACACATAAGCCAAAAGGAGTTGTCTGGATGCTCTTCTTGTCACGGATGTAATCCCGCGAATACAAGGTTTCGATTACTTCTGCACGGGTTGCCTTTGTGCCTAAATTCAGGTCTTCGAGTTTTTTCACAATTGAAGCTGGAGAAAAATGTTTTGGCGGCTGAGTTTCTTTTTCTTCCACGTAAATTTTGTTCGCAGTTACTTTCTGGCCTTGCTGGAAATTTACAACAGTGTCCTTCACTTCATGGTACGGTAAGAATGCGAGCCAACCTTTTTCTACAGTTACTGCCCCGCTTGCCTTGAAATTCTCCTTTCCAAACGTCGCTACAACGCCGACGCGTTCACGCTTTGCAGCTTGTGCAAAACACGCGAGGAAGTTACGCACAATTAAATCATACAACTTACCGTGGTCCTCGCGAAGCTTGCCAGGCGCTAGCCCAGTTGGGTGAACTGCAGGGTGAGCGGGGTCAGTTTTCTTCCCGTTGTTTGGCTTTAAAGAAGTGGTTGTTAAAATCTTCGATGCGTCAGCTGCGTAGTTACTCTGTTTAGCAAGTGACGAAACAATTTTTTTCAAGTTGAGTTTGTCAGGCAATTGCTGTGACGAAGTGCGGGGGTAGCTGATAAACGCGTTTTCATAAAGGAACTGCGCCAACTCCAAAGTTTTAGCAGGCGTGTAGCCAAACGCGGCGTAGGAGTCCATTTGCAGCGAAGTTAAGTCGTGCGGGTTCGGCGGAAGCATTGAGTAAGTGGTTTTGGAAACTTTGCTAATCACACCGCTCTTTGGGGCAGTTGCAACCACTTGTTCGGCCTTTGCCTTGTCAGTGAACCTATCGGCTTCGTGGTTGAACAAAACTTTTTCTACATCTGCAAACACTTGCCAATACGGAGTTGGCTTAAACGCATTTACCTCTTTTTCACGCTGGCTAAGCAAAGCAAGAGCCGGACCTTGCACCCTGCCAATACTCATCACTTTGAACCTACCAGCGGCTTTAATCGCGCCCATCAACGCCCTGCTTAAGTTAATTCCAAAATACCAGTCCAAGATGTGCCGCGTTTCCCCAGCTTTGGCAGTATTGATCGAAACTTCTTGAAGGTTTTCAAACGAGTCATTTAACTCTTCTTTTGTCAACGTAGAGAACCGCATGCGTTTCGCTTTTAACTTAGGCGCCATGAAACGCCAAATATTGTACCCTATAAGTTCACCTTCAACGTCGTAGTCACAAGCAACTACAACTGAATTAGCCTTGCTAGCGAGTTTCTTCAACACCGAAATATACTTCTCGGCATAGGCAAAATGTTCACTTGCCTCTGGAGTCGGCACCCACTTTAAGTCAAAAGTAGGGTAGCCACTGTGCTTTTCCTTTTGAACAAGGGTATACAAGTGGCCAACTGCAGGCGCAACTTGGATTGTATCGCTGCCGCGCTTTACCTCGAAGTAGCCTTGCTTCTTCTCAGCCTTACCGAGGGCTTCGGCAATCTTCTGCGAACTGCTAGGCTTCTCGGAAATAATCAAAATATTAGACATGAGAATGAAAGGTTGTGAAGAACTAGGATATAAAACCGCCTGCGCACGTACACTGAAAGTTAGTAACGGGCAAACCTATGGGCAGCGGCAACAAGCGAAGGTTCAACATGAAAAACTGACTCGGAAGATGGATCAAAAGTTCGCATATGACCTATAAGTTCTTCAGATGGAGGTACTTTGTGCAATGGGCGAGACCTAAGTTTTGCATCCCTAACCATACGGGGAGTTACGGCAAACTGCGGCTCATGTGCAACTAAAATCCCAGCGCGGACTAGCTCGGATAGTGCCTTGTACGTTTCTTGGGTTTTTCCCTTAGGAATTGCTGCAAAAACCGGAGCTTGATGACAACCAGGATATCTTAAAAACTGCCTCAAAACAAACCTATGCCCATCCTCTAATTCTTTGCTTAACCCCTTAGTTTTGTAATAAGTTTCAAACACCATTTTTTTCAACACCCCGCACTACACATGCTCATAATAACGTATATTTTGAAAGGTAAATCTGTGCTTTTAACACTTCGAGGAACGGCACAATTAGGAGGGCATTTATTGCAACTGCAAGTAGTTGCGCGGTTGCAGTTGATCCAATTGAAGGCGCGAGCGAGATGAAAACCTGGCTAACAATTCCAATTAACACAATTGCAACAACTAAATAGCCAATGAACAGCGGCAGTTTTTTGAAAATAACAGAAATAGAATTTTTTGGAACGTATTTAGCGGATTGATTGTCCATTACAATTGCCTGCGGTGCAAACACGACGAGAAGCGACGCAATTAACGAAACTAGTGCGCCTAGCGTGGAGTGCAAGCCTTTTTCGTATAGGAAAATATTAGCAGCTAGTGAGATGATAAAAGCAAAGAAGAACACTGCAAATAGTTTGAAGGTGTACATCTCGATTTTTTCAAACTCGTAAAACGAAACGGTTTTCAACGTGCGTTCAGTTTTTACAACCATGTTAATCGCAACTAGACCAAATGAAAACAAGAGAAGGGAAACGCAAAACGCAACCGCTATGAACAACAGATCAAGCAACCCTAAGTCGCGGCTTATGCTACCGAAGCGGAGGAAAATACCGCCAAAACTAGCGAAGTTAGGAAGCAGAAGAGCAAGCGGAAGCACTATGAGAAAAGGAATTGCAAAAAGTAGGAGAAACTTAAAGTTACGAGTGTAGCTGTCAAGCGTATGCCACAACACGCCGCTGAATGAATCTGGACGAATTATTCCCATTTAATGCTTTAACCTTTTTGCCTCGCCTAATGAAATGTATAACAAGCCCACAATTTTTAACTTTAACTGAGCATGGGTCGTTATAACTTTGCTCAGTTAAAGGCCTTCAGCACAAGCCTTGAAGGCTTGTGTCTGAGTCTTCGAGCTATAATGCTCGAAGCTCATAAACTTCATCAGATGAAGTTTAAGTTAACTGTTGCTAAGCGGCACTGTGCAGCCGCCAAGCGACGGATAAATTGCGCATAATGATGAAAACAATTCAAATGGCGTAGTTTGGCCAACTAAACGGTACTGGTTGCCAATAATTGTCGTTGGAACAGCGGTGATTTGGTTTTCAATTGTAGCGTTGACTTCTTTTGAAAGTAGGGTTTGGTTAGTTGTCCTTACACACAATTCAGTGGCATTTTCATCCATGCCCCAGCCGCCAATGCATTCTTTCCAAAACTGCGCGCAGAAAGCAACAGCTGGAGAATTAGCAGCGTAGCACTCCATTATCGCGCGGCTACGGCAGGCAATTGCGTTTAACGCATTCGGGGAACCGCTTTTCACTGCACATAGCTGAAGTGCATCTTCGCTTAATTCAGAGTAGCCAGAGGGGGATACAAAAGAGCCATTAGCTTCCCTAACTGCGTAGTGAATTGTGAAATTAATTGAATTGTTAAACCGTTTGAGGGTTTCAAAGGTTATGTTTTGAAACGCTAGGGAATTTACATTGAAACTAGCGCCGAATTGAGTGATTGACAGAGTGGCAGAAGGCTCGTTTTGGAATAAGTAGCCAGAAGAGACTTCTGAAGTGGTTAACAAATAGGACTCGCCTGTTTTAACCAACCCGTTGCCAAAGCGTGGAAAAGCTGGGCTCTTACTGACGCTTGCGTCAAAAGTATACGCTGGTACGAGGGAGACGTTAAGCTGGTTGGCAAACGCTTTGCCGCTGGCGGTTTCAACATCTAAACGTTGGACATTAAGGTTAACAAAAGCAGTTTTGAGGCCAGCTTCAATTTTGCTAGAGTCGCAGAACGCCTTGCATTTTGAAGAGTATAAAATTGTTAGGTTAACTGTTGAAAAGTTATTTGGAGTTGTTATAATTGAAGGCCCGCCGGTTGGAAACGGAGATTGTCTGAATAAAGCTGGCAATAATAGGTAAAGCGTAGCTGCTAGAAAGATAAAAATAAGCGCATAGTACGCCGCGTCTTTTGAAAACCCTTTGAACATATTATATACTCACCTTAACGTTTAATGAAAGAAAAAAAATGCGACCGCCGGGATTGCCAGCAATCTGGACTCTTCTCATAATTTAAAACATTGAGAAAAGCTTGCTTTTGAATTCCCACCACTCACTTTTCCTTGGAAAAGTACACGCGCGTCAAAAATAAAAACAATTTGTTTCTTTCTTTTGACACGCCTGACTTTTCTTTCTTGGGAAGAAAGAAAAGTATGGCCCCGGGCCTCCAGATTGGCAACCTAGTGTCCTACCAGGCTAGACTACGATCGCACTTTTGAACTAAAGTGGTCGCAGAAGTTTAAAAGACCGACGCTGGCGGTCTTTTCTACGACTACGATCGCATTTTCTTAATAATTATCGAGATGAATAATATTAAAACTATTGCCACGGCGCCGTATGGCAAGTATGGATAGTATCCGTCTAATGGGTTTGACTGGCTTGTGTTTATTGACTTGTTTGGCTGGATGTTAAACGCTGGGAGGGATGGCTCTGCGTTGTTTGCGGGTTTAAGTAGGAACCGCTGGGAAGAGGAGTAGCTTCCGCTGGTTATGGCGATGTTGCCGGTAATATCCGCCGAGGTATTGACGCCATCGGCATTAGGTAGCTGGAAGTGGAGTTCCACATCGCCGCCTGCTGAAAGGGAGAAATCTTGTGAAAAGTTGCCAAACGGCAGCTCTACGGTTGAAACCGCGTTTTGAAAAACGGTATTTCCACCGTTGTGAATCGACACCACTAAATCGCGGTTGTTAAGCCTAACTTCCTTAATTTGAAGCACTGGAACCTCTGCTGTTCCGCTTCCTTTTTTCTGCGCTTGTAAAACAGTTTGTACAGTTGCCCCAAGTGACCTTACAACAACCGGATAAGTGTAGATGAACCCGTCGCTTAGGTTCGAAGGTATGACTACTTGCCATGAAAACAGTTTTTTTTCCCCTGGGAAGAACATGAGTAAAGCGGTTTTTTGGGAGACAATTGCAACTTCTGGCGGTACATCAAGAGAAACTGGATACGCCATTACATCTTGATAATTTGACTCAAGTGAAGCAGTGACGTTTTGAATTGAGCCAGGCTCAACTGAATCGTTTGTCACAAAGATGTTCACAACAGGCGCGTTTGAAAAACCAGAGTGTGAACTAATTGACACTTCATGCGAACGGGCGAGTGAAATGGCACTTAGGTCAACGTTGCCAACTGCTGAAAACTGCTCTGTTACATTCCCCTGGTCAACCCCATTTGCAAACTTAAGGTGAGTAGCGTCGAGGAAAATGCCTTCGTTGTAAGTCGGGTCAAAGGAATACCACTTGCCATTAACCGCAACTTCAACCCATGCGTGCGGCGCCCATATCTCCCCGCTGTAAACAAGCCCAGCTGCAAACCTCGCCGGTACACCGGAACTTCTCAACATTGCCAATAAGAGGTGGCTGAACTCGTTGCAAACCCCGCGCCTGATTTCAAAAACTTTTTGGGAGGAAAGTATCTGGTCTTTATACGTCAAATCGTAGACAACGTTGTTATGCACCCAAGAAGTTAGAATCGTTGCTTTTGTCAAAGGGTTCGCTTCACTTCCAACTAACTCTGCCGTCTTGGCACTGATCTGCGGCGTAATTACTACATATTCGCTCGGCTGCATAAATGGGTTTACATCGCCAGTAACTGGGTCAAAATCAGCTTGAGACTGGGAAGAGACAAGCACATCCATAGTAACCACTTGCCGCTGCTTTGCCACATCTAAGTTAAAAGTGAGCAAATTATTACCCAGCGAATCAACGCTTGAAACATACGGAACAGAAGTTGAAAACGAGACTCGCTGGTGAGGGTTATTGAAAAAAGCAAACGAAGTAAACGACGCCGACTGCGGATTCTGGCCATGAAAGTCAACAGTCCAATTCAGCTGAACATTAAACACACCGCTGCCAACCAACTTAGGCTCAACTTGCTGCGCTTGGCCACTAGCAAGGGAAAAAAACGCAACGAAGAACAACAAGGAAAAAACCAAACGGCGCATAGAAGGAAAACAACCGCAGTAAATAAAAAATGGCGGTTAAGCCAGCAACTAAAACAAGGGTTTTTATCAACGAATCGCAGTTATAATCTAGAAAAACATGATAAAAGAACCTAACATAAAAACAATTCTACGAGAAATAACCACCGCAGCTGTACTCGGAGGAAGGGAATTAGCTAAGCGTCACCAAACGCGGAACCAGCTTCGCGTGCACGTAAAAACAGTGGCGTCTGATTTCTTCACTGCCGCGGACAAGGCTTCTGAAAGAAAGATAATTGAACACTTGCAAAGTCGATTACCCGGGATAGTTATAAGCTCAGAAGAAACCCCGAACGCTGTACAAACGATAACAGGGAAGCTAGTGGCAGAGATTGACCCACTTGATGGATCCATGGCGTACAAGCATGGGCAGCCCTACTACGCGGTTTCAATTGGAATCAGGCGAAATAACACAATGATAGCCGGGGCAGTTTACCTACCTGCGTTAAATGAGTTATTCTACGCTTCAAGAGGCAAGGGAAGCTATCGCATAAATACCAACGGAAAAAAACCAAGAAACCCCACCCCACTCAAGGTACGTAGAGATAAACTGCAAAATGCATTTGTCGGAACTGACTTTAACTACGCGCCTGAAACCCGCAGGGTTGAACATAGAGAAATACACGGACCACTTTTACTTGAAGCGCGATACGCACCAGTTCTCGGAAGCTCAACTTACGGCTTGGCACAAGTGGCCAAGGGAAACTTCAGCGCATACGTACACCGCAGACTCGACACACAAGGCTCAGCAGCTGGAATACTAATAGCACGTGAAGCAGGAGCCAAGGTAACTGACTTCAACGGAAAACCAGTAAAACTAACAGAAAAAGCATCCAGCTTAATCGTAGCCCACCCACAGCTACACCGAGAAATAAGCAAGCTACTCAGAAGAAGAAAATAAAAAACAGTAAGACCAAAAGCATTAAGCTTATGGACGAACACTTAGCTGGAGAAGTTACAACTAGGCACGTTATAGAAATAACCCCTGCAACTCACTATAGCGAATTAGCTGCAAAAGTTAATGTGAGAAAAGGCGGCTTTACACACACAGTAGTTTACTGCATTCGCCCGAGTGGAAAAATCCCCTTCTTTGGAAAACACTCCGCAGCTCAAAAACTTGCAAATAAACTTGAAAAACTACGACACTACGAAGGCACCCAATTAACCAGTAGCCAAGTGACGCTATCAAGAAGCCTATCTGCTGGCCACGCCCACTCGTTTGCATTTCACACATTGCTCCACTTGTTACATCCAATAAGCAGACTTGGAAGCTTAGGAATTGTCGACGTCATACTAGAAGTTGAAACTAAACCCAGCCAAACAAAAACCACAAAAAGTGACGAAGCAAAGGAAGCCGCAAAAAGAACCTTTGAACAAAAAGACGAAGAGATAAGGAGAAAAATAGTAGACGCAGTGAAAAAACTCGGCTTACACGGAACCCGCGTTACTTGCACGAAACAAGTATACTAAAAAAAGAAGAAAAATGCCGCACAGGCCTAACCAGCACTGAAGGCTCAATGCATCATCCGCCTTGCGCGTGCAAGTCTTTTTCAAGTTGCTTTAACTCATCTTCAGTAAAGCCATACTCTTTTAACAATTCCACAATTTCTCCATGCAACTTGCCTTCACCCCGCTTATCTTTGTAAAACTGTACCAAAATAGCGCGGTTTCCGTAATTTTCTAATTGGCCAAGAATAGGCGACTCTATGCCATATTTTTGGTGAATGCGGTAGAACTTATTGAACAAGGGGATGTACCATTTATCCACTGAGCTTTGTGAAATGCATTCACCTAGGACAACTTTCCAATCTATGCCGCTTTTTATAATTATTTCAGCTATATCTGATTCATCCCTGTCCCGCTCAGTTATTCCTTTCAACAGCACAAGATCTTCGTTTGAAAGCATTCTAACAGTTAATTTTCCAAACGAGCGGAACTCTTCACTTCTTTTCACCATAGACGGGTTTACTTCCAACTTCTTGCAAATCAACTTGACAAATAAGTCTATCCTAAAACCATCTTGCCTCTCCCACATGCTAGAAGCTTCCATTTCCAAGTACGCTTTTTCAACTACGTTTATCTTGTGAAAACCGCTTTTCTCCAAAGCGTTTGTAAATACAACATAGTCATCATTGTTCAGCAATGCAATGTCAAGGTCTTTAGTTGCTGCTTTTTGTTTTCTAAAGGCCATTGCGCCTCCTCCGAACAAATAGGCGGTTATTGGCTCCGCTGTTTTTGCCCCGATTTCCTCAAAGGCGCTTAGCAATTGCCCAGCGTCATAGTGCATCCTATTCATTGTACTCTACCAATTTTTCGTGTAAATCAAGCGCAGCCCTTACTTCATGCAGCTTATTCCCTACCCCATATTTTTCTGCTAGTTGGTTTAATTTAAACCAGTTCAGTTTTCCACTGTTTTGTTTTATAAAAATAGTTATCAACGGCTTTTCAGTGTCGAAATGCTCCCTTGACATAAGAAGCGCATGTACAACCGCCCCCTCGATTGAAATATTAGCAACTGTTTCATCCAGATTAAAATAATAGTCAAGGTAACCCGTTGGAATTGCCTGTAACCCAAGCTCAATTAACCTGCTTAAACCAGTTAGATAAAACGGGTGTTTAAGCTTTAACGGCGTCCTGACCAAAACATTTTTTCCACTACGGTAAAACAGTTCAAAATCGACTATATTCTTTGCAATCACGCCACGGATGCTGTCTGCAAATGCCTGGGCAAAAGCCCTGACCAACGCATCACTTACCGAATAGTAGCCATTTGTTTCACTTAAGACGCCAGCGGCTTTTAGATTGTAAATTATTTTATACAAAGTGGGTTTAGAACAGTTGCACTCTTCGGCTAATTCGTTCATAGTTGCCTTATTCCGCTGGACAATGACAATTAGGGTTTCGATTGTTTTGCCCGATAGCCAGTTTTCAATTTTTGCATTTGGCCGCGAAAAATATAGGCTTCGGAACACTTCAGCGTGGCTTGAAAATGACAAGTTGATTACTTTTTCAGTGCCTTTACGTTCTATCCGAACTAAGTTCAACGCAGTTAGTTGCTTAACTACCTTAGAAACTAAGCTCTTGCTTATGCTCATTGCCCTAGCTAAGGACGTAACCGTGCTTGGATTTCGACACAAGTTTTGCAAGACTTTAATCTCAAGTTTACTTAAACCCAACTTCATGTTAAAAATAAGTTAACTTCACATATATAAAGTTAACTAAAAATAGTCAAACTGCGCAATTTAGCGTTATATTACTTGTTATAGATATATTCAACAAAAAGAGATATAATAAGCTCAGCAAAACAAAAAGACAAACTGAAACGCGCACAAGCGCAAAATATGGCACAAACATACCGCAGTGCAACTAAGTAAAAAGTGTAATGCCGCAGGCTCAAGTACAGACCTGACCTCAAGGCAGAACCCTATGAGCCATTGCCCCCTAGCTCGGAGTGAAGCACTTGAAGGTTATAATGACTGCTTTGCGTACTTTCACCGGCAACTAGGTGTCTCGAGACGTTTTTATACAATGCGTTTATCTATAGTGATTATGCTGAAAAGACAAAGAACACTGTTGCGCTTGATCAAGACACTCCGGGATAGAAATAAACCAGCGACTAGAGCATTCCTAGATAAGCTACTATTTGTGCTAAAAAAAGAATCCGGCATAGATAATTTAGTCAAGTTTTACAACTTTTACCCGCATAAATTTGGCCCTTTTTCTAATGAATTTTATAGAGACTTAGCTACTTGCACGAGCCAGGGCTATGTATTAGAAGTAGGCAAAAGTTTCAACTTGACTAGCAGCGGTTTAGCAGTTGCCGAAACAGTTAGCGGTAAAGAACACGCCTTAATTGACGAACTAGTACCTCGCTTCGATGTAAAAACCGTAGTTGACTACGTTTACACTAACTATCCAGAATATACGGTTAGAAGCGAATTGGTGCAAAATAAACCAGAAGAAAAAATCGAACCTGGCATTTTTTCAATTGGATACGAAGGAAAAGACATTGATATTTTCCTAGACTTATTGATTCAAAACCATATTGACGTGTTAGTTGACATTCGGTCTAATCCATTTAGCATGAACTTCGCCTTCACAAAGAACAAGCTAGCTAACTCATTGGAATCAGTTCAAATTCAATATTTACATGTTCCAGAACTTGGAATCAGTGGAGAACATAGAAAAAACCTAGAAAGCGAAGGTGACTACTCAAAACTATTCCAATTTTATTCAACGGCCATATTACCTGACCAAATACATAAGGTAAATAAACTTGTTGAGCTTGGAAAACACAAACGCATTGCGTTAATGTGTTTTGAAGCTGATAAAAACAAGTGCCATCGTGGAATAGTAAGCGAAAAAATTGAACAATTTAACAACACCGTGACTCATTTATGAAAGAACGCTTGTTAGTTTTAGCCAAGGCAGCGCCAGAAGCCAGCAAAAAATACGAGGAACTAATCTGCGTTGCTGGAATTACAGATAAAGGCGAATGGCGCCGCATTTATCCAGTTCCCTGGGAAGTATTTTGGAAAACTAGCCCAAATCGATTTGAGAAGAAATGGTGGATTGAATACGAGTTACAAAGCGAAACTCCTTCTGACCACCGGCCAGAAAGTAGAAAGATTAAATTTGAATCAATTAAACCGCTGAGAAAAGCCACTTTCAAGGAAATAGAAGAACTGCTCAAGCCAAGAATACAAACAATAGAAGAAATTGAACAAAAAGGCGTTAGGAACCAGTCTTTAGGCGTTGTAGAGCCAAGGGAAGTTTTTGACTTTCTACGTTCTGACAACCCGCATTGCGAAAAGCTCGTTACAATGGGAAAGCAACTTGACTTATTTGGAAAACCCGCTATGAAACTCGAGCCACCTAGGTTCAAGTATAGTTACAAGTTTAAAGACGACCTTGACGGGAGGGTTCACGAGAACTTGTGTGAAGATTGGGAAGCGGTTATGCTTTACTTAAACTGCGAAAAAATGAGACTAGCTGGCAAGTATCAAGACGAAAAAGTAGTTGATGAAAAAGTTCGCAATAAAATGCTGCGGGATATTTTCAAAAACGGCCAAGTTTACTTCATAGTTGGTTCACATTACCGCTTTGCAACTTACATGATAGTTGGCGTAATCTATCCGACTAAAAGTGACTTGAAACAACTAGAACCAGTAAAGGCATTTGAAGAAATGACCAACTGGGGAAGAAACCACGCAGCTGAAAAAGCGCTAGACACTTCAATTGAAAAAATAGTCCAACTACAACACGCATAACACGAAAGCGCTTGATCGGCGATTAGAGGGGACACAAAAAGGCACCAATTGAACTAACTCTGAGCTAAAACTGTGCTTGAAAAACGGCAAAAAAACAAAAACCTGGAAAATCTCAAAACCAGTTACGGATTTGAGTCCAGGAGTATATGCCGCAGGCCGGATCTTCAGCCGTGCCCCTTTTCTTTTCAAAAAAGAAAAGGTGCCTGGCGAGGCGCCAAAAGAAAACACGCGTTTTCTTCTTTTGACACGCCTGACTTTTCTTCTTTTCGCAAAAGAAGAAAAGTATGGCTTTTGAACCAGCGACACATCGGTATCTGCTCTTTAGCTTGAAAGAATGACACCTAAACAATTTGTAAAGCTTAGGTGCCGGCTTCAGCTTCGTTGGCGAGTTACGGATATGAAACGCGAAGCGTTTCTAACTCCGCTTTACTTGCTTCGAACGCTCTCCCAGGCTGAGCTACTGCGGCAATAATATAACATTTAAAGAGAAGAGTAGGTTAATAAAAATGAGCACAACTGAAGGTTGTGACTCAGTCATTTTGCTCGGCAAAATGCTGAATACGGCTAAGTAAAATTAATGATTTTACTCAACTTGCGCTGCTTTTCTTTGTTCTTTTGTTTTGCATTGGGTGCATGTGAACATTTGGCCGGTTTGGGTTGTTTCTCCTCTGCATCGCGTGCAAGTGGCTTGGATTACTCCAAGTTCTGGGAGTGAAATGGAAAGCTTGGTGCCGAGGTCGGTTACTTCAATTACCTCTGCTCGCAATACATCTCCAA
>OBEQ010224001.1_pt1 | contig 17696 bp, 17 predicted proteins | sample 1670901 | NCBI WGS metagenome assembly OBEQ01 (sample SAMEA104232315, study PRJEB22302) | groundwater metagenome | biome: forest; feature: aquifer; material: groundwater | place: USA | collected 2011-08-07 | depth 5.4 m
GACGAGCCCTACATGCAGGCCCGGCCCGACCGGGCGCGGGCCTACGCCATCCCCGCCATCGACCGCGCGCTGCGCGGCATCGGCAAGACGACGGTCGTGCACATGTGCTTCGGATACGCCTTCACGGTCAAGGAGAAGCCCAGCGGCTACTCCTTCCTGCCCGAGCTCGATCGCTGCGCCGCCCGGCAGATCTCGATCGAGGCCGCCCAGCCGCGCCTCGACCTCTCGGCGCTGGCGGCGCTGCCGTCGAAGACCATCGTGCTGGGCGTCCTCGACCTCGGCGCCCCCTCCGCGGAGACGCCGGAGGTGGTGGCGGGCCGCATCCGCGCGGCGCTGGCGCACGTGCCGGCCTCGCGCCTGGTCATCGCGCCCGACTGCGGGATGAAGTACCTCCCCCGCGAGCTGGCGTTCGCCAAGCTGAGGGCGATGGTCGAGGGCGCGCGTTCCGTCGCTCGCTGAGAGAGCGTGAGGAAATGTCTCGCGGGGGCCCGTTGGGGGGTGTCGGGGGGAGCGGCGGTCGCTCCCCCTGACGTTGACTGAGACCGCGCCCGGAGGAGGCAAGCAATGGAGCGGAGGAAGCTAGGCAAGACGGGTCTTGAGGTCTCGACGCTGGGCTTCGGGTGCGGGAACGTCGGCGGCCTGATGATCCGCGGCACGCCGGCCGAGCAGGAGCGCGCGGTGGCCCGCGCGCTGGAGCTCGGGATCAACTACTTCGACACCGCCCCGGCCTACGGAGACGGCGAGTCGGAGCGGAACCTGGGGCGCGTCCTCCGGACGCTCCGCGCGCCGGTCCTGGTCGGGACGAAGTTCAGGATCGAGCCGCCCACCGATCACGGCCGCGTCGGCGAGGCCGTCGCCGCCTCGCTCGAGGCGAGTCTCGGGCGTCTCCAGATGGAGCGCGTCGACCTGCTCCAGCTCCACAACCTCGTCGCCGATGACGGCGCGCCCGGGACGCTGAGCGCGCGGCTCGTGCTGGAGGACGTGGTGCCGGCGATGGAGCGCCTGCGGCGAGCGGGCAAGATCCGCTTCCTCGGCATCACCGCGCTCGGCGGGACGGCGGCGCTCCACCGGGTGGTCGGCGCGCGGGTCCTCGACACGGTGCAGGTCTGCTACAACCTCCTGAACCCGAGCGCCGGCGTGGCCATGTCGCCGGGCTACCCCGCGCAGGACTTCGCGGGCCTGCTCGATCGCGCGCGCGAGACCGCCACCGGCGTGATCGGCATCCGCGTGCTGGCCGCGGGCACGCTGAGCGGGGTCGAGAGCCGGCACCCGATCGCGGCGCCCTCGGTGGACCCGATCGCCTCGGGGCGGGACTACGCGGCCGACGTCCGGCGCGCCCAGCGGCTGGCCGCGCTGGTCAAGGAAGGCCACGCGGGGAGCGTCATCGAGGCCGCGCTCCGCTTCGCCATCGGCCACGCCGCGGTGTCGACGGTGCTCGTCGGCTACTCGAGCCTGGACCAGCTCGAGTACGCCGCGCGGTGCGTGGAGAAGGGCCCGCTTCCTCCCGCGGCACGGGAGCGGCTGGCCGCGCTCTGGAGCGCGTTCGCGAGCGAGTCAGGCTCGCGGTGAGTTACGTCCAGGGCTGCATCTTGGGACCGTAGCCGCCGATCCGATCGACCTTGACCCGCACGACCAGGCGCTTCTCGCCGGGCCGGCGGAACGGGTACTTGTCCGCGCCCAGGAAGCGCTTCGCGAGCTTGTCGATGTGCTGGTCCGCCTCGGCCTCGGTCACGCTGGCCTTTCCGTGGAAGACCATGTAGGACTGGGGATCGTTGCGGTCCTGCACGGAAATGATGGCGCGGGGGTCGCGGCGCAGGTTCTTCGGCTTGAGCCGCCCGTCGGCGGTGTTGAACAGCACCTCGTCGCCCTCGACGTCCATCCAGACCATCGTCACCTGCGGCTTGCCGTCCGCGTTGAAGGTGACGACGTGCCCGTAGGCTTTGTCCTGCATGATCTTCTTCACCGACTGCGGCAGCGCGATCGCCATGACTCTCCCTCCTTGATGATGAGATGGTCCATGATGCCCTCCTCCTTGAGCAGTGATGTTACCACGGACGCCATCAGCCGGTGGCCGACCGCGACTCCGCGGCATCGTCGATCGCACACAGACTGAGATGATCCCTGGCCATGCGGTCCATTCTCGGGCCTGATGCTGAAGGAGCGATACTGCCTCTCAGGACTACACCGGCGTCGTCGCCGTAGGGCGGAACCTCATCACGGCGAGTATGCCAAGCACCGCGAATATCGCCATGACCATAAGCTGAGCAACAAGAAATGGCGGCTCGGACTGCGTCGGCGCCAGCCGGCTCAGGAACGGCAGCTTCTGGAACGCTTGTACAACGCCGACGAAGACATTCAGATAGAGCGCCAGCACAGCGCCTCCCACGTAGATCCAGCGCCAAGATCCCGCGAGGCGATAGACATAGAGCGCGAGGATCGCGACCGCCAGCACGGCCAGCGAGATGAGGCCGACTATATGGGACGGCAAGAGGTGATCGCGCGGAAAGAAGAACCCGGTCACGCTCGTCAACACCGTGGTGGCGAGAAACAGCGCAGTCCAGCCCGTGAGCCTGTTCGCGCCGAACATGCCGAACATGCCGGACAGAACGATGTTCCCGGAGACAATTCCGATCACACTCAAGACCACGTGCACGATGGTAAACGTCGATGTCGACATGCCCAAGATCATGACACGCCTCCTTTCGACGGCCCGATGATGAGGTGGCGAGCCTCCTTCCAATGAATGCCCTCAGTGCAGCACGGCCCTGAGCGCGGCCGTCGCTTGCGCCATGGCGGCCCGCGCGGCCGGCGTGGTCGTCAGGGCATTCAACAACACGAAATCGTGAATCGTGCCGTTGTAGCGTACGGATGTGACCCGCACGCCGGCTCGGGACAGTTTGCGGGCACAGGCTTCGCCTCTCGTTACGTCCTGTTCGCCCTTCAGGCCCCCGGACCGGGGGTGATCCCGTCGGTGCTTCGTGATTCCCTGTCGCGTGCCCTCTGGGCTTCGGCCTCATCGCGCTGGTTGAGCTTCACCAGCACGCTGGCGTACTCGCCGAGCAGGCGAGCGGTGAGCGGGTCATCCGACCCGAGCGTCGCCTGGTAGATCGAGAGCGCCCGCTCGTAGAGACCCTTGGCCTGCCCATAGTGGCCCTGACCTGCAACCACCCCGGCGGCCGCGGCCAGTGCGTCGCCGACCAGCACATGCGATGGCCCGAAGGCCCGCTCCATCAAGTACGCCAGGCGGCGGTAGAGGAGCTCGGCCCGGCCGAGGTCTCCCTGCACCCTGGACACGTCCGCAAGATTGCTCAGGAGGCCCACGATACGAAGATCCTCGGGCCCGAGGGTGCTCTCGAAGATGGTGAGCGCCTGCTGGAAGAGCGTCTGCGCTTGGTTGTAGTCAGCCCGCTCGACGGCCTCCTGCGCCCGCACCCCGAGCGCGAGCGCGGTCTGGAGCTCCTCGAATCGGGCCTGGGCCGCCACGTGGTCGCCCGATCCAGCGTCGGTCACGAGCTCGACGGACGGAGTTGGCACGGCGGCGGCCGCGGCCGGCGCGACCCACACGAACGACGCGAGAAGCACGACGAGGGCGGTAGCGCGAGCTAGCATCTGACTGCTCCTTGGTTTGTGTTCGTTCCTATGGATCCTGGTCGATGTCTCCGGGTCTGAAGCTTCCTTCGTTGCCTCGTGTCTGTTCCGATCCGGTGCCACCCGGGAAGGATTCATGAACTGACTGTGACCGGCACCAGGGAGTCTGCTTCCGGAACGGGCACCTGGGCAATCGGTCCGGACTGAAATCTCTTGTCGACTGGCGCACATGGGCGTTTCAAGAACAGCGCCCGTTGTCCACGCCCCGGGGCCCTTGAATCGCGCGAACGCGCATCCGCGTCCACAGAGCAAGGAGGGGAGCCAGGCTTCATGTGGATCGTTCGTCTCGCGCTGCGCCGGCCCTACACCTTCGTCGTGATGGGGCTCGCGATCGTCCTGCTCGGCGGCCTCGCGGGCGTGACCACCCCGACGGACATCTTCCCGGAGATCGACATCCCGGTCGTGTCGGTGATCTGGAACTACGAGGGTCTGTCCACGGAAGAGATGGCCTCGCGCATCACGACGTTCTCCGAGTACACGATCTCGTCGGTGGTCAGCGACGTGCGGACGATCGAGTCCCAGACGTATCCGGGCGTCAGCGTCATCAAGATCTACTTCCAGCCGAACGTGAACGTGGAGGCCGCGCTCGCTCAGGTGACCGCCGTGTCGCAGACGATCCTTCGCCGCATGCCTCCGGGCGCGGTCCCGCCCTTCATCCTCCAGTACAACGCCTCCAGCGTGCCCATCATCCAGCTCGCCCTCAGTGGCAAGACGCTCTCGGAGGCCGAGCTCTACGACTACGGCATCTACCGCATCCGCCAGCAGATCGCCCCGATTCAGGGCATCACGCTCCCGCTCCCGTACGGCGGCAAACCGCGCCAGGTCATGGTCGACCTCGATCCCCAGGCGCTCCTGGCCAAGTCCATCTCGGCGGCGGACGTCAGTGCCGCCGTCAACCTCCAGAATCTGACGCTGCCGTCCGGCAGCGTGAAGCTCGGGTCACGCGAGTACCGGGTGAGCCTCAACAGCAGCCCGGACGCCGTGGCCGAGCTCAACGAGCTGCCGGTCAAGGTCGTCAACGGGGCCACGGTCTACCTGCGCGACGTGGCGCACGTGCGCGACGGCTTCGCGGTCCAGACCAACATCGTCCGCCGGGACGGCCGCCGGTCCGTGCTGGTCACCGTGATCAAGAAGGGCGGGGCCTCGACGCTCACGATCGTCAAGCAGCTCAAGGACCTCCTCCCGGCCATCCGGGCGGCGGCGCCCCCGGGCCTCGAGGTCAAGGAGCTGTTCGACCAGTCGCTCTTCGTGCGCGCCGCCATCACCGGCGTGCTGGTCGAGGGGGCGATCGCGGCCTGCCTCACCGGCCTCATGATCCTCCTCTTCCTCGGGAGCTGGCGCAGCACCCTCGTCGTGATCACGTCGATCCCGCTCTCGATCCTGACGTCGCTGGCGATCCTGAGCGCGATCGGCCAGACCCTGAACGTGATGACGCTCGGGGGGCTCGCGCTCGCGGTCGGCATCCTCGTCGACGACGCCACCGTGGAGATCGAGAACATCCACCGGAACCTCGGCCTGGGCACGCGCCTCGTGCAGGCGATCCTCGACGGCGCCCAGCAGATCGCCACGCCGGCGTTCGTCTCGACCTTGTCGATCTGCATCGTCTTCGTGCCGGTGGTGTTCCTCACCGGCCCCGCGAAGTATCTCTTCACGCCCCTGGCCATGGCCGTCGTGTTCGCGATGCTGGCGTCGTATCTGTTGTCGCGCACGATCGTTCCCACGCTCGTGCGCTACCTGCTCGCGGCCGAGGCCCACGGTCACGTCGAGGTCGCCGGGGCGCCGGGCCTCTTCGCGCGCATCCACGCCGCGTTCCAGCGACGGTTCGAGCGGCTCCGCTTGGCGTACGTCCTGGCCCTCGAGGCCGCCCTCGCCCGCCGCCCGCGCGTATTCGGCGCCTTTGCGGTGGTCGTGGTGAGCGGGCTCGCGCTCCTCCCCTTCGTCGGGCGCGACTTCTTTCCCACGGTCGACACCGGGCAGTTCCGCCTCCACGTGCGCGCGCCGGCCGGCACCCGCGTCGAGGAGACCGAGCAGGTGTTCGCGGACGTCGAGGCGGCGATCCGCCGCCTCATCCCGAAGCACGAGATCCAGCTGGTGATCGACAACATCGGCCAGCCACAGCCGATCAACCTCAGCTTCACCGACAGCGTCACCCTCGGGCCGTCGGACGGAGAGATCCTTGTCGCGCTGAATCCCGACCATCACCAGCCGACCGCGCGCCGGATGAAGACGCTCCGGGAGACCCTTCCGCGCGAGTTCCCCGGCGTCACCTTCTTCTTCCAGCCCGCCGACATCGTGAGCCAGATCCTGAACTTCGGGCTGCCGGCGCCGATCGACGTGCAGGTCACCGGCTACAACCAGCGGGCGACCCACGACATCGCCCTCGAGGTCGCCGCGCGGATGGCGCGCGTTCCCGGCGCCGTCGACATCCACCTGCATCAGGTCGTCAACACACCGTCGCTCCTCGTGAACGTCGACCGGTCGCGCGCCGCCCAGCTGGGCCTTACCCAGCGCGACGTGGCGAACAACGTTCTCGTCTCGCTCAGCTCGAGCGCGGTCGTCACCCCGAACTACTGGTCCGATCCCCGCTCCGGCATCAACTACCCGGTTGTCGTGCAGACGCCGCAGAGCCGCGTCGATTCCGTCAACATGCTCATGAACACGTCGGTCACCCAGGCCGCGGGCGGCCAGCAGCAGCTCCTCAGCAATCTGGCCAGCCTCGAGCGACGGGAGGCTCCGGCCGTCGTCAGCCACGCGAACGTGCAGCCGGTCTTCGACATCCACGCCAACGTGCAAGAGCGGGATCTCGGCGGCGTGGCGGCCGCGATCCAGCGGATCGCGGCCGAGCTCAGGCCCACGCTGCCGCCCGGGCACACGATCGCCGTGCGCGGGCAGGTGGAGAGCATGAACTCGGCCTTCGTCCGCCTCGGCCTGGGCCTGATCTTCGCCGTCCTGCTCGTCTACTTGCTGATGGTCGTCAACTTCCAGTCCTGGCTCGACCCGTTCATCATCATCAGCGCGCTCCCCGCCGGGTTCTGCGGCATCGTCTGGATGCTCTTCGTCACCCACACGACGTTCAGCGTGCCCGCCCTCATGGGCGCCATCATGAGCGTCGGCGTCGCCACCGCGAACAGCATCCTCATGGTCACGTTCGCGAACGACCAGATGCTCGAGGGCCACGACGCGCGGAGCGCCGCCCGGGCCGCCGGCGCGACCCGCCTGCGGCCGGTGCTGATGACCGCGCTCGCCATGATCATCGGCATGCTGCCGATGTCTCTCGGTCTCGGCGAGGGCGGCGAGCAGAACGCCCCGCTGGGGCGCGCGGTGATCGGCGGCCTGTCGGTGGCCACCTTCGCCACGCTCTTCCTCGTCCCGGTGGTCTACAGCATGCTCCGCCGTCGCGCGCCGCGGAGGGACTTCCTCGATGGTCCCGCGCCGGACGACGGCACCTCAACGACGTCAACCCAGGAGTGATCGATGCGTGAGTTTCGAACGACGCGGAGCGTCCTCATCGGCCTCGTGCTGCTCGTCGTGCTGCTCGTCATCGGCGTGGTCCCGCGCCTGCGCCAGCAGGCCGAGCGCGTCGCCGCCTCCACCGCCCCTGACGCCGGACTCGTGCCGGTGAGTGTCGTGCCGCCGCGGCGCGCGGACGGGCCGATCGACCTCGTGCTGCCGAGCAACATCCAGGCGATCGAGGAGACCGCCATCTACGCCCGTACGAGCGGCTACGTCCGCGAGCGCTACGTCGACATCGGGGACCGCGTGGCGGCGGGGAAGGTCCTCGCCCAGATCGACACGCCCGAGCTGGACCAGGAGGTCAGCCAGGCCCGCGCCGCGCTCGCCCAGACGCGCTCGGGGCTGGCCCAGGCCCAGGCGAGCTTCACGCAGGCCCAGGCGAATCTGGAGCAGGCCCGCGCGAGCCTCGAGCAAGCGAGGGCGAACGAGGCCTTCGCCGGCGCCACCGCGGAGCGCTTCGCCCGGCTCGAGCGCGCCGAACTGATCGCGCATCAGGATGCGGACGAGAAGCGGACCGCCCTCGCCACCGCGCGCGCGAGCACGGCGGCGGCGCGGGCCAACGTCAACGCGATGCAGGCGAACGTCGGCGCCCTGGAGGCCAGCGTCGGGGCGGCCCGGGCGAACGTGGCCGCGAGCGAGGCGAACGTGCAGCGCCTGATGGCGCTCCAGTCCTTCCAGAAGCTGGAGGCGCCGTTCGCGGGCATCATCACGGCGCGCGGGATCGACCGCGGCGCCCTGATCACCTCGGGCAGCGGCACCGGCGCCAGCCCGCTGTTCCGGATCGCGCAGATCCAGAACATCCGCGTCTTCGTCAATGTCCCGCAGACGTTCGTCCGCTCCATCGTGCCGGGTCAGGAGGCCCGGATACTCGTGCCCGAGTACCCGCAGCGGCCGTTCGTCGGGAAGATCGCGAGCACCGCCGGCGCCCTTGATCCCACGTCGCGCACCCTCCTCACGGAGGTGCGCCTGCGCAACGAGGACGGGGCGCTCTTGCCCGGGATGTACGCCCAGGTCAAGTTCAGCCTCGTGCCCGCGGACGCCGTGTGGGTGGTCCCCGCGACCGCCCTCATCGCGCGGTCTGCCGGATCACAGGTGATCACCGTGCGTGGCGACGGCACCGCGCACTACCGGGGCGTTCAGCTGGGCCGCGACCTCGGCCACTCGGTCGAGATCGTCGCGGGTCTCACCGGGAACGAGCGGCTCGTCGTCAGTCCTCCGGACGGGCTGAAGGAAGGCGCCCGCGTCGTCGTCGAGGCGGCGCGACAGTGAAGTCACTCGCGAGCAAGGCCGACGCGAGGCAGCCCGGCGCGCCGCCGGCCGCACCTGGGTGATCAGCGAGCTGCCCGCCCATGGACGGGTCCGGGGGGCCTGGCTCGGCCTCGTGGCGCAGACGCGCCCCATCCATCGGTCCCTCGAACGCCGGTTCGGCCCCCCCCGCCCCTCCGTGGTAGAGATCGTCTCGGTGGAGCCCGGTGGCCCGGCGGCGCGCGCCGGCCTGCTAGCTGGAGACTGGATCGTGACGCTCGACGGACATCCGGCGCCGACGGTGGACGAGTCGCATCGGCGTCCCGCCGCGGGCGCGATCGGCGTGCCGATCGCCGTCGGCGCGATCAGGGGTCGGGACAGAATTCAGGTGTCGGTGACTCCGGCGGAGGCGAGCTGATCGCTCGCGAGGAAGGAAACGACGCGTCATCATGCTCGGGGCGGCAGGTCACTACCCCGCGCATCGGAAGGAGAGGCGAGATGGTGGACGATAGCTATACGAGGGACCGGACGGCTCTGCTCTTCGTCGATCCCTATAACGATTTCCTGTCCAATGGCGGCAAGCTCTGGCCACATGTTCGGGAAGTCGCCGAGGAAGTCGGGCTGCTCGACAATCTGCGCGCGATCACAGCGGCGATCCGAAGGGCCGGTATCCCGGTCTTCGTCGTGCCCCATCATCGCTGGGAGCCCGGCGATTATGAAGGCTGGGACCATCCGAACCCCGACCAGGTCGCTTCGGGCAGGATGCAAACCTTCGCGAACGGAACGTGGGGCGGCGAGTGGCACCCCGATTTCGCGCCGCAACAGGGCGACATCATGATCAAGGAACATTGGGGCCAGAGCGGCTTCGCGAATACCGATCTCGATTTCCGGCTGAAGCAGCAGGGGATCATGAAGGTGATCGTGATCGGCCTGCTGGCCAACACGTGCATCGAATCGACCGGCCGCTTCGCGATGGAGTTCGGCTATCACGTGACCCTGGTGAAGGATGCGACGGCGGCCTTCAGCAAGGAAAGGATGCACGCTGCGCACGAGCTGAACGGCCCAAACTTCGCGCACAAAATTCTGACGACGGCCGAACTGGTCGCCGCGCTGCCGCACGCGTGAGACGGGTCTACCAGGCTCGGACACTCGTCATGGAGCGTCCAGCGGTCCTCACGCGCTCGAGACCGGCCGGGATGGGGTCGATGCTCGACGCCTGGAACCATCGCGGCTTCCTCGCCTCGTGCGACGCCGGCGACCACACGGGCGCGCTCCCCGGACGCGTGCGCGGGCGGTGCGCATGACCGAGGTCCGCGCCCTCGCGCCGCTGGCCGACGCCGTCGCCGCGCTCCTCCGGGCACGGCGCGAGACGATCGCGGTCGCCGAGTCGTCGGCGGGCGGCCTGATCTCGGCCGCGCTGCTCGCCATCCCCGGCGCCTCCGCCTACTTCCTCGGCGGGGGCGTGATCTACACCCAGGCCGCCCGGCGCGGGCTCCTCGGCGTCCCCGACGCGGCGCTGGGCGGCGTGCGGTCGAGCACCGAGGCCTATGCGCTCCTGAAGGCGCGCCGGGTGCGCGAGGTGCTCGGGGCGACGTGGGGGCTCGGCGAGACGGGCGCGGCCGGGCCGACCGGCAACCGCTACGGCAACGCCGCCGGCCACGCCTGCCTGGCCGTCGCCGGGCCCGTCGAGCGCGCCGTCACGCTCGAGACCGGCCGCGCCGACCGCGAGGCTAACATGTGGGCGTTCGCCCGCGCGGCGCTCGAGCTGCTCGAAGCCTGCCTGAAGGACGCGCCGCGCGGCTGAGCGCGGCCGGGCGGGGCTCACTTCTCCAGGAGCTCGATGACCCGCTTGGCGACGGAGAGATCCTCGCCCGAGACGTCGCGGTACCGGATGATGGCCGTGACTTTCTTGCCCTGCTTCAGCAGACCCGCGAGCTCGGACCGGAGCGGGTCCCGCAGGGACGACAGGAGGGCTTCCGCCCGGGCGACCTCCGCGCGCTCCTTGACCCGTACAGGACGACCGTCAGCCCGAAGAACGCCCCCGTCAGGCTGGCGAGACCGGCCTCGATCTGCCGCACGCCGAAGGCCGCCTCGAAGACGGCGGTCCGGCCGCTCTCGAGCTCTGTACGCGTAGAACCCCGTTTCGAACGCGCCGGTCTCAGGACGAACAGGCTGACGCCGCCGAATGCGCTCCCCGGGACGGGAAACGAGGATCCCGGCACCGGCGCCAGCGCGCCGGTCTTCGAATCGATGCGGTACGCGGAGACCGCCGAGCCGCTGATCGCGTAGACGAAGCCGGGCGGGTCGCTTGCGGAGCCCCCGCAGGTGACGCCGAGCAGGATTCCGAGCCAGAGGCGCCGTCCGCGCATCGGCCCTCCCCCCGACTTCAAGCTTCCTTCAGCGTACCCGGCCTCCGGGGGCCGCCACGCCGATGTCAGGGGGACGGCGTCAGGCCGGCCGGCGGGCCGCGAAGCGCAGCCGGACGTAATCCGCGGTCCAGTTGCCCGGGCTGTCGCAGAGGGTGGGCCTCAGGAGATCGACGACCTCGGCGAGAGCCGCCCTTCGCTCCTCGGGGGGGAAGGGTTTGAAGAAGTTCTCGGTGAACGTCTCGAGCCAGCCCGCCATGCCCGTCGGCAGCGGCGTCGGCCGGGGGATCAGATCGATGGAGTCCACGATGAATCCGGCCGCTTCGAGGCGCTCCCGGTACTCGCCGGGCGTCGGGAAATACCAGGGACTCCGCGCGATGCCGTCGATGCCCCGCCGCGCCACGACCGCGATCAGCGCCGTCAGGATCGCGGCGGTATTTCCGTGACCGCCCATCTCCGCCACGAACCGCCCGCCCGGCCTGAGCGCGCGCCGGACGTGCGCGATCACCACGTCGGGCCGCTTCATCCAGTGCAGCGCCGCGTTCGAGAAGACGGCGTCGAACTCGCTCTCGAAGGAAAGGCTCTCGGCGCTCATCACGCGCGCGTCGAGCCCGCGCTTCCGGGCCGCGGCGACCATGTCGGGCGCGGCATCGACGCCGACGACGACCGCGCCCGCCGCGACCAGCTTCTCGGTCAGCGCGCCATCGCCGCAGGCCAGATCGAGGATGCGCTCCCCCGGCCGGGGCGCGAGCAGGGCGAGGACGGCCGAGCCGAGCTCGGCGACGAACCGGGCGTTCCTCGCGTAGCGATCGGCCTCCCACGTCTGCGGCGTCGACTCCATGATGGACGCTCAGTATCCCTCGCCCAGCAGCGGGAACGCGCTGGTGGCGTGCGGAAGGGTGACGGGGGTCGCCGCGTGCAGGGAGGAGCGGTCGAGCTCCGCCCAGCCGGCGACGCCGAGCAGGCCGAGGCAGATCCGGATCTCGTCCTCGAGGATCTCGAGCACGCGCTCGAGGCCGGCCTGGCCGGCGGCGGCGAGGCCGAAGCAGGGGAGGCGGCCCAGCCCCACCAGGTCGGCGCCCATCGCCAGGGCCTTGACCACGTCGGTGCCCCGCGCGAAGCCGCCGTCCACGATCACGCGGGCCCGGCCCTCCACCGCCGCCAGCACCTCCGGCAGCACCTCCATCGTCCCCCGCCCGTGATCGAGCTGGCGCCCGCCGTGGTTGGAGACGTAGACCACGTCCACGCCGTGGTCCACGCAGAGGCTGGCGTCCTCGGCGGTGGCCACGCCCTTGAGCACGAGGGGCACGTCGTGCGTGTCCTTGAAGCGCTTGACGTGATCCCAGGTGAAGCTGCCCTGGTACTCGGAGCCGGTGGCGCGCTGGCGCCATGGCTTGACGAAGCGCGTCGAGATGTCGCGCTCGCGCCGGCTGTAGTGCGCGGTGTCCACGGTGATGCAGAAGGCGGCGTAGCCGTGATCTCGCGCGCGGCGGACGTGGTCGTCCACCCAGGCGTCGTCGCCCCGCACGTAGAGCTGGTAGGTGCGGAAGTTGTCCGCCGCCTTCGCCGTCGCCTCGAGGCCGGGCAGGCACACGGAGCTGAGCATCTGAGGAACGCCGAACTCCGCGGACCCGCGGGCGACGGTGGCGCCGCCGCCCGGGTCAAACGTCTCCAGGCCTCCGATGGGCGCGAGGAGAACGGGCAGGCGCACGGGGCGGCCGAGGAACGTCGCGGCGCAGTCGACCTTGGAGACGTCGCGGAGGACGCGCGGGCGAAAGGCGATGGCGTCGAGAGCCTGGCGGTTGCGCCGGACGGTCGTCTCGGTCTCCGTGCCCCCGATCAGGTAGTCCCACGGCCCCTGGGTGAGGTTGGCGCGGGCGGCCTTGACGATCTCGTGCAGGGTCTGGAAGCGGTCGTCGAGCCCTGAGGCCATCGCGCGATTCTAGCGCGACACGGGGGAACCGGAACGAAGCCGCCGCCGTCTCGCCCGCGCGTGGCCATGGTAGCATTCGGCCCGGAGGTGCGGGGTGAGCGAGCGTGACGGGCAGGTCACGGACGTCCTCGCGGGGGTCCGGGTGCTCGACTTCGGGCGCTACATCGCCGGCCCGTACTGCGCGGCGCTCCTGGCCGACCTCGGCGCCGACGTGATCCGGATCGAGCGGCGTGGCGGCGGCGAGGACCGGTGGGTGGCGCCGGTCGGCGCGGACGGCGTGGGCGCGCTCTACCTGGTCATGAACCGCAACAAGCGCGCGATGACGCTCGACCCGGCGTGTCCCGAGGGGCGCGAGATCGTCCGGAAGCTCGTGGCCACCGCCGACGTCGTCGTGGCCAACCTGCCGCCCGAGGTGCTGCGCTCGCTCGCCCTCGACCTCGACAGCCTCCGCCGGGTGAAGCCGGACGTCATCCTCACCACCGTCACCGCCTTCGGCGCCGGCGGGCCCTGGAGCCACAAGCACGGCTTCGACGGCATCGGTCAGGTGATGTCGGGGTCGGTGTACTTGAGCGGCACGCCGGAGCAGCCGATGCGCGCGGCCATCCCCTGGGTCGACTTCGGGACGGCGTCGCTGGCGGCGTTCGGCACGCTGGCCGCGCTCCTGGCGCGCGAGAAAAACGGCCGCGGCCAGAAGGTGGAGGGCGCGCTGCTCCGCACCGCCGTCGCCTTCAACAACCCGGCGCTGCTGGAGCAGCAGGTCATCCAGGTCAACCGCGTGGCCACTCTGAACCGGGGCCGGAACGCCGCGCCGGCGGACCTGTTCCGCACGAAGGACGGCTGGATCATCGCCTACGCCATCGGCAACCCGATGTTCGCCCGGTGGGCGACGCTGATGGGCGAGGAGCACTGGCTCACCGATCCGCGGTTCGCGCACGACGAGGCGCGCGCCGAGCACGGCGAGATCATCTCCAAGCGCATGTCGGAGTGGACCGCCGAGCGCACGACCGCGGAGGCGCTCGCCGCGCTGGAGGCCGCGAAGATCCCCGCGGGGCCGCTCTACTCGCCCCAGCAGGCGCTGGACGACGCCCACATCCGGGCGGCCGGGCTCCTGCGCGACACGGAATATCCCGGCCTCCCGCGCCCGGCACCGCTGGCGCCGACGCCGATCGACCTGTCCGAGACCCCGGGGCGCTTCCGTCACCGCGCCCCCGCGCTCGGCGAGCACACCGACGCGATCCTCGCCGAGCTGGGGTACGGCGCTCAGGAGATCGACGGGCTGCGCGCCAGAAGGGTGATCTGAGCGATGAAGAGCCCTACCGTCGGCATCGTCGGGCTCGGCTACGGCCGCGCCCACATCCCCGGCTTCCAGGCCAACGGCTGCCGCGTGGTCGCGGTCTGCCAGCGCGACGAGGCGGGCGCCAAGGCGATCGCGGAGCGCTACGGTGTGGACCACGTGTTCACGCGCTGGGAGGAGATGCTCGAGCGGGCGCGGCCGGAGATCGTGGTGATCGCCACGCCGCCCCGGCTGCACCTCGCCATCGCCCAGCGCGCGCTCGCCGGCGGCGCCCACGTCCTGTGCGAGAAGCCTCTCGCGCTCACGGCCGCGGAGGGGCGCGCGATGGCGGAGGCGGCGGCGCGCGCGGGCCGCGTGGCCATGACCGGCTTCAACTGGCGGTTCCCGGCCGCCATGCAGCGCTTCCACGCGATGGTCCGCGAGGGCGCGATCGGCCGCGTGTTCCACGTCCACGCGCGCTGGCTCGGCAGCCGGTGGGCCGACGAGACGGTCGCGCCGACGTGGCGGATGGACCGCGCCGAGGGCGGCCATGGCGCGATGGGCGACATGGGCGTGCACCTGATCGACATGGTCCGCTGGAGCTTCGGCGACTTCGCCCGCCTGGTGGCGACGGCGGGCGTGGCCTACCCGTCTCGCCCCATCCCTGGCGGCGCGCGCCCCGCGGACGCCGAGGACTTCTGCACCGTCGCCGGCGAGCTGGCCACGGGCGCGTCCGTCACGCTGAGCGTCAGCCGGGCCGCCCACGGGATGAACGAGCACACGCTGGAGGCGAGCGGCAGTCGCGGCACGCTCGCGTACCGGCTGGGCCGCGACGGCGCGCGCTGGTTCGACGGGCAGCTGCGCGCCGCGGCCCCGGGCGGCGCGCTCGAGACCGTGCCCGTGTCGAGCGAGACCGCCATCCCGGCCGGCGGCGACCAGATGGACGTGATCGGGCGCACGACGATCGCCCCGCTAGTGGCCCGCTTCCTGGAGGGGATCGAGCGCGGGGTCACGCCCGCGCCGTCGCTCCACGACGGGTTGAGTGCCCAGGTCGTCCTCGACGCCGTGCTGGAGTCCCTGGCGCGACGCGCGTGGACGGACGTCGCGGCCGAGCCGGCCGCTCAGAAGCACTGAGAGGTTGTGAAAATAGCCCCGGAACGGCGGAAGCTCATCCGAAAAGCCCGGCAAAAGCGGGGGTCCGCAGCGTGAACTCCCGATTGATTCACAAACTCTGAGGCGACATCCCGACGGCGCGAGGGGGACCGATCGTGCGAACGAGTGACGAGCGGATCCTGGTCACCCATGTCGGCAGCTTGCCGCGCCGTCCCGCGCTGCGCGATCTCCTGATCCGGCAGGAGCGCGGTGAGGCCGTCGAGGCCGAGCTCGACCGAGAGGTCGAGGCGGCCGTGCGGGCGGCCGTCGCCCGGCAGCTCGAGGTCGGGATCGACGTCGGAAACGACGGCGAGCAGTCACGGCCGGGGTTCGCGACCTACGTGACCCGGCGCATGCAGGGGTTCGGCGGCGAGAGCCGGCGCCCGCTCGCCCGCGACCTGATCGACTTCCCGGACTACGCGGCCGTGCTGGAGTCGCGTCGGCGGTCGGCGACCCGGATCGGCAACGCGCCGCAGGCGGTGGCCGAGGTCGCCTACGCCGACCTGGGCGAGGCCGCCCGGGAATGCGATCGCCTCCTCCGGCACACGGACGCGCACCCGCAGAAGTTCACCGAGCGGTTCGTCACGGCGGCCTCCCCCGGCATCATCGCGACGATCCACCTCAACGCCTACTACGACTCCCACGCGCGCTACGTCCAGGCGCTCGCGCGCGAGATGCGGAAGGAGTACGAGCTGATCCACTCCCGGGGCCTGCTCCTGCAGCTCGACTGTCCGGATCTCGCCATGGAGCGGACGCGCCTCTTCCAGGACGAGCCGCTGGACCGGTTCCTCCAGATCGTGGAGACCCACGTCGAGGCGATCAACCACGCGATCGCGGCCATCCCGCCGGACCGGATCCGCCTGCACGTCTGCTGGGGCAACTACGACGGGCCCCACACGCACGACGTGCCGCTGGAGGCGATCCTCCCGCTCCTCTATCGCGCCCGGGTGGGCGCCCTGTCGCTCGAGCTGGCGAACCCCCGCCACCAGCACGAGCACAAGGTGATCAAGCGCCTTCCCCCACCCGACGGGATGCTGCTCCTGCCCGGCGTGATCGACTCGACGACCAACTTCGTCGAGCATCCGGAGGTGGTGGCCGACCGGATCTGCCAGGCTGTGGACGCGGTCGGGGACCGGAGCCGCGTGATCCCGTCGGCGGACTGCGGCTTCGGCACCTTCGCGGGGTCGGACATGGTCGCGGAGAGCGTGGTGTGGGCGAAGTTCCGGGCGCTGAAGGAGGGAGCGGCCCTCGCCACCGAGCGACTCTGGGGCCGACCCGGCTGACCTTCCCGCCTCGCTGAGCTACATCCTTCTCGCCGAGCCCGCGCTCAGCACCTCGGGGTTCAGGGCCCGCGCCGGCACCTGGCCGTCGAGCCAGGCCAGGAGGTTCTCCACGACCTGGCTGAAGAAGGCGTGGTACGCCGCCCACGTCACGTAGCCGAGGTGGGGCGTCAGCACCACGTTGTCGAGGCCGAGGAGCGGGTGATCGGGCGGCAGCGGCTCGACGTCGAAGACGTCCAGCGCCGCGCCCGCGATCCGCCGCTCGCGCAGCATCGCGATCAGCGTCCGCTCGTCCACGATCGGCCCGCGGGCGGTGTTGACCAGGTACGCCGTCGGCTTCATGAGCCCGAGCAGGCGCGCGCCGACCAGGCCCCGGCTCTGCTCCGACAGGCGCAGGTGGATGCTCACCACGTCGCTCTCGCGGAAGACGTCGTCGAGTGCCAGGCGAATGACGCCGGCGGCACTGGCGCGGTCATCGGTGAGCGTGGGGCCCCAGGCCACCACGCGCATGCCGAGCAGGCGGCCGAAGGCGGCCATGCGGCTGCCGATGCGCCCGAGGCCCAGGATCCCCAGGGGCTTCCCGGCGAGCTCGAGGCCGACGTTCTCCTGCCACCGGCCTTCCCGCAATGCGCGGTCCTCCTGCGGGATGCGGCGCACGATGGCCATCATGAGGCCGATCGTGTGCTCGGGCGCCGAGGCGGCGCTGCCCTCGGTGGCGGTCACGAGGATGCCGCGCCGCGTGGCCTCGCCCACGTCGACGTGGCCGGTGTTGCGTCCGGTCATGGCCAGGTGGCGCAGCGCGGGCAGGCGGCCGAGGAGCGACGCGGTGAAGCGCGTCCGCTCCCGGATCGCCACGATCGCCTCGTACGGGGCCAGGCGCGCGGCCAGCGCGGCCTCGTCGGCCAGCGTGTCGCGGAACAGGTCGATGCTGGCGCGGCCGTCGAGCCGCCTCCAGTAGGGCAGGGTGAGGACGACGCCCTGGTAATCGTCGAGCACGGCGACGCGGATCATGCGGCACGGTCGAGCCCTAGCCGGCATTATTCAGGAACGGTACTCGCGTGTGGCGGGCGGGTCCTGTCGCAGGGCGCAGCCCCCGCGGGGCCGGCTCCGTCACCCACTCGCCCGAACGCCGCGCGGCGCGCGGCGGACGGGACGAGGGGGGCCCACTGCGCACGGCCCCGCGGGGGCCGCACCCTGCGCCACCCGCCCGGTCGCGCCATCGCCGTTCGTGAATGATGCACGCTAGAGGAATGAGGTGTCGGTCTCGAGGCCGAGCAGGAACCGGC
>OBEQ010527961.1_pt1 | contig 17696 bp, 14 predicted proteins | sample 1670901 | NCBI WGS metagenome assembly OBEQ01 (sample SAMEA104232315, study PRJEB22302) | groundwater metagenome | biome: forest; feature: aquifer; material: groundwater | place: USA | collected 2011-08-07 | depth 5.4 m
AGAATAGCACTCATATCAAAAGCTCGAGTTGTTTGATCATCAACAACTGCATCATCTGCAACCGCTGGTTTTCCAACTGCAGGACTTGGAGAATTTCCATCAACTGCAACCGGTGCATCTACTTGTCCATCTTTCTTTTTCTTTGCCATAATGATCATGATCCTCCAAAAATAGTGCCATAACAGTGTCATTACTGTAAAATAGACACTCACAGAAGGTCAAATACACAACTCATATTTAAAGGTTACTGTTATGTTATCCCTTTAAAGTTACATACTAAACTATTTTGATCCTACTTAATCCTGTCAAGAACCACAGTCAATAGACCGGTGGCATAAACGAAATTCACAACAAATGTCTCGATAAAGTGGTTCTTGACACTTACGAATTCCACCATCAATCAGTAGATTAGTGGAATTCGTCTTGTTTAAAAAATAAAATTTCATTCTCATAAAGAGAATGAAATTTTAACACAAAACAAATTTAAATCAAACCCTACTTTTCAACAATTATGGCAACAGTTCCAATAACAGTTTCAATCATCGGCGCAGGTCCTGCTGGAAACTATCTCGGCTACCTCTTAGCAAAAAAAGGAATCAAAATAACAATTTATGAAGAGCATGCAGAAATAGGTAAACCAGTGCAATGTACTGGAATTTTAACAGAATCAATTACAAAATTAATGAAACTCGATAATGAATTTGTCATCAATCGAATTAATTATGTTGATGTTTTTTCGCCAAACGAAAAAACAAAAATTAAAATAAAAGACATCATTGTTGACAGAACAAAATTCGATTCATACATTGCAAAAATGGCGCAAGATGCAGGTGCAATAATCAAAACAGCACATAAATGCATTGGCATCAATAATGAAAATGGTAAAGTCAAATTCAAAACAAAAGAAACAATTGTAGAAATAAAATCTGATTTCATCATCGGAGCAGATGGTCCAAATAGCATCATTGCAAAAATAATAAATCCAAATCACAAAATACAATATTACATAGGAAAGCAAGCATTAGTCAAAGGAAAATTTGAACACGATACTTATCAGGTTTACCTTGATAATACAATCGCTCCAAAATTCTTTGGTTGGAGTGTTCCAGAAAATGAAAATTATGCAAGAATTGGCGTTGCAACCCTTGAACCGCCAAGCAAATATTTTGACCTTCTTCTCGAGCGAATGAACATCAACCCCAAAAACATCATCGCTTATCAAGGTGGATTGATCCCAGTATACGATCCAAAATTCAAAGTCAGTATGCATGACAAAAAAAATAACATCCAGCTTGCAATCCTCGGCGATGCTGCGCTTCAATTAAAAGCAACAACAGGCGGTGGAATAATTCCTGGAATGAAAGCAGCAGTCTCTTTAGCTGATTGGATTATCAAGACAGACAATAATAACAAAACAAATCCTCACAAAAAAATAAAAACCTATGAAGCAGGTTTAAAAGAAATAAACAAAGAATTAAAACTCCACCTTTTAATGCGAAAAATGCTCGACAAATTCACAAACAAAGATTATGATGAATTATTACAGTTGCTCAAAAAACCAAAAGTAAAAGAAGAACTTCTGAAAACAGATCGTGACACCGCAATAAAACTTGCAGTAAAATTAGTGCTAAAAGAACCAAAGTTAATAAAATATGGATTCAAAATGTTTTAAAAATAAAACACTTTATAAATAAAATCTATTTTTTAATCTGATTATCTTATTTAAATTGAAATTCATATTCCAAAGGGGGTTATATTATGGAAGAACAGCAAAGCAAACAAGAGCAGCCTGCACAAGAACAAAAAGAACCGCAAATACAGCAAGAGCACCAAAAAAATAATACAAAAACAAATGAATCAAAAAGTGAAACAGTTGATTTTAGAAAAATAAAACATTTATTTTCAAAAAAAAAAACAGAAATAAAAAATAATAGCAATGCTGAAAAAGATTCTTCAGAAAAAAAAGAGAATAAAAAAAACAATGATTCTTCCGACCAAATCAATCTCAAAGCAGTGCTCGATTTTTTCGTAAAGCACCGAGCATTCTTCATCATATTAATCCCGATATTCCTTGCAATTTTTTTAAGAATACAAACTGATAGTTTGCCAATGGCTGACGATTGGGCAAGCAATTCAATCAATGATTTTTACAAAAATCAAGTTGCTCAGCAAGTAAATATGCAATACCCCAATCTCCCTCCACAAAATAAGCAGGTCATAATTGCGCAAGAATATGATAAATTCTATCAGCAAAATAAAGACAGACTTCAGCAGGAAATAGCATCAACAGCAGATTATTTTAGAAGCCAATTCAAAAATGATGATGGAGTTACCTATTTAATTGGTATTGATCCATGGTACTATTATCGAAATGCAAAAAACTATATTGAACATGGTTACGAAGGAGATAAAATAATCAACGGCGAATACGTCGATACAAAAGTATATGGTGGTTTGCCTGATGAACGAAGAAGAGGAAGTAAAAGCACAATCAATTTATTTCACACAGCATTTATCATTTACACATTTAAGCTCGTAAAATTATTCAACAGCAATGCAACATTGCTCGGCGTAACATTTTACATTCCGGTGATTTTAGCAGCACTAGCAGTCATCCCTGTATTTTTCATCGGCCGTAAATTCGGTGGCAATCTCGGAGGATTTATCGCCGCAACAATTGTTGCCGTGCATCGATCACTCCTCGTGCGATCAGTCGGTGGATTCTCAGACAACGATCTTTATAGCGTCTTATTTCCAGCCTTAGTCGTCTGGATTTTCATTGAAGCCTACGAATCAGATACATGGCTTAAGCGTACACTTTTAACAATTCTCTGCGGAGCAACAATTGGATTATACGCATTCGCATGGATTGGCTGGTGGTTTATTGTTTACTTTATATTTGGAACAATCGGATTAATATTGCTTTATAATATGATTGTAAACAGAGACCAAATAAAACAATTTACAGCACAAAACATCAAAAAGTTTTTAGCAATTGAATCCATTAAAAAAGCCTACCTTACACTTGCAATTCTCTTGCTTACAGTAATTATTTTTGTGCCATTGATTGCAACAACAAGAGATTTAACCAATGCAATAACAGGACCCTATGATGTAATCCATTTCAAAGATGTTGGAACAACAACATTATGGCCAAATGTATTTACAACAGTTGCAGAGCAAAATGCACTTTCACTCGTAGAAGTTATCAGTGAAGCAGGAGGAAAATTATTTTTATTCCTCGCATTTTTAGGAATTGTATTTAGCATCACACCAAATATCAAAAAAGAAAAACTATTTGTATTAGGCGCGAGCATATGGTTTTTATTGCTTGCAATTTTTCATGACAAATTCAACGGAAATTTAATGACCTACATGATATTGATTTCATTATTATTTGTCGTAAGAATTATATACGATATGTACCATAAAGATAAAGAAACAAATATTCTGCACGCAGTGTTATTGACTGCATGGCTTATTGGAACATTATATGCAAGTGTATTTGCAGTACGATACGTACTCTTATTTATTGTTCCTTTTGCAATTGCATTAGGCTATGCAATTGGAATATTAGTCAAAGAAGTTTCAGAATGGCTCGCAAAGACATTAGAAATTAAAAAAGTATTTGTATTTTCAATCATTGGCTTATTATCATTATTGATTGTTTTAACGCCAGTGAAAGAATCCTACAATATTGCTTTCCACTCAGGATTTGTAGACATGAATGACCAGTGGTATAACACATTAACAAAAATAAAATTAAACTCAAAAGAAAATGCAGTCGTTAATTCATGGTGGGATTTTGGCCACTGGTTTAAAGCAATTACTGAACGAGCTGTTACATTAGACGGAGGAAATCAAAACCGTCCGCAAGCGCATTGGCTTGGAAAAGTGTTGTTGACAAATGATGAAAAACAAGCAACAGCAATCCTAAAAATGCTTGATTGCGGCGCAAACTTAGCATTTGACGACTTAAATCTCTATGAAAAAGACGAATACAAGACAAAACAAATAATTGATAAAATAATCCTGCTTGATCCAGAAAAAGCAAAATTAGAAATGAAAAAAGAAAACATTCCTGACGAAGTAATCCAAAATGTCAGCAGATTTTCATTTTGCGAAGGAAAAGAAACCCCTGAAGACTTTTTCATTACAAGCGATGATATGGTAGGAAAAGCAGGAGTTTGGGCACACTTTGGTGCATGGAATTTTACGCGAGCAAAAATTGTTGATTTAGCAAACAATAATGAAAAACAAGAAGCATTGCAATTCATGACAGAAAAACTTGGCTTCACACAAGAGCAAGCAAATCAAGTATACCTTGAAGTAAAACCTCTTGGATCAGGACCAGCAGCAAATACATGGATTGCTCCTTGGCCAAGTTATTATTCAGGATTTACTCCCTGTTCAGCTACAAACACCGCAATTAACTGTCAAAATGGTGTCAGTCTTAATTTATCGTCTGGAGATGTAACAATAACGCAGAACAACAACAAAATATTTTATCCAAAAAAAGCATCATACATCAATGCAAAAGGGGAATTTGTAGTAAAAAATTATGATAAAGACTTGTTAATATCGCAAAATGGAGAGCCAATGGGAATTTCAATAGTCCCAGCACAAAACGGCGGATTTAACATGATTTTAATGCACCCGCAGCTTGTTGATAGCATGTTTAACAGGCTCTTTTTTTATTCAGGGCATGGATTAAAATGTTTTGACAATTTCGACACGGTAAAAACAACATCAGGTGGGAATGTATTAACATGGAAAATTGATTGGACTTGCAGCAATGCAACAATTGTTTACAATGTTGTACCACCGGTAAAACCAGCAGCAAAACAATAAAAAACAAAAAAAATGATTGAACAAAAAAACATATGGATAATCATTCCTGCAAAAAATGAAGCAAAAAACATTACAAAAGTACTTGAACTTACAAAACAATATGCAAAAAACATCATTGTTGTAGACGATGGAAGCAATGACGGAACAGCAGCAATTGCAGAGCAGCAAAACAGCAAAGTACTAAAGCACATCATCAACTTAGGAAAAGGTGCTGCATTAAAAACAGGTTGTGATTATGCAGTCAATAAAGGTGCAGAAATAATCATCGCAATGGACGCAGATTTACAGCACGAACCAAAAGAAATTCCTAACTTCCTAAACGCATTGGAAAAAAACAACGCCGATATTGTTTTTGGCTACCGTCAATTAAATCAAAAAATGCCAATAGTACTTAAATTTGGAAATTTTGTAATCAATCGAATAATTTATTTTTTGTATGGCATAAATCTCAAAGATTCACAATCAGGCTACCGTTGTTTTACAAAACAAGCCTATCAAAAAATGCGTTGGAATGCATTCGATTATTCCATGGAATCAGAGATGATTGCCCGTGCAGGAAAGAATAAACTTAAATATATCGAGATTCCAATTCAAACAATCTACCATGACAATTACAAAGGCACGACAGTCTTCGACGGAATAAAGATTGTCATAAAAATGATATGGTGGAAAATATCAAGAAGTGTATAAAATAATCAATATAAATAAATTGTAATTGTCAATAATAAAAAGTTAGTGCGATTGAACGAAGTGAAATCGCACAAAGTCTCGCTTCCAATTGGCGAAAGAATTGAGAGGATAAAACATGGTATTATGGCTGCAATTTATGGGAATTGGATTTGGTATAGTAATGATTTACTTAACAGTACTATTCTATAAAAGAAAAGATTTCAATAAAATTGATGTTTCCATTTGGTCGTTATTATGGCTATTTTTTGTATTCATGACTTCGTACCCAAGTTTACTCTACGGTGTAATGGAACAATTATCCATCAAAAGAACATTAGACTTTATCATCATGGCACTCTTTGCATTTTTTTCATTAGTGATATTTTATCTTTATGATCTCAATCGAAAAAATACAAAAAAGATCGAAGAGATTGTACGAAGATTAGCAATAGAAAATAATAACAAAAAAGAATAAAATTAATGAATAATTGTATTGATTATTGAGGATCATATCGAGGAATATTATCTAAATTTCCATTAATCAACGATCCTCGATAGGCAGCTGGAAATAATACAGGAATTTTCTCTTCAATAAAAAAAGGGAAAAGAACATTTTGAAGAAATGATGCAAATGGTTTTCCAAGAACACCAGAATCAGGTGGACAAGAATAAAGTGTAAAGTTATAATTAAAAAAACCTTTTTCTCTCAGTATTTCGCTGATTGAAGCATCTTGAGGAGAAAGATTAACTCTCCAACTCGCTAATTTTAAAAAAATAAAACTATTATGAACCATTTCTGGAAAAAAAGAAAAATATTCAGCTATATCAGAAATTTTATAATTCCAACGATTTGGCAAAGTTATTTGTTTCTCAACATGATTTTTAAGAAGAGTATGTAAAAAATCTCTCGTATTTTCTTCTGCAACTGGGTCTGAAATTCCAGTATACAAACCCCCATGAGCAAAAATTAAATTGTCAAGTGGAAAAATCTGCTCTGGCTTAATGTTTAATAAAATAATAAAATGGTCACGAATGCCTAATTGAGTTGATAATTCATTCTCAGGCAAAGATTCTGCGAGATGTAAATAATCATTAATATTCATTGAAACTACCAACCATCCCTCTAACATATATCCTCATATATATCATCATCATTCACACAATTTTTAAATCACTTTAAACACAAACGGCAATCCAACTGTATTTGATCGAAACACTAATTGAAATTTCTCAGGAGCCTGTGAAATTTCCTGCAATTTTACATTAGTTTCATTTTCACCATGATGGATTAAACAATAGCCATCAATGATAAAATAATCAAATTTCTTCTGCTTTAAAAAAGAATATAATTCTTGATTTGTATGATTCAAAATATTTTCTTTCTTTCGAAAATCAATAACATCCTTATCCCAAGAAAATGCGAGCTTATCATACGCCATCACACGAGTATCAGCATTTGGCGAGCAATACTCAAACACTGTTGTATCTTTTGGCAATGTGTAAAGCCATGAATAGGCATTTGCCTCTTCAAAAGAGGAAAAGAAATTATTAAACGGCCAAATTGCAGTATTCACCGTATATTTATGATAGCCTGAAGTAGCCATGATTGCAATAACAAAAAACAGAAATAAAAGAACACGCGCAAGCTGATAATTTTTAAAAATACCAAATAAAAACCATAATCCTTCTGTTGCTAAAAATACCAGTGCAATCGCCATAAATGGCCACATTCGAAAAGGAAGCATGTAAATTGGAAGTCTTCTTCCATTAACTGCAAGAAATGCAACGATAAACCAAAGAAACACAATCATAAGCCAGCGATGTTCAAGCCCAAAACTCGTTTTCCAAATAAATAATAATGAAACTAAAAATATAAAAAATAATATTGTAATAAATATCCCAACTCCAATTGGTTGATTGATCATATTTTCAGGTTTTGTAATAAAAAAATCATTAAAAGAATAAACACGATCAGCTGATCCAGGGATCTGCCATTTTAATTCGCTCTGTTTTGACTTTGCTTTCGCAGCATCATTATTGCTAAAAATATCAAACTTTACTTTCATCGGAATCCAAAATAAAAAAAGAGAAATGACAAGACCAATCATCGCAATTGCTAAAATACTTTTTGCAAGTTTTCGAGTATAAACAGTTTCAACAAACCAATAGATCATTAAAAAGACACCAAACATAAACGCAGCAATCGGTTGAATGATAATAACTGAAGCAGTAAGTAAAATTGCTGGAATCATCCATTTATTGGTGATCCAAAAAAAGTTCAAATATTTATTCTTGATTTCATTTTTAATAGTACTATCAACATCTTGCTCACGCAATTGATGAACACAATAAAATGCCGGAAAAAAAACAACAATTGCTAATGTTTCTGACCAAATAAAATGACCAAGATAACAAGGAATTGCAACAAGAAGAAATGTTGCAAAGAGTGATTTTGCATACGATTTTGTAAAAGCATACGCCATAATTCCAAAAAATAAAATACTAAGCGCAAGTAAAAGAGCATTAAAATATTTGAGTGTCCACATCATATCATGCGATGTTTGATACAAAATCGCCATAAATAAATCATGCCCTGGGGGATAAGGTTCAAGATAATTAACAATTTGCGGAATACTCGTAGGACGAGAAAAAGATAAATGCTCAACAATATAACGAGTAGTTACAGCATGATGCCAAGGATCCCCGTCTTCAAGCCAAGGATAAGCAAATGCTCCTTTGTCCATAATATAAAATTGAACAAGTGCTAAACCTAAAATTGCAAGCAAAAACAACGTTTTTTTGCTGACATTCGATAAATCAAATGAAGGAAAATGAACTTGAGGAAAAATGAAATTATTTTTTTTTAAATAAATAAATATTCTGAACGCTGGATAAAGAACACTTAAAACAAAAAAAACAACCCAATGCAAAGGAATATACAATTGATTTAAAACTACCCCAAGAAGAGGAATAATACTTAAACCAACACCAAGACGAACAGCATTTCGAAAAAAAAAGTTATCATCTTCCTTTAATCGCAAAAGAGAGAGCAATGTGTAACCAAACCCAAAACTATAGATAAAAAAAAGTATTATTGTTAAATAATCTGCCATAGTTAAAACGAAAAATCTGAAGCAATTTAAAAAGTGATTGGTTTTTTAATTAAAAATAAAACTTGCAAAGATTTTGGTTTAACAAAATATTTAAATCAAGAAGAATTCTCTCTAATTCATGATTAAAATAGGTGTTATCGGAACGGGAAAATGGGGAATCAATCACCTCAGAGTATACAAACAGATTCCAAACTGCCAATTAATAGGACTAGCAGATATTGATGAAAAGAAAAAAGCATTAGCAGACGAGCATAACATTAAATTCTTCAAAGATTATAAAGAAATGCTAAAAGAAGTGGATGCAATTTCTATTGTTGTTCCAACTGATTTGCATTATGGCATTGTCAAAGAATGTTTAAACGCAAATAAACATGTTCTCGTTGAAAAGCCAATAACGCTCGACTCAAAACAAGCAAAAGATCTCGTAACAATCGCAAAAGAAAAAAAATTAATTTTATCCGTTGGTTATTTATTCCGATTTAATCCTGCAGTAATAGAACTCCAAAAAATAATAAAATCAGGAGAACTCGGAAAAATACAATATATTACTGCAAGATACATACACTCTAGCAAGCCTCCAAGAAAAGATTCCGGTGTAGTATTCAATTTAGGAATCCATTTAATTGATGTACTCAATTTTATACTTGAAGAAAAACCAAAACGTGTTTATTGCAAAAAAACAAATTACCTAAACCAATTGCAGGAAGATTCTGCAAACATCATGCTTGACTATGGTAGCTTTTACACAGATTTAGAAGTAAGCTGTTGCCACCCCTTAAAAAAACGAGATATGTGGGTAATAGCTGGAAAAGAAAAAATATATATTGATTTTCTCGAGCAAATTATGATTCGATATCCATTGCAGATTACCGAAGAACAGATAATAACAGAAAAAGAAAAGAATATTGAAATCAGAAAAAATGAGCCATTAAAAGACCAATTACAGCATTTTATCAATTGCGTTGAAGAGCAAAAAAATAACAATAATAATCAAAAGCAAAACGGCCAAGAATTGCAAAAAATAAGAAATATTGGCGAAGAAGAATACTACACGACAAAAATCTGTGAACTTGCGCTCGAATCAGCAAAAATAAGAACAGATTTAGAATTGCGATAATAATTCACAATTACTATAAAATAAGAAAAAGATCAAATGAAAAAATAATACGAAAGAAAAAAAGAATAAAAATGGATGGTGGTTAACAATGAACGTTCCTTTTGTCGATTTAAAAGCGCAATACGCTGGAATAAAGCAAGAAATAGATGCTAAAATAAGAGCAATTGTTGAAAACACTGATTTTATCATGGGAAAAAATGTTGAAAACTTTGAAAAAGAGTTTGCTCAATTCTGCGGCGCAAAATTCTGTTCAGGCGTCAGTTCCGGAACTTCTGCATTGCACCTTGCGCTAAAAGCTTCAAACATCAAACAAGGAGATGAAGTAATTACTGTGCCAAACACATTCATTGCAACAACAGAAGCAATCTCGCAAGTTGGCGCTACCATCAAATTTGTCGACTGTGATCCTGAAACATACACAATAGATGTGCACGAAATTGAAAAAGCAATCACGCCAAAAACAAAAGCAATTCTTCCTGTCCATTTATACGGTCAAAGCGCAGATGTAAAAGCAATCAAAGAAATTGCTGATAAACACAACCTTATGATTATTGAGGATGCAGCGCAAGCGCATGGCGCAGAACATTATGGAAAAAGAGTTCCAATTGGTGATATTGCCTGCTTTTCATTTTACCCAGGAAAAAACCTCGGCGCATATGGTGATGCAGGCGCAGTTGTTACAAACAATGAAAAAATTGCAGAATTAGTCAACGCCTACAGAAATCATGGACGATTACCAGGAGAAAAATACGAACATTCATTAGAAGGATACAATGAAAGAATCGACGCATTGCAAGCAGGAATTTTATCAGTAAAACTTCCGCACATTAATAACTGGAATGAATCACGGCGAAAAAAAGCTGCACTCTACAACAAATTGCTTGCAAATACAGAAGGATTAGTAACACCCTATGAATCGCCATTTAATAAACATATCTACCATTTATACGTTGTCAGAATTATTTCTCAAAACAGGGAAAGAATGATGGAATCATTAAAAAAAGAAGGCATCAGCACACAAATCCATTATCCGATTCCATTGCACGAACAAAGGGCATATCAACATTTGAACATTAAAAAAGGATCATTTCCAATCGCAGAAGAATATGCAAAACAGATCTTATCATTGCCAATCTTCCCTGAAATTACCGAAGAACAAGTGCACTATGTTGCAGAAAAAGTAATTCAAGCAATGAACGAGTAAAAATAATGAGATAACTATTTTATTTTGAAGTATTTTCTTTTTTAATCCTATTTTACTTTTTCCCAAAATAATCATGATTGATTAAATCTTCTTTTTGCACATTTAATTTTGTATTCTTTAAAGCATTCTTCAATTTTTTATTAAGAACACCTTTCTTCTCAAGCAAATACTCAATATGCTCTTGACGTTTCAATACAAGTTCATTAATCTTGCTTTTTTCTCGTGCATGTTCAGCTATGAAATTAACAAATCCTAAAATAATTCCAACACCGACAATCAAATAAATCATAGTGAAAATCTTGCCAGCATCAGTATGAGGAGCAATATCACCATAACCAACAGTTGTCAACGTTATTACGCTTAAATATAACGCATCAAGATACCGTAAACCTTCAACAGTATGATAAAAAAAAGTACCAGTAACAAGAGTAATACTTACAAGAGAAAATAATACCATAAACTCATGTTGTTTTAATAAATCTACAATAGGACTGAGTACTTTTTTAATCAAATCAAACAAAGGTTCCATAAAATTCACGCAACAGATCAAAGAGATAAAATAACATCTAAGATCAATAAAGAATATGAGAAAAGAACTATTTAAATAACTTGTGGAAGAAAAATAACAAAGTAACTTGACAGGAGTAAAAACAGAGGATTTATAAAGAAAAAATAATCCCACAAAATATGACTGAAAAAAATCAAAAATATACCACTATGTATCATTTTACATCAACTATAGGATGGAAAGGAATGAATGAAGGAAAACCTGATATTCTCTACTCAGATCCAAAAACAGGAGAATTAATTGAAGGAGAGCAGATTAGAGGATTATGGCCAGAAAGACGATTAATACCAATAGGAATAGAATCATCATTAGTTCCCCATGAAGCAACAAAACCAACAATATTTAGTTTCTTAGAAGAAAAACCAAAATCATGGATTGAATATACTCATTTTAGTCTTAACCTATTTGATTTTCTTCTCGCCCATTGTGCAAAATATTCCGAGGATAAAATAAGAAATATTGTACTGCTCAAAATTGATTTAATACCTGAAGATGATCCCTATGTAATCGAATATCAGCACATGACTGATTTAAATAATAATTATGAAAAAATAGATAATAAAAAAGAAAGAGAAAAAAACAAAAACAGAATGATAGCAGAAGCAAACAAAAAATATTGGGAATCAAGAACGCCATTAAGAGAATACAACGGAAATTTCACCTTACCTGAAATAATAATAACAACTCCAATCCCATTGGAAAGAATCCATTTTATCTGGAAAAAAGAATTATACGACTATTTAAGTGAAGTTCACAGATAATAAAATATTATAAAAATTTCTTCAAAACCAATAAGAAAAGCAAGATTTATATATAAACGTAAATTTCTTCCTTAACAGTGATAGCATGGGCCATGGTAGTATAAATAAAGACAGAAATAATAGTAATATAAACAAAGATATGGAACAAAAGATATTACAGATTGAATCAGAACTACAATTGCCAAGAAATAGCCCACTAACGTGGGACCATCTCAAAAGCAGAACAATAAGCTCTTACAATCTCTTTCATCGTTTTATTGGCTATATTCCTTTAGCATTAAATTTTAAATTTTTTCCTGGATTAAAAATAGTTGTCGACGGAAAAGAAAACATCCCAAAAAGAGAGCCGAGAATTTACACAATGAATCACACAGATAATTCTAATTATTTTCCATTGCTCTACACATTAATCAGAAACAATAACGATTTTACAATTTGGATAAAAGGAAAAAACTACAAAAATCCATTCCAAAGGAGATTATTTGATTTCGGAAAAATGATACCAGTACCGCCAAAAAATTATTTATTGACAACAATCCATCAGCGACTATTTCCGGATTCAAGAGAATTAAACAGCAAAAAAGAACTTAATCCAGAAATTTACCAGCAATTAAAAGATTCATTCGATGGAACAATTGATGTAGAAACATTAAGAGAACAGCACGCAAGCAGTGAAGTAATCACAATTGCGCAAAAAATGGATGACATTCGCTGGTATCATGACCAATGTATGCAGCAAGTTGGAAGAATAACAGAAAATGCTTTGCTTGAAAAAAGAATATCACTCTTAATTTTTCCAGAAGGAACAAGAAACGTAACGCTTGGAAAAGCAAGAACAGGAATTGCGCAAATCGCATTATACACAAAAGTCCCAGTTATCCCAATTGCATGCGACTATGGCGATCTTATTTATCCTGGACACAATCCTTTTGCAAAAAAAGGAACAATTGTCTATCACATCGGAAAACCAATGACAATCGATGACCAATTAAAACCATACAAAATAGATGAACCATACGCCCTATTATCAACAGAATCGCAAACAAGACATAAACCGCAATTCGAAGGCGCAACAACTGCAATCATGACAGAAATAAATAGAATGCTACATCCAAGGCATCAGAATAATGAATTATATAAAAGATAAGAACAATTAAAAATAAAAAACCCAATCGCAGCAAGCTGCGGGGTATTTAATAACGATGTGAGGGATTTTTATTCTTAAAAATTGGTCGTAGCAGAGCTACGGGGCATTAGACCCATTTTTTTTGAGTAAAGTAGTTTAACAAAAAATAATCACTTTTTTATAGAATGTAACTCTTTTTCTCAAATATGCCGCAAAAATCAACACAAATGGCAAGCAAATCAATCCTCATGCTGCTCTTAAAAGACTTCAACCCAGATCCACGAGTATTAAAAGAAGCAAAGAGTTTAGGAAAGCGCGGTTATAACGTAACAATCCATGCATGGAAATATAAAGGCAATTACTCAAAAGAAGAATACAAAGAATTCTCCGTAAAACATCTTGGCCCGCAATTGCCCACAAATTATGACAAATATCCAAAGCTGCTGCAAATCTTTTTCTTAATATTGTTCATCAGTCTATACACAATAAATGCAATCGCCCAAGGGATTAAAAAAAAGTTTGACATCCTCCATGCGCACGATTTGAACACACTCCACATCGCAGCAATTATCAAAATCTTCAAATGGAAGCCATTAATCTACGATTCTCACGAACATTATCCAAGTGTACTGCGAGACTCCTCAAAAATATTATATTACTTTGGACTTATCGCAGAACGTTTTTTTGTATTATTTGTGACTGCAATTGTCACAACAAATGACGCAATTGCAGAACAATTAAAGAAATACAAAAAACCAATTTTTATCGTCTCAAATTGTATCGATCTCAACTGGTTTGACAATCTTGCAGATAAGCAAAAAGCAGAGCAATTATTAAAAAAACACAATATCAAAAAAGACAAGCCAATAATATTATATGAAGGAATTGTGAAGAAAATACGAGGCCTGCAATACTTGCTCGATGCAAAAAACTACCTAAAAAATGAAGTCATTATTTTGATAGTTGGCGAAGGACCATACATTGAAGAGCTCAAACAAATTGCAAAAGAAAAAAACTACAAAGATGTCTACATAACAGGCCATGTTTCATATGATGATATTCCAAACTATATTCTTGCAAGCGACATCGGTGTTAATCTACTTCTGCCTTCATTCAACAATAAATTTGGCAATCCTAATAAAATATTTGAATATTTAGCAGGAAATGTCCCATTATTAGTGAGTAATTTGCCGGAAATGGAAAAAGTGGTGAGAGAAGGAAACTGTGGTTTTATCGTTGATCCAGCAGACCCAAAAGAGATTGCAGAAAAAATAGATAACTTTATAAAAAATAAAGGACTCATAAAACAATTAGGGGAAAACGGGAGAAAAATTGTTGAACAAAAATACAATTGGGAAAGCCAAATTGACAATTTAACAGAAGCATATAATTCAATTTAAAGAGAATTTTGAATAATTATAAAATTGTCAAAATTCTCTAAACAAAAAATGAAGCAATTAAAAAAAGGTTTTAAAAAATGAAAGTCGCACTCATCAAAACACCAATCAAGGATGAAATGATCAGAAGATACGTAGCAGAATATTATCCTCTTGATTTAGTGTATATAGGAACCTATCTCAAAGAAAATAAAATAGAAGTTATTTTAATCGACGCTGTAATCGAAGAATTAAACATCAACCAAGTAATCGAGCGGCTTAAAAAAGAAAACGTAACCATGGTTGGCTTTACAACTTCGCTTGATATGTTTACTTCTGCAACACCAATGATGAATGATGTGCGCGATGCAATTAATGCAATTAAAATGCAATTAAATATCCCTACATTTGTTTATGGATTTCATGCAACAGCATTGCCAGAGCAAACAATGCAGGAAATTGAAGGCCTTGATTTTGTTGTTTTAGCAGAACCAGAATTGACAGTATTGGAAGTAGCGCAAAAAGGATTTACTAATGAAAGTATTTTAGGGATTGCATTCAAAAAAGACGGTAAATTCACAAAGAATTTGCCAAGACCAATGATGACAAACCTCGACATCCTCCCCTTTCCTGATCGAGATCTATTGCCAATGCACAAATATCAAACAAGACCAATTTCTCCTCCTGAAGGTCAATTAATTTTTGGAAGAGGTTGCCCATTTCAATGTATTTTCTGCGCTCCGCATGTCGTCTATGGCTACAAACATCGAACACGTTCGCCAGCAAATGTAATTAATGAAATGAAAATGCTCAAAGAAAAATATCATGTTAAAAACTTCGGCTTAATGGACCCAACATTAACAATCAGCAAAGATGCTGTAATGAAATTATGCGATGCATTAATTGAAGCAAAGCTTGATGTAAACTGGGGCTGTTATGGACGAGTCAATGTTGTCGACGAAGAACTATTGCAAAAAATGTATGACGCAGGTTGCCGCTGGATGGATTATGGCATAGAATCAGGGGATAATGATATTCTTAAAAAACTCAAAAAAGCAACAACAGTTGAGCAAGGAAAAACAATTGTTGAATTAACAAAAAAAGTAGGCATCAACCCGCGAGTAAATTTCCTTGTAGGATTTCCATTTGAAACAAAAGAAACAATCCAAAAAACAGTTGACTTAGCACGTTCATTAATCAAAGAAGAATCCTGTATAACAGTAGTCCAACCATATCCTGGAACAGAATTATACACAATGGCTGACACAGCAGGGTTATTAAAAACAAAAGATTGGTCGCAATACATAACACTTGCAAAATTAAAGCCAAAAACAGTCATGAAATTGCCTGAAGAAGTAGAATTAGCAACAGTGCAGGGATTAGAACAAATCTATGGGATTTATATTAAAAAAATTCTTACCTCAGGAAATTTAAAGCTGATCGCAACAAAAATGAAGCAAACGCGAATAAAAGATTATCCATTAATGACAAAAAAATTATTAAAAGAATTAGTTAGATAAAATAAGCAATGTAATAATTAAAAATAATAATTAGGATAGTATAATTTTAAGAAAATGTATTTTTTCGATTTGCTGTGTACGATGTTCTATTAAAATCACGAAGAAATTTCTCACCATGAACTAATGCTGCAGTTCTGCATCGCAGAAGATATTCAGGATGAGCAATAAATTCGCAAGAAAGCAATGAAAGATTCTCACCATTGTAAAAAATGCGGCTTCTTCCTTGATAAGCAGTTATTTGATCAGCAGTTTTAAGACGAGAAACAGAAGCACCATATAAATTTACTTTATCTCTTGAAATAAAAACACGCTGACGATGAGAGTTACTATTTATTGCATCAAGAGTACGAACCATATCAGAAGAAACACCATAATATAAAACAGCATTAAAAGAATTGGCAGGACTAATTTCAATTGAAGCTTCACCAACATTTTTAAATTTAAGGTTTCGTCGCTCATCAAAAAGATCCTCTAAATCATGATCAACTAAACCTAAGAATCCAAAAAATCGTCGATAATTTTGAACAGTAACGAGATCATAATTCTTCAAAGCATACTTTGAAAAAAACTTTGGATCCATATCAGGACCATAGCACAATAATGAGAGATTAGCTTTATTTTCTTGCACCATTTATATTACCTTAAAAAAAGAGAATGCAGAGTTCTTTTTAAAGATTGGGAATTTACGAAAGTAAATTCCCAAACATATATAAATCATGCAAAAATTCTGAATAATAGAATGAAAACAAAAACAAAAAACAATCATAACCAACACAAAATTTCAATTAAACTATCAATAATTATCCCTGTTTTTAACGAACAAGATACCATTCTCGAAATTATAAAAAAAGTGCAAGAAGTAAAATTACCAACACTAAGTAATAAAGAACTGATAAAAGAAATCATCATTGTCGACGATTATTCAACAGATAACACACGAAAGATACTCAAAAGCATAAAACAAGATAATATCAAAATATTTTACCATAAAAAAAACTTTGGTAAAGGCATGGCTTTAAGAACAGGATTTACTGAAAGTACCGGAGATATTTTGCTCATTCAAGACGCAGATATGGAATATGATCCTAAAGAATATCCAAAACTTTTGATGCCAATCCTCAAAGGGAAATCCGTTGTCTATGGCTCACGATTAAAATCATTCCATCTCAAACTAAAAGAGATGTACTTTTTGCATTACTTTGGCAATGTATTTTTAACACTACTAACCAACATTCTCTACGGCACTGGAATAACCGACATGGAAACAGGCTACAAAGTATTTCGCAGAAAAGTAATTAAAAACATGAAACTGCGAGCAACACGTTTCGACATCGAACCAGAAATAACAGCAAAAATCTTAAAAAGAGGCTATAAAATTTGCGAAGTTCCAA
>OBEQ011839386.1_pt1 | contig 17694 bp, 10 predicted proteins | sample 1670901 | NCBI WGS metagenome assembly OBEQ01 (sample SAMEA104232315, study PRJEB22302) | groundwater metagenome | biome: forest; feature: aquifer; material: groundwater | place: USA | collected 2011-08-07 | depth 5.4 m
TGGAAAATACTTTGTGTTCGTACATAAGGAAACTGGGGAAATTGCCTATCTGGATCCAGAAGATCCGGAGGAACTTGTTTTTATTACTGCCCCTGCTGCAACAAATATCCCAAATTTAGAGTCAGACCCCAAACCTGAAAATGTTATTGCTAGATCTATGGCCGATTTACTGCTAGATGCAGTCCAGTTTTTAAGGGATGTCCGTTTACACTGTAAATCCTACGGTAACTCTCTATATTTAAAGATGACGGTAACTTTCGATGAAATTGAAAAATATTTTGAAGTTATTATCCGAAGTTATAAAGAAAGCGATGATAGTCAATACCATGCAATTGTGCCTATTATTAAGACCATGCATCCAGTTGAGTTACTTGAAAAATTCTTAGATTGGATGGAAAGCGATTTTATACTAAAAGAAAAAAGTACACAGCTAATTAAAGATAAGATTACCGAACTCCGCCATGAAATGGATTTAATTCAGTCCCAGACTGCCAAGGAAACTCCAATTAAGGAAGAGAGTGTTCATAAACCTGAGCTAGAATCGCAGCAGACCCCAGCGTTGGAAAAAGTTGGGGTGTGGTTCAATACCAATCTTCCACATGAGACGAGCCAATTCATTATCTCGGAAAATAGTGATGGCACATTTTCACTTGTTCCTTCCGATCTCAATCTTTCCGCAGAGCCCAAACCAGAGAATCGATGGAACTGCATTGACCGCGTAAATACTAATACATTTCTCTGCTACCGTGAACCAGATACAGCAATGATTGTAAAACCATCTTTAGAAGGTTTTTTAATAGAAACTGTCGGCATTATTCTAGATTACAACAGTACACTAATTGTTGCCATGCATTCAGGATCTTTACCAATGGTTTATGATGTGAGCAGTGAAAACATAGGAAGAATTGGTTCTTCTAAGATTGAAATTTCTAGTTCTGGTAGGTACACAGTCCATAAAGCAGGTGGACTTTATTATTATGACCACACAGAAGAGAAACCAACTAAGAGAAAAATTATAGATGAAGACTTCATCTCTGAATATTTAGCGCATGATCGCGCGGATGTCGTGATCTTTAAAGGAAAAAATGGAAAATCCTATCTATATAGTTTAAGTCTGGGAAGGATAATTATTGATCTTGCTGACCACATTGATATTGACTCTTCAGGGAAAGTAGCCATTGCTATCACTGGAGGTCATGTGAATGCGTATGAATTAGTGAAAGGTGAAGTATTAGATGCGGCCAGAGTGGCTCGTATGTCTGGGAAGGGTGGGGAACTATTCATTTCTTCTGATGAAAGGTTCGTATATATTTGCTCCAATGAGATTAATACTATTGTTTCGAATTCTGTTTTTGTTTATGAAAAAGAAAGTATGATAGAAACAGAAAACATCAAGGATCTACCTCTACCATCTCTTCCCCACTTCTGGGAATATTACAATTTTGAGAGAAAATCGATATGGGACAATCGGAAAAAAATACTTTTAAAAGAGTATGCGTTTCCATACCAATGGAATTCACACTTAAACCGCATTTCCAACTACTCTGTGTTACATGGTTCTAACATTGTTACTAAACAGTATCCGGGTCGTTCTATTCGCGCAGAGAATCTTGAGAGCGGGGACTTAAAGACGATGGTCTATGGGATACTGCCACCTAAATTTGGATTTCTGGAAGGGGAAAAGGTTCGCTACACTTTAATAGATAACCTGCCTAAAGAAGCGGTAGTAACAACAAGCGATAAATTTTTTGTAGTGGATAATCCATTGATTAACGAAAGCAAAACAGCGCTTTTAGGTTTGCACTTTTCTGGAATTTATCTTTTTGACTCGGAAGGAGAACAAATAAATATTACTACCCAAATTCCAGAGGGTTTTGAACCGGTGGATGTAAATGGGGACTACTTTATTTTTATGAATCCGGATGGGGTTAGGTTAACTCTATCTCCAAAACCGATTGAAGGAAATGCGACTTCATCAACAAAGGAAGAGTTAGAGTCCAAGGAATTAGGGACAGTCCCTGATGGGACAGTCCCTAATTCCTTGGATTTTCCGAAGGGGGAAGTGGAGGAGAATATGTTTCGGATTTGGAAAGAGGGTTTGTGGGAAAAGGTTGGGGAGGGGTTGAGTCGGCGGGATCGGATGATTGCGCAGGCGCAGGCGGCGTACCGACCGTTTTTGGAGGCGATTCCGAAAGGGGAGAAGGGTGAAATTGAAAAAATATTGAAGAAGAGAATTGAGAAATTGTATGAGGGGCAGGAGAGGGAGATTGTGAGATGGTTTAAGGGAGTGGGGGGTCTAAATAAATTAGGGACAGTCCCTGAAGGGACAGTCCCTAATTTATTAGTAGCCGATTTCGTGAGGGCTTTGGAAGATGAGAAATTACCGTTTGATCGGTTTTTGGAGAAAATGGGACCGGTGAATGCTCGGCTTTCTGAATATTTAAGTTCGGTGCGATCTAAGATTACGCAAGAGTCGCCGGGGTTTCAGAGAAGTTTTTATGGGAATATTTTTGAGAATCTTTTTGATCTGGCGATGGATGGGGAAATTGATATGGGAAATTGGGGACAGTCCCTAAAGGGACAGTCCCCAATTTCCCTGTATCAATCCATTGGGTTGGGGTATAAGATCACTACCCAAGAGGAGTTAGACGATCTTGAAATCATTGTCCAGTTTTGGAAATTGTTATTGAAAGAAGCTTCGTTTGAAGATACTGCGCGTATTATTTCCTTCCTATCTCAAGTGGGGAAGAAAGATTCGAAAAGACACAAAATTATAATTCATCAAATAAAGAAATTTTTGGCGCTCCAAGAACCTAACCCTATGGTTACGGGACTGATTAAAGCGTTCTTTCAAGTGAATGAAGAAGCGCTAGAAAAATACATTGATAAAAATGAGATCACTCGCGGTTTAGGAAGCGCTAAAACTTATGTGGTCTACCTCACTCAAAATGTGGGTCAAGTTCAAGGGGAAGAGGAGGGAACAGAATTAAAACCCTTCATTCCCGAAGGGGAAACTGTTCCCATGCCAAAAGAAGGAATTCAACTCTCTCAAATTTCTCTTTTGGAAACGGAAAGAGCGAAAGGGGAAGACTCCATTATGTCCCTCGATTACTTAAAACAGCGCGTTCAAGATCATTTAGATCCCTCCTTAAACTATCGGTTGCCTAAACCTTCTAAAGAAATTGAAGGGGATAGGCGTAGGAATGTAAAACTTCAAGGGGAATCTGGAACCGACGCGAGAGAAGCGATGCAAAATTTTCTAGACGCGATGAAAGTTTTAAGAAAAGTAAACCCTAAAGCGGTTGGAGAATTGGTTGTTCGCTTCTATGTGCAAAAAAATAAAGGGAGAAGAGAACTTGTAAAGGAGTTTTCGGACAACGCTACTGGAGCTTTTTCGGAAGTGGCTTTGCTGATAGAGCAATCGACCAAGGATAAAGGAAATAAAGAGATTAATTTAACTGGACTTTTTGGGATTGGCCTTTCCACTCTATTCCAAGGAGCCGATAGAGTAGAGATGATTAACAATAATGGGAAGCGCGCCACAATGTTTACTATCCAGATAGATAAAAATGACGCGGGGGAGATTACAAAAATCTTTATGCCAGCGAATGGCTTGCGAGAAATTGAGGACAAAAGAGTAAAACAAGGATTTACATTTCGACATATTTCGTACGCGGAAAATACCATTCCCGCCTTGGAACAAATGCTAACGCGGGAAGCATGGAAAATTTACGCGGGACTGGCGCAAGACGAGAACACAAAAATTTATTTTGAAGATCATAAAGGCGTTAGAGAACCACTGGAAATTAAGGTGGAGGTCTTAAGTGAAGTTCCCTTTAGCGCGACAAAACCGGGTAAAAAGAAGGAAACTATTTTTGGAATGTTCCGTCTCATTAGCGCTCCAGAAATTCCCTCCCAAATAAGGGACAATTCCGGACAATATGGTTTAACAGTCTCGGAGTTAAAACCAGAGTATCTAGCCCTAATCCCAGAACCCCTGCGCCATTATTTTGATGAGTTGGGGATCTCCATTCAAATTCCCCTCCCTCTTATCCGCGGCCGAAGCGGCTTCCAGTATGGGAGCGACTATCTTCCCACCATTCAAAAATATGTTGCTATCGAATTCTACAAGGCGCTCGCCTATAAAACGATCACCGAAAGAGAGCCCATCCCTTTTAGTTTCGGAAATTTTCCCTCGGACTGGTGGGAAAGTCCAGACTATAGCAACTGGATAACTCCCGCCGATGCTTCTATTTCTAAACTGGCTCAAAAAATAAAAAGGGGAACCGAGCAAGGAACTTATGGAGAAATTAGAGATGAAAATGATAATGAGGATGATATTACCAATGGGGAACTGGCCGCGCTTTTAACTGAAGAAGATAGGTTAGATAAAAATAGTAAGGCTTTAAAATTGATTCTATTGTTGGAAGTTGAAATCCCGGGAAATAAATTAGGGACAGTCCCTGAAGGGACAGTCCCTAATTTATTTCCTAATTTATTGACTAGTCTTTGGTTGCAGAGGTTGGCGGCTCAAGAAAAAATTAACGCGAAAAGAGCGGAAGAAGAGATGAAGCGGTACAGGGAAACTACGGGGCAACCGCTCTCACCAGAATGGCTGGAAGATTTAAATAAAAACCCACAGAATCAAAAGTGGGTGAATCATGGTAAAAAATACGAACTCACCTCTTCCCAAATGGCCCGTATTGGAGAGTTTGTGGTAGATCCAGAGATGAATCGCAAAAGAGAAAACCGCCAAAGAGAATTAGAAATTGCGTTAGAAAACTTAGCGTTAGAGATCGCTCAAAATTTTGGCATTCAACAAGTAAAACTGGTGAATGAAAAATTTTCTACTCCGATCGCTTTTGGGTTGGAATCCAACCAGCAGGGAACGGCCATCTATACCCTGTATGTTCGGCGATCTTTGGCGCGAATTCTGGATAAAGAAAAAAATTTAGATAAAGATTCCGTTACAGATATAATTCTTGAACACATCGCCTATATGCTGCAGAAAAAAATGGAATTCGATGATCAAACGGAGCATGAGGAGAAGGAACTTTGGGCTAAAGGAATAGTATGGAATCCCTCCCCTTTCAAGAATGATAAAGAAGGACTTCATGCTAAAACAAAACAATATGCCTCTTCCGTTTCCTTAACAAACTATCGCGCGATTCTTTCTAGTATCGCTCTTGGGTTGGTTACGCTTGGCATTTCTTTATTCGGAATATCTATGCCCGCTTTTGCAGATATTGGGAATGTTCGTCATTCCGGCGAAAGCCGGAATCTAGTCAACAATACCTCTTTACTGGATTCCGGCTTTCGCCGGAATGACGATAGGGGAGGGAATAACGGGCAGGGGAAATTAGGGACAGTCCCTGAAGGGACAGTCCCTAATTTCAGGGTAATTGCTGATCTTATGGAAAGACAATTGGACTCTTCTGTTTATCAATTTTTCTATAACCGAACTTTGCAAGCGTTGAAAGAAAATTCACAGAAAAATAAAAATCAAATGGTTTTGATCGACTTAAATGATGAACGCCTTCTAAAATTAGTAGGAGATCACGCGGATGTTCCCGTTGCTTTGCACTATATGATCACTGGAATTGTCCGTGGAATTGAGGAATATGAAAAACAAAATCCAGAAAGAAGAACTTATATTAGTTTTGTGTCCAACTCCAATCGCGCCTCTGAAATTGCTCAAGCGTTCATCGAGAGATATCAAATTCACTCTTATGTTCTAGAAGATTTTAAAGCAGCAAAAACTCCATTAGAAGCTGTGACAATATGCAAAGAAAAAAATTTAGAAATTTCTTATGTCTTCACCTCCAAACCCAGTGAGTGGATAAAGCACGCCGTAAACTGGATTAAATTAATTTCTGGGGAAGAGGTAAAAATCTTCTGGAACGGGAAAGAAATCCACATCAAAAAAGAAGAACAACCCACCTTAGAAGAGATCAAGAATCTCTGGCAACAAACCGAAACCTTAGAACTCAACGCTTAATATCATCTTTTTTATTGGAGGGTATTGACAAAAACGAGAATTTGAGCTAATTTAATAGATAACAAAGGAGAGCAGCTAATAACACTCAAAGATAAAAGATGCACTTAAAATCCATTGAGATGGCGGGGTTCAAGTCTTTTGCTAATCGTACGGCAATCGATTTGAAGGAAGGTTTTACGGCAGTCGTTGGTCCCAACGGCTGTGGCAAATCCAATATTGTAGATGCTCTGCGTTGGTGCTTGGGGGAAATGTCGCCTAAATCCCTGCGCTCCAAACAAATGCTGGATGTTATATTCGCGGGCTCCAGTTCCAAGACCGCCCAAAATTTAGCGGAAGTTACACTCACCTTCGACAACGCCCATCGCCTGCTTCCAACCGATTTTACAGAAGTTCAAGTGACTCGTAGAATTTTCCGCAGCGGAGAATCCGAATATTTTCTTAACAAAACCCAGTGCCGCCTTAAAGATATTCGCGATCTTTTTCTGGATACAGGAATTGGGGAAGGCTATTCCATATTGGCGCAAGGGGAAGTAGATTTTGTAATCCAAGCTAAACCCGAAGAGCGGAGAGAACTTTTTGAAGAAGCGGCGGGAATTTCCAAATACAAAGCGCGGCGCGAAGAAACTTTACGCAAATTAGAAAAAGTAGAGATAGACCTTAATCGTCTAAACGATGTCATTTCTCTGCTTAAAGAACAAATGGATTCTTTGGAAGCGGCCGCGAAAAAAGCTCAAAACTATCAAAAGATTAAAGAAGAATTAAAAAATTTAGAAATCGCGGATTCTCTCTTTCAAAACTCTCTCCTAGAAGAAGAGCTGAAATCTTATGGGAAAAAATTAAAAGAGTTTCAAGATGAAATTCAAAAAGGGTCCACCCAGCTGGATATTCAAGAGGTTGCCCTGACTCAAAACCGCATAGAAAAAGACACTCTAGATGCAGAACTCTACAAAATTAATTCCAGCTTGTTAGAGTTAGAAAAAGAGATTGACCATAAAGACCAAACCGTTGCTACCGCCAAGGAAAGGGAACAAGAATTTAAGGAGACAACATTAAGACTTTCCCAACAAATTGAGCGCACTCAAAAAGAGCTGGAACAATCTGAAAATAGATTTCAAACTTTAAATAAAGATTTACAGGACATGGAGGAACGGGCGCATCAACTTAAAGGAAATTTTGAAGAAAAGAATGGAGCCTGGGTTTCTGTTCAAAAAGAAAGAAAAAATATTGAATTAGAAAAAAGCAAAGTTTCCAGCCAACTATTCCAGTGCGCCCAAGATTTAAAAGAGATTCAAAATGAAAAGAACCGCTACTCTTCACTTTCTTTACATAAAGAGCTAGAAATTGCCGCCAGCAAAAAAGAGTTTGAAAAATATCGTGTTGAAGAATCTAAACTGAAAGAAGAAAAGACAACTCTAGAAGGGCGCTTAAATCATCTAGAAAGCTCTCTAACGCAGATTCAAGAAGTTGTTCTTTCCTTCCAAACCAATTTAAATGTGGCCTCCCGAAGAGAATCGGAATTAACTCAACATATTACACAAATTAAAGAAAAGTTAATTCAGTCTCAAACCAAACTGCAGGTACTGCAAGAAAATTTTCAAGTGAACCCTTATCGCAAAGGAACTTCTGCCATCTTAAAACAGGGGTTTCCCGGTCTAAAAGGGGTCGTAGGACTTCTCTTTAAATACCCGGAAAATATTGCTCCTCTTGTAGAAGCGGTTCTGGGGAACAAAATTAATTATCTTGTGTTTGAAACAGTAGAGACCGCGGAACGGGCGCTCCACTGGTTAAGGGAAAATAAAATTGGCAGAGCCACCTGTTTTATCTTAGACAAAATCCCCCTGGTCCATTTGCCGCAAACAACGGATGGCAACCGCGTGATTCAACTCATTCAATCCTCTCCAGATTTGGACAAGCTTAAAAATGTTCTGTTTGGGTCCATGATTCTTTCTGGATCCATGGTCTACGATGCCTCCACAATCGACGGCGGAATAGAAACTTTTAACCACACCTCGCCCGATCAAACTCAAAGAAATTCTTCCTATGTTCAACAACTTTTCCTTCAGGAACAGTTAAAAGGGGAAATTGACCGCTGCCAAAAAGAGCTGGCCCTTTTAGAACAAGAACATGGGGCCATCCAAAATGAGCTCCAAACCATTAACTCTTCCAGAAGGGACAATGGCACCCTATTGGAAAAACAGCAGTTGGAAATTGGCCACCTTCAAGAATTGCTGGCGCGTAAAATTGAAGAGATTGATCTGGATGTTAGGGAAATTGCCCTTCTAGAGGAAAAACTGAACGGGGATTTAAAAGAAAAAGAATCTTCCGACAGTTTAAGTTTGGAACTGGAAGAGAAAATAAAAACTCACTCGGAGCTGGAATGTGGTCTGCAAACAGATAGAAATAAAATAGATGATCTTATTCAAGAAAAATTGAGTTTAGAAAGAACTTTGGAATTAAACGCCAAAGAGTCGGAAGTGCGATTGGAAAGTTTTGAAGAAACTTACCAGAAAAATGTGGCATCGCTCAACGAGTGGAAAAAACACCAAGAAGAATATTTAAGACAAATAGAGTCCGCGAAGAACGAACGGGAAAGGTGCGATCACAGAATTCTGGAGTGCCAAACTCTGCAAAAAACCGAAACCGCTTCTTTGGGAGAATTAGAAACCAAGAAAATAGAAATTTCCAAACAATCAGAGTCTATTATCAGCAAAAAATCGGAGTTTGTAGAGAAAGAAATTAAATTACAAGAAGAGGTTCAAAAGTTAAGAGAGACCTTAAATTCAACTTCTGGAATAATGCACGAAATTGAATTGGAATTAAGAACATCGGAAAATAGAAAGAAAAATATTTTAGAAAAACTTCAAGAAAGTTATTCCTTATCCATAGAAGAGGCTATAGCTCAATTCCAGGCGGAAGAGATTCAAGCGGAAGAGATTTTAAAACTTAAGAAAAGAATTGAATCTATGTCCAGCGCCGTAAATTTGGAGGCCCCTGAACAATACAAGAGTTTGCAGGAAAGGTACCAATTTTTAGAAACTCAAGTGGCAGATCTTTCCAAGGCGAAGGAAGATCTACAAAACGCCATCCGCCAAATTAATGGAACCACCCGAGAACAGTTTAGACAAACCTTTGCTAAAGTACGAGAAAATTTCCGCACCATCTATGGCCAACTATTCGAAGGGGGCGTCGCGGACCTAGTTTTTACCGACGAAGAGAATATTTTAGATACGGGAATAGAAATTGTAGCCCAACCGCCCGGAAAAAAATTGCAAAACATTGTCCTTCTTTCCGGGGGTGAAAAAACTTTAACAGCCATCTCCCTACTCTTCGCCTTCTTCATGGTACGACCTTCTCCCATTTGTTTGCTAGACGAAGTCGATGCCCCGCTCGACCCAGCCAATGTGACCCGATACTTAAAATTGCTTAAAGTATTTTCCGCAAAAACCCAATTCCTAGCGGTCACCCATAATCCCAAAACCATGGAAAATGCCGATATCCTCTACGGTGTGACCATGGAAGAATCCGGAGTTTCCAAAATCCTCTCCGCCCGCCTAAAAAAAGACGCATCCAACCAAGACAAAGTTAACATTGAGTTAGTTTCTAACTAAGTAGTTAGATCGTCATTCCCGCGAGAAGCGCGAGAATCCAGAATTGGACCGTTGACTAGATTCCCGCTTTCGCGGGAATGACGATTAGGTAAAATTGAAAATCAACTCCATATATCCTAGAATTGCATACCATGCGATTTGGGATATTTTCCGATGTCCATTCCAATTTGGAAGCGCTGGACGCTGTTCTTGCGCGCTTTAAAAAAGAAAGAATACAGTCGTTTATTTGTTTGGGGGATATTGTAGGGTACGGTCCCAATCCAAATGAGTGTATTCAAAAAATTATTTCACTTAAAAAAGTTCAAGTGATAGCGGGAAGCCACGACTATGCCGTTGTGGGTCTAAAAGAACTCACTTGGTTTAACGACCTTGCCTCTCGATCTTTAGTTTGGACAAAGCGCCATTTAACGGAAGAAAATCGCAACTTTCTTATGCGCTTACCCAGACTGATTGACCATTCCCTTTTTACTCTAGCTCATGGAAGTCCCAGAGATCCTATAGACGAATACCTGCTGACCCCGCGCCAATATTTAGACAATGTGGAATACTTTAAAACCGCCGTCTGTTTTATTGGGCACACCCATTTACCCTGCGTTTTCTATGCCAACTCTTTAGGCATTATTCAACACAAACCTTTAGCCGATGGAGAAGTTTTTAAAATTGATTCGTTAGGACATACCATTGTGAATGTTGGATCTGTTGGCCAGCCGCGAGATGGAGACCCCCGCGCAACAGGCGCCATTTATGATTCCGAAACTCACGAAGTAACACTCATTCGCTGTGCTTACAATATAGAAGCAGTCCAAGAAAAAATGCGACGCGCAAGCCTTCCTCTTTATCTCATAGAACGCTTGAGCTATGGGCGTTAAATCCCTTCATGAACTTAGACAAATATTGGATGGAGCAAGTTTTAGAACTTGCCAAAAAAGGTTTAGGAGGAGCTAGCCCTAATCCACTCGTTGGCTGCCTTATCGTAAAAAATAAAAAAATTGTAGGGGAAGGGTCCCACGCTCGTTTTGGCTGTCCTCACGCGGAAATAAATGCCCTTCAACAGGCGGGCGCTCGAGCTCAAGGCGCAACGCTCTATGTCAACTTAGAACCTTGCTGCCACTTTGGAAAAACCCCACCTTGTACCGACTCCATTATAAAAAGTGGAATTAAAAAAGTGGTTTATGCCATGTATGATCCCAACCCCATTGTTTCGGGGAAAGGACTGCGGGCGTTAAAAAAAGCGGGAATCGAATTGAGGGGGGGCGTTTGTGAAGAAGAAGCAAAAGATTTAAACCGATCCTTTATTAAATACATTGTGAATAAAAAACCATATGTTATTCTAAAAACCGCCCTCTCTTTGGACGGAAAAATTTGCACTAGATCCGGAGACTCTAAATGGATTTCAAGCAAAGCTTCCAGAAAACTAGTTCACCAACTGCGCTCTCAAGTAGACGGAATCTTAGTTGGAGCGGAAACCGTTCGTCGAGATAACCCATCCCTAACCAGCCATGGAGAAGGAAGAAACCCCGTACGCATTGTTATTTCTTCCTCGGGGAATCTGCCAAAAAAATCAAAAATATTTGATGATTCAGCGCCCACTTGGGTTTTTAATGGCAAAATTAAATTTAGTAACTTGTTAAAACAATGCGCTAAAAAAGGGGTTTCCAAACTCCTCATCGAAGGCGGGGGAACAACAGCAGCCCTCGCGCTTGAAAGCAAAGAGGTTGATGAAATTTATTTTTTCATCGCTCCCATTCTCATAGGCGGGAAAGACGCCCTTACCCCTTTCGAAGGAAAAGGCTTCGAAAAAATTTCACAAGCGCTACATTTAGAAAATATATGCGTAGAAAGAATAGATCAAGATATTTTAATCAATGGAAGGATTAAAAAATAAATGTTTACTGGAATTATTGAATCTTTAGGAAAAATTAAAGAGAAAAGAGTGGGCCAATCTGGGAACTTATCACTTAAGATTCATTCTAATTTTAAATCGGTCAAAAATGGGGAGAGTATTGCAGTGAACGGAGTTTGTTTAACGGTGACAGGATCTCAAAAAAATGGATCTGGAAATTCTTTTGATGTGGATATTTCAAATGAAACGGTGAGGAAAACAACTCTTAAGAATTTAGAAATTGGAGCCTTGGTCAATTTGGAAAGAGCGTTAAAGTTGAGTGATCGGCTGGGCGGACACTTTGTGTTGGGGCATGTGGATTCACCCTGTAAATTGGTTGGAATCCATCCTGAAGCTAATGGTAAGATATATACATTCTCCTATCCTAAAGCATTAGACTCTACTATTGTTAGTCAAGGGTCTGTAGCGATCGATGGCATTTCCTTGACCATCGCCAGAATCGATAAGAGAGGGTTATTTTCCGTTGCCATTGTGCCTTACACGGAAGAACATACTTCTCTTAAAGAAAAAAAAGTAGGGGACGAATTAAATTTAGAAGTGGACATTTTAACTAAAGTCATTGTTCAACAAATAAAGAGGATAAAAAAGTGATTCTTTCTTCCATTAAAGACGCGATCGAAGATTTTAAATCTGGGAAAATTGTGGTGGTGGTGGACGATCCTTCCAGAGAAAATGAAGGGGATCTTTGCGCGGCCGCGGACAAGATTACGCCCTCCATTATTAATTTTATGGCCAGCTACGGGCGGGGGTTGATTTGTTTGGCTATGGACGGAGAAAGATTAGACGCGCTGAACCTGCACCCTATGGTAGACCGCCCAGACAAAACTAAAGAAGCCGCTTTTACAGTTTCGGTGGACGCAAAAAAAGGAGTGACCACAGGAATTTCCGCTCACGACCGCGCTAACACCATCAAAACAATTTTAAATCCTAAAACAAAACGGGAGGATCTTGCCCTGCCAGGTCATGTATTTCCGTTGCGCTACCAGGAAGGAGGAATTTTAGTACGCGCCGGTCACACGGAAGCGGCAGTGGATTTATCCAAACTTTCCGGACTTTCCCCCGCGGGGGTTATCTGCGAAATTATGAATGACGATGGCACTATGGCGCGCATTCCAGAGCTTGTCCGTTTCGCAAAAAAGTTCAAATTGAAGATGATCTCCATTCGCGACTTAATTGAGTACCGTCGCAGAACCGAAAAGCTAGTCCGCCAAGTAGTTTCTACAGAGCTGCCCACTCGGTTTGGAAAATTTAATTTATTCCTTTACGAAGACGCGGTCCTCCATGAATATCATATTGCTTTAGTAAAGGGTCAAATTAAGGAAAAGAAAAATGTTTTAGTTCGAGTACATTCTTCCTGTTTTACGGGGGATGTTCTCCATTCTTTGCGCTGTGACTGCGGAGAACAATTGCAAGCCGCTTTAACTAAGATAGAAAAAGAAGGGTGTGGTGTGCTTCTTTATATGCATCAAGAAGGAAGAGGAATTGGTTTAAAAAATAAACTCCACTCCTATGCCCTGCAAGATACGGGGCTAGATACCGTGGAAGCGAATAAACAGTTGGGATTTTCTCCGGATTTAAGAGAATATGGCATTGGCGCGCAAATTTTAAGCGATTTAGGGCTTACGACCATTCGAATTATGACTAACAATCCCAGAAAAATTGTGGGGTTAGAAGGATATAATCTTAAAATTGCGGAAAGAATTCCATTGGAAATGAAACCCAACCCATCTAACATTCGTTATCTAAAAACTAAAAAAGAGAAACTGGGACACTTCCTAAAAGTTTTATGAAATTTGCCATTTGCGTATCGCGATTTAATCAGCAAATTTCTCAAAGACTATTGGAGTGCGCTTTATTGACCTTCAAAAAAAATAGAATTTTAGAAAAAGATATCCGCATTGTGTGGGTGCCCGGCGCCTTTGAAATTCCTTTAGCGGCGCAGAAATTGGCACAAACAAAAAAGTATAACGCCATTGTTTGTTTAGGGTGTGTTTTAAGAGGGGAAACTTCTCACAATCAATATATTTCTCTGGCGGCCTCCTCTGCCATTATGAAACTATCTCTTAAATATGAAATTCCAGTCACATTTGGAATATTAACTCCGAATAACCGCAAACAGGCGTTGGCACGATCGGAAAAAAATTCCGCGAATAAAGGAATGGAGGCGACCGAAGCCGCCCTCGAAATGGTTGAACTCCTATCCCATGGGATTTAGAAGAAGAGCTCGAGAACTCGCCCTACAATCGCTTTACCTCTGCGACAGCTGTCATATGCCATTAGAAGCCGCGATTAAAGCAACCTTGGCGGAACCGCACGAAGAACAAGAGATCTCTTTTTATCATCATCTTGTTTCTGGAGTTATAGAAAAGAAAGAGGAGATAGACACACTCCTGCGTCGTTACACCCAAAACTGGGATATTTCGCGCATGGCGGTGGTGGATAGAAATATTTTAAGGTTGGCCAGCTTTGAGCTTTTGGCGGATCCCCAAACTCCCATCTCTGTGATTATTGACGAAGCGATCGAAATTGCCAAAACCTATTCCACGGAAGATTCCAGTAAATTTGTGAACGGAATTTTAGATAAGATTAAACAAGTGCGTACACCCCCGGGAAATTAGGGACAGTCCCTAAAGGGACAGGCCCTAATTTCCCCAACATAAAATGGAGATTGAGAAACTAAAAAGTTTAATTGAGCAGCACAACTATTCTTACTATGTTTTAAACCAGCCAGAAATTTCCGACCCAGAGTTTGACCAGCTTCTTAAAAAATTAAAAGAGCTCGAATCCTCCCACCCAGAATTAATCACGGCGGATTCCCCGACCCAAAGAGTAGGGGGAATTCCTGCCCCAGAGTTTAAACCGCGCGCGCATTCTAAACCGATGCTTTCTTTAGATAATGTTTTTTCCTTCGAAGAATTTGAGGCGTGGTGGGAACGAACTCAAAAAAATCTTAAAGATGAAAAAATTGATCTGGTCGTGGAACCTAAAATGGATGGGGTGAGCTTGGCTCTTACCTATGAACAGGGTTTTTTAACTTGCGCGGCTACTCGGGGCGACGGCTCCGTGGGGGAGGAGGTTACGGCTAACGCGCGCGCCATTCGATCCATTCCTTTACGCTTAAACCCTACCCAAAAGATTCCACAAAAATTTGAGTGCCGCGGGGAAGTTTATCTTCTTAAAAAAGATTTTGAAGATTTAAATAAACAGTTAGAAAAATCTGGGGAAAAATTTTTTGTTAACCCTAGAAATTTAGCCTCCGGCGCATTAAGGCAAAAAGATCCTAAAGTGACCGCGAAAAGAAATTTAAGATTTGTCGCGCATTCTATAGGAGAAGTATCCGATGAAATATCTTATCAAACACATTCTCAATTTTTAGAAATTTGTAAGCAATTCCATATTCCCATTTCCTTCGACAAAATTCCCAATTGCCACAGCCCCAAGGAAGTTCAAGCTCTTTATGAAGATTGGGAGAAAAAAAGAGATTCACTCCCTTATGAAATTGATGGTCTAGTGATTAAGGTTAATTCCCTTCAACAGCAAAAAGCTCTTGGCTTTACCGCAAAGTGTCCCCGTTGGGCAGTGGCCTATAAATTTATGGCCCACCAAGCGGAAAGTGAAATTTTAAGCGCTGAATTTTCTGTAGGAAGAACTGGGGTCATTACGCCTGTGGCAAAAATTAAACCAGTTCATTGTGGGGGAGTCACCATATCTTCCGTAACTCTACACAATTTCGACGAAGTTAAAAGGCTAGAGGTTAAAGTGGGAGATACCGTTTTAATAGAACGGGCGGGGGATGTGATCCCCAAAGTGATCAGAAAAATAAAAGCGCACCCCCACGGTAAAGAAATTCTTCCTCCTAAAAAATGTCCTTCCTGTGAAAGCGAAATTACGCACGATGAAGAAGAGGGGGTTGCCTGGAGATGCGTAAATACAAGCTGCCCAGCGCAATTTGAAAGATCTCTCTTCCATTTTAGCTCCCGGGACGCCATGGACATTGAAGGGTTGGGCGTTGCAGTCATAGAACAGCTCCTCCAGAAAAAATTGGTGAAAGATTTTTCCGACCTTTACCACTTAAAAAAGGAAGATCTTCTAAAATGCGAACTTTTTGCCGACAAAAAAGCAGAGAACCTGCTTAAAGAAATTGAAGGAAGTAAAAAGAGAAATTTATCTAAACTTCTTTTTGGACTAGGAATCCCGCATGTGGGAGAAAAGGTGGCCCGAACTTTAGCGGAACGATTTTCTACTTTAGAAAATTTAATGGGGCAGGGCGTGGAAGATCTAATAAAAATTCAAGAGTTAGGACCCATTATCTCCGAATCTGTATATCAGTTCTTCAAACAAAAAGAGAATCAAAATCTTATTCAGCGATTGAAAGAGGTGGGGATCAATTTTTCTGAACCTAAACGCGCTCAAGTCCAATCCCAGATTTCTGGTAAAAGTATTCTATTTACAGGCGAACTAAAATCCATGTCCCGCTCACAAGCCGAAGAACTTGTAATCGAATTAGGCGGAAAAACCGTCAGCAACGCCTCCCAAAAAACAGACTATTTAGTCTGCGGAACCGACCCCGGATCTAAACTCAAAAAAGCGCAAAAACTAGGAATAAAAATTTTAACCGAAGAAGAGTTCCTAAAATTGGTTAAGTGATATTAGTGACAAAGAGTTCAGAAGTAGATTTTTATTTCCTGCGGGCATTCAGTCCGTCATTCCCGCGAAAGCGGGAATCTAGTCAACGGTCCCCTTCTGGATTCCCGCTTTCGCGGGAATGACGATCTTAAACAATACCCGATGGAAATAAAAACCTACTTCTGAACTCTTTGTCCGTAGTTTGGCGATTTAGGTGTTAGGTTACTTGAGGGCGGGGGATCATGGTGATGGCGTCCCAAGGGCAAATGCGCATGCAGAGGGTGCAACCGGTACACTTTTCATTCTGGACATCCACGACTACCATGGCAAAGGGAGTGGAAGAAGGAGCATCTAGCTTCACAATACAATCTGGGTGGGGCATCACTGATAAACAAGCCTCGCACCCGGAACAAAGGTCTGGACTAATGGATGCGATTAACTTTGATTTTGGTTTTTTAGCAGGAATAGTTGGACTTATGCTCTCCATAAAATATAATTATAACACATGAACCCATCTTTTGCAGCTTTAAAGAGACCGTTGTTAGGCGCGCATATGTCTATTGCCGAAGGGGTGGATCTTTCTGTTGTTCGAGGCAATTCTATTGGTTGCGAAGCGATCCAGATTTTTACAAAGCCATCCAGAAATTGGAGTTCAAGAACCTATAGTCAAGAAGAGATTGAGCGATTTAAATCCAATATGAAAAATGGAACAGTCAAAATTGTGATTGCCCATGATTCTTACTTACTTAATTTAGGATCCTCCAACGATTTTTTAAGGAAAAGATCCATTGGAGCGATGATCGATGAAATGGAACGGTGCGAAGCCTTAGAAATTCCATACTTAATCGCTCACCCAGGTTCTCATACCGGAGCGGGAGAAGCTGTTGGAATTAAACATATTTCACAAGCTCTCGATATTGTTCACAATACTTGCAAAGGTTTTAAATCTCAAGTTACTCTAGAAATTACAGCAGGGCAGGGAACAAATTTAGGTTGTAACTTCGACCAAATTAAGCAACTGATTGAAGAAACAAAAGAACCAGAACGAGTCCAAGTCTGTTTCGATACAGAGCACGCTTTTGCCAGCGGTTACGATTTTCGCACCAAAGAATTATACGATGCTACTTTTGGTGAATTTGATGAAAAGATCGGTCTAGAAAAATTAGTAGCCTTTCACTTAAACGATTCCAAAAAAGATTTGGGTTCCAGAGTAGATAGACACGAACATATTGGTAAGGGTTTTCTAGGAAAAGAACCCTTTAGATTTCTAATGAACGACGCGCGCTTCTGGGGAAAACCCATGTGCCTAGAAACCCCCAAAAATCCCGACCTCAAAGACGATATAGAAAACCTAAATATTCTGAAAAGTCTAATTCAAGAATAGTCACAGTCGTCATTCCCGCGAAAGCGGGAATCTAGTTCATCATTACCTCTTTTCTGGATTCCCGCTTTCGCGGGAATGACGATCCTGCAGGATTATATTTTTAGGACGACTTTGCCGAATTGGGATTGGCTTTCGAGGAATTTGTGGGCTTGGGAGGCTTCGGAGAGGGGGAAAA
>OBEQ010459074.1_pt1 | contig 17693 bp, 20 predicted proteins | sample 1670901 | NCBI WGS metagenome assembly OBEQ01 (sample SAMEA104232315, study PRJEB22302) | groundwater metagenome | biome: forest; feature: aquifer; material: groundwater | place: USA | collected 2011-08-07 | depth 5.4 m
AGCACCCGTACGCTCAATGACAGGAGAATCTGGCACTCCTGCAGTGTATTCCTTGTCTTCGCGCCTAACTCTCACCCCTTGATGTCCATCAGTTAATACTACTATGCCCTTGATAATTTCCTGTAATTTATTCAGGGTTTCATCTTGACTGTCCGGCATCGTGCCTACTAATTGAGCCCCCTCTTCTTTATTTGCAATAAATATATCTAACTTACTTAAAAGCGGCCTTAACTTTTCTAATCCATGGTCAAGCTCTTTATTGCCAGGATTGCAAGCAATTTTAATATTATTTTTAACTGCATGGTCAACTAATACCTCGAAAAGATCATAATGTCCGCCGAGCGAATCAATATAAAACCATTTGGCTTTCAGTTTGTTAAGCGGTACTTTCGCCAAATCAAAATGCTGACCCTCGCCCTTGTAACTCAAGATCGTACGTTCGGCTGAAGGATAAACCAAAATGGTTGAGTAGGCGGTAAGATCATCGATGTGTTTTTGGAAGATGGGATCAATTTTTTCTCTCTTGAGTTCATTTATAATCTCCTGGCCCATCGTATCATCTCCGACCACCCCTATACACGCAGTTTTAAAACCCTGCCTGCCGAAAGTTACAGCAGCATTGGTGCCTCCCCCTCCAGTTGTCAAAACCATCCTTTTAATTTCAATTTTTGAACCCAAAGGAAAACATTGCTCAACTCCAGTTGGTGAATCATCATGTTTTCTTATTTCAAATCCTTCGGCCGCCAAAAAAACATCCCTTGTCGCCGAACCAATTGTAATGACATCGTACATATTTTTATTTAATAACAGCCTTTATTTTTTCCAACGCTTCTCCAATGTTTTTAGATTCAAATATATAACTTCCGACTACCAATGTTGACACTCCGGCCTCTATTAACTTGGCTGCCGTTTCCGGATTAACTCCGCCATCAACCTCTATAGGCTTATCCGGATAATAAAAATGAAAATCAGAAATTTTGCTTAAAACGCTCTCCTCAAACTTACCGCCATAAAATCCCGGATTAACTGTCATGAAATGAACAAAATCAACTTGATCAATGACGGATTCGAGACTCTTGATCGGAGTTTCCGGATTCAAAGCCAATCCAATCATTCTATCTGCTTCTTTGGTGGCATCAATGACCTCCTGGGCCTTTTGAGTCGATTCAATATGAAAAATAAACTTATCTGCCGGTGTTTCCAGCCAGCGAACAATATGGTTTTCTGGCTTGGAAACCATCAAATGGACTTCCATTTTTAAGCTGGTCTCGATATCTTCTATTTCCTCAAAACCAATGATTGTAATATTGGGAACAAAAATACCGTCAGCAATATCAAGATGCACTCGCTCGGAATATGGCTCAACGGCCATAATTTTCTCTAATAACTCTTCCTTGGTTTTAACCAGTATTGATGGGATTACTTCTGCCATTTTAATCTTGTTTTATGTGACTCATGGCATAATCCATATCTCCGCCAACTTTCTTCCCTGGATTAAATATATTAAGCGGATCAAAGATTTGCTTGGTCTTTTCGAATAATCGATAAATCTCTGGGCCGTACATTCTTTCTAAATAAGGGGTGCGTATCAGTCCATCGTTGTGCTCGGCCGTAATTGAACCGCCAAACTCCAACACTAAATTATACACCTTTTCAGAAAGTTCTGGAATAATCTTATGGCTTGTCTCGTCTTTTAAATCCATCAGAGGAATTATATGGAAATTAGCATCACCCGGATGACCGGCAATGGTGTAGGTAAGACTATTATATTGATCCAAAATTTCATTAAGCCGCGGTAAAAATTCTGGTAATTGTGCCGGTTTAACAATTATGTCATCAATAAACGGCGCGGTCTGCTTGTCTTTGATGTGCTTACGAAGAAGGTTAAAACTTTCTCGCCTTATAGTCCAATATTTTTTAACATCGGCAGGATCACTGGCGATACGAGTTCTTACATTGAATTGCGAATTAATTTGTTTCTGTAGATCCTTAATGCGCTTCAGAATTTCATCTTCTGAGTTACCGGTAAACTCTGCTATCAATACCAGGCGCGGCATGCCATTGGTTAAGATAATGTAAAAATCGGGCAAAAGCTTGAAGGCAAGAGACAAGAAGTTACCCTTCATCTTTTTAATGAGGCCCGGCAGTAATTTGATTGCCAACTTGAATGTGTGGTCATCAAACGATTCAAAACTTTCCGGTTTAAATTTCATTACAGCATTTATTAATTCGGCAAGCACTTTTAGGTCTTTGAGGAAAATAACCAGAAGCTTTGAATATTTATTGGGTTGGATTAATTTAAACTTTATCTTAGTGACCAGCCCCAGTGTCCCCTGCGAACCGACAAACAATCTATTGAGGTCAAATCTATTGCGATCCCATACATTCCAAAGCGCATAGCCGGCAGAATTTTTAGAAACTTTGGGTTTAGAACTTTGGATTAAATCATAATTCTGCTCCAAAAGATCGTGGAATTCACGATAAACCTGGCCCTCAAAATTGTCCATTTTTTTCTTTTGTTCCAGTTGATAGGGATCAAGCGCGTTTATAATATATTCTTCGCCATCGCTCAAAACCACATTAAGTTCTTCAACATAGTTCTCCGTTTTGCCATAAGTTAGTGATTTCTCTCCGCCTGAATTATTGGCTACCATACCGCCAACGGTACATATTTCGCGTGAAGCGGGATAAGAAGGCAGGAGTAAACCTTGAGCCAAGGTTGCTTTTTCAAAATCACGATAGTAAACGCCAGGCTCAGTAGTTGCCTCGCGGCCATTTATTGAATTTATATGGTTCAGGTGTGCAGTGAGGTCTAATATTATAGAATCATTCAAAGGACCTCCTGACATATCTGTACCACCCGATCTGGCAGTAATGGAAAGATCAGAATTGGTATTTTTCTCTCTGGAAACAAGTTGTACCAATTTCTTAATATCCTCAGTATCTTTGGGCAACACTATTAGACCAGGCTTTACTTTAAAAATGCTTGCGTCCTCGCTGTAAACTGCCAGATTCTTTTCATCAATAACTACTTCGCCACTAATAAGACTGCGGAGTTCTTTGGCTAGGTTAGAATAATCCATTTTATGTTGAGCTGGCTTCTTATTTTTCTAATTCTTTTATTTTATTAACTCTCCTAATATGCCGTTCCTGGTTAGAAAACTTCGCCCCCAGGAAAGCCTTGGTAATTTCTTTGGCTTCTTCTTCGGTCAGATAATCAGATGACAAAGACAACACATTTAAGTCCTCATCATTGACACTGGCGATTACTTGCTCTGGCTTCATTGCCGTACCGGCTCTTATGTCCTTTATTTTATTAGCGACAATGGCAACACCAATACCTGAGCCACAAATTAATATACCACGTGCATTTTCGCCCTTCGACAGACTCAGGGCCACCGCTGTTGCTACAGCAGTGGCAAAATCAGGATAATCGTCATCCTTATCGTACTCGAGGGCACCCACATCTTCATATTCGTGGCCCCACTCCGAAAGCCAAGACTTAATCTTTTCTTTTAACTCAAATCCCCTATGATCCGCTCCGATGTATATCATTGTTTTATTGGGTCATCTTATTTAAATAATTAACCACACTCAATACAGAGCATGCGCCTTGCCCGGCAGCAATAACGATCTGCTTGTGCGGTACATCAGTCACGTCCCCTGCCGCATACAGTCCAGGTATATTTGTCTCGCAATTCTTGTTAACCATAACCTCACCGAATTTATTCTTCTCAACCTCTGGTGACATAATACTGGAATTCGGTAAATTTCCTATATGTACAAATATCCCATCTAGCTTCAGCTCCTGCTCCTTTCCATCTTTATCGTTATATTTCAAGCCGTTTACAAATTCATCACCCAGAACCTGCGTCGTATTAGCATTATAAATTATCTCGACATTCTTTTTTGATTTTAAATTATCAATCAATATCTGGTCGCCCCTAAAACTGTCATTTTTATTTATGAGATATACTTTACTCGCTATATCGGCCAACATAAGCCCAGATTCCAGCGCAGAGTTGCCGCCCCCAATTGTAGCAGTAACCTTGCCGCTAAATAATGGGCCATCACAAACTGTGCAGTAACTTACACCCTTGTTGCGCATTTCTTTCTCACCCTGAATATTCAGCTCTCTGGGCTTTACCCCGGTAGTAACAAGAACTGTTTTGGCAATATAATCACAATTCGACCCTCCGATCTTAGCAGTAACACAAAAAGTACCGTCTTCAAGTTTCTTGACCGATTCAACCTCTACCCCTTCCTCGATTTCTACGTTGTAAGATACCAAGTGATCCTTAAACTGCTGGGACAAAGTGATGCCGTCAGTCTTAATTATACCCGGCCAATTGGCAATTTCACCCGATGTCGCCACTTCTCCTCCAAAATCCTTGGTAATTATCTTAAAATTAAGATTGCGTCGCGCAGCGTAAATACCCGCGGCAGTAGCGGCGGCAGAACCACCAATGATAATCAGGTCAAACATATGCTTAATGATAGCATGAAATAAAAACCCCAATCAAATGTTTTCCTCTTCCCAATTTTCGGTTTTTACATTACTTTTAATATATAATGAATGCCAAAAAAATCTATCTCATCATCATAATCCTCTCAAGCCTATTAACTCATTTTCTGTTTTTTGGCCATCCCAAGGAAACCGTTTTTGATGAAGTACACTTTGGCAAATTCATCTCGGGTTATTTTACGCACCAGTATTTTTTTGACATACACCCACCTCTTGGGAAGCTCCTGATCTCGGGAATGGGCTATCTTACCGGCTTCCAGCCGGGATTTGGCTTTGAAGAAATCGGTAAAAAGTTTCCCAATAATAACTACCTCTGGCTGCGTCTCCTTCCAACTCTGGCGGGGGTATTATTGTCAGTCGTGATTTTTTATCTCGCCCTGCGTCTTGGCATGTCAAAGATAGCGTCCTTCTCAGCGAGTATGTTTATAATTCTTGAAAACTCTATTTTGACCCAATCGAGATTTATTTTACTTGATTCTTTTTTGTTGCTTTTTGGTTTTGGCGCATTACTCGCCTACCTATCTTGGCGTAATAGCGTCTCTAAGTGGTCATTGCTATTGGCTGGAGTACTCGCCGGAGCCGCAGTAAGTGTGAAATGGACTGGCTTAACATTTTTAATCATCATTGCGGCCATGGAAATATTTCATCTATGGAAAGACCGCCTTAGCACGACACGACATAGGCTTCTATCCCTGTTTTGCTGCCTTGTTGTGGCACCAATTATTATTTATTTTGGCACATTTGTAATTCATTTTGGACTTTTATCTCAATCAGGGCCTGGCAATGCGTTTATGACACCGGCATTTCAGAAAACTCTGGGTGGTAATTCTATCAGTGATACCGTCGTCGCAAAACCACTCAACTTATTACAGAAATTTACAGAGTTAAATATTGAAATGTATCGCGCAAATGCGACTCTTACTGCGACTCATCCCTACTCCAGCAAGTGGTACACCTGGCCGTTTATGATACGCCCGATTTATTATTGGTACCAATCGTTCACACCGGACTTATCTTCAAGGATTTACTTTTTGGGCAATCCGATTATTTGGTGGGCCTCAACAATAGCTATCCTATATCTTTTACTTAACCTTCTTTCTCGAGTTTTAAAAGGAAAGACTTCAGATGTTTTTGAAAAAATCCCCTTTCTGCTTGTCGGAGCCTACCTATTGAATCTTTTGCCTTTTATAGGCATCAATCGGGCCATGTTCTTATACCACTACATGACCGCTCTCGTGTTTACGATTCTTTGTCTAACTTATTTAATAGACCAATTACAAAAAAAGAGAACTATTTTCACAGTTCTTCTTACCGCTAGTCTTATTATTTTTGTCTTTCTACTGCCCCTGACCTACGGCCTGCCTCTAAACCAAAAAGCCTATCAGGCTAGGCTTTGGCTCACAACCTGGCAGTAAACTAAAAACTGATTTCAAAGATCCTGGATACTCCCTGATATGTGCCGCTAATCCTAACTGACGGATTAAGGCAATCGGCCGTCAAAAGCGGATTACCAGTAGTGGCATTGGTATAGGTCGCGCCGTTATTCATTGCTGGTTTAGCAGGAGCTGATTGAGGAGGAACTTTGCGGTTAATAAAGAGACACCACTCCGTCGCACTCTCGGCAGAATAAAGCGCGGCAGGTGATTTTTTAACATCGCCTGCTAATTTGATTTTAGGAATAAATATAGAAGAGAGTACTAGGGTTACAGAGACCAGGATTCCGATCAAAAGTATACTTATCAAAACAGCAATACCAGCTTGGGGGGCTGAGCTTGATACAAATTGTGAATTTTTAGATTTAAGCATAATCAGTTGCTCAAAGATCTTTGAGAAAGTGTTGTTTGGATATCCATAGACTGCTGCTGAAGGGTGTTCGTGCTCTTAACGCTTGCCAAAATCGTTATGCGAGGCTGTTTATTGTCGCCGACAACACTGCCAGAAATACAAAATTGCAAACGTGTAAACTGGACCACATTGGAACTGATTATGGTGTCCGTCCCATTTACACTTCGATGGACATCTAACCCCTGAAGCGAGTAGACAATATTCCCGTTGACTGGATGAACGAAGGCCAGGCTCATTAATGGCGCGCCGGGGCAATTGGGTTCGGCTACGACGCCAACCTGACCGACCCTTATCTCTTTCGCCATTGATTCTAAAACAAAATTAGCATTTTCTTCAATTTGCTGGATATTAAAAGCTCTTCTTTGGGCATTCAAAATACTGACAAAGACGGATGAAACAATAATCATCAATAAAGAAAAGATAGTAATCGAAGTTAGTAGTTCGACTAAAGTAAAGCCTGCTATTTTTTTATTATTCTCCATAGTCTTCAATTATTGCCAATTATATAAATGCTTTTCTGCGCTTATTGATCTGGTAACTCCACGCGCGCTCCAACTTACAGTAGTCGTAAGCCTTTTCTCCACATTCACAACGATGGTACTGAGAGTGAGAATGCGAGTAAAAGGAGTCGCGGTACCAACATAATAACCAAACATGCCAGTAGCGGCGTCCTTGGCCAAAGTTGGATTTCCACCCAACGGAATCAGAGTCTGGGAATCCCACTGCACTCTATATGTGCCGTCGGGCATCGAAGTACCAAAAGCGTTTCCAGCGAAAGCATCTTGATCACGAAGGTTTGTAACCACCTCTACCCCCTCTTGTAATAAGCCACTGGCGACAAAACTATCCCTAACCAAAGCAGCGTTGCTAAGATTCAAAGTTATGGCATAGGAAACCGCGGATAAGGCTGAGCCCAAAAGTAAAATCGAGACCAAGATCTCAATCATTGTGAATCCCGAATTTTTTGTTTTAATAGATTTTTTCAAGGTCATAAAACATCCAATCGGCCAGAGGTATAAATTTTGATATCCGTGCAAGTTCCGACAGCACAGCTAGCCTGCCCTTTTACTTGTATGGTAATCGTTACCGGCGGAATAGCTAAAGATGAATTATTATTAAGGTAGACCCTCGGATCGGGTGGTTCAAAGAAAATATCGGCAAAAGACGACCTTATTTCCATATTAATATTTTGAATTATTTTTGTCTCAACAAGAAAATCAACTCCTGCCTGATAGTTATGATTAGTGTTACTGCACATTGGCAACCCCTCGTCGGCGCCGGCATAAATCAAATAGGATGAAGAGTTAATATAATGAATACCGTAACCACAAATTGTATTGCCACCAAAACGACTACCCGCCAAAGCCATAGTCTGTGCCCTCCTAATATCTGATACGATCACTGACGCAGCCTGCTGCCTGGCCGATGTATTGGTTGACGATACTCTAAAATTTAAAATTAAGGCCACTGAGAAAGTGGCAATAATACTCATCACTACCAAGAGTTCAATTAGACTGAATCCATTATTTTTCATATCTGGCTTCAATTAAATCACCAGTCCTAACCCTGACCCTATCCAGCTCGGCCGTCTTGATTAGCATTTGATTAAAATAGAAATGCCAGCTTGCACCCTTAAAATCAATAGCACCCAGCATCGACATCAAAACGATATCACCATTCTTGTTAATATAATATCTAAAATTTAAGCCATCATTGGATGATGCCGAATAAAGAGCCCTAAGAACCGTGGTATCTTCGTGCAATACGGCCTCAAAAACCCTTTTTTTGCCTCCTCCTAAATCAACAACTAAACGAGCCTGTTGTGATAGAACAGTTTTCGAGGAAGGCAAATTAATTTTCAAATAAAAACCCGCCCCAATTACCAGGACCAATACTACCCAGAACCAAAAATTTTTAAATGCCCTATTATCCATAAAAATTAATTAATAATGAACGGTATAAATCTGAAAATCTCCATTAGTTTAGGAATTAACACCGGACCAGCCAATATGTATACGCTGGCAGAGATAGCGATAAACGTCCCCAGTGGTAATTTAGTTTTTATGTCAGTTTTTTTTGCTATTAATAGCGTCAGACCCACTAAGGTTCCTAAAACAACTGCACAATACAAAACCATTAATGAACCGAATGGGCCAAAAACTAATCCGATCAAGATAGCAAACTTAGCATCCCCCAAACCTATCCCCCTACCCTTAGAAAAGAACCAAATTGAAAAGAAAAATAAAAATGCCAGTATCGCAGCAAAGAAATTATTCAGGGACAGAATCGATCCGTTTGATTTTAAAAAGAATCTATCGCCTACCCCATAGATTAGTGTTATCGCCACCCCGGATATTATCAACGAATCCGGCAGGATCAGATGTTTTAAATCTATAACTGCCAAGATTAAGAATAATTCCAGAAGAAAAAGTACAAACAGCCAATAAATTAGTGGTGACAACATAGATCCGGTAGATGTGCCGGATGGTCCCAGAATCCAAAAAGACAGAACAAAAATCAATCCTGAATAAAGTTCTACTGAGGGATGCATCCATGAAATTTTATTCCTACAATGTCTACAACGAAATTTAAGCAGGAAAAAACTAACAATAGGCATCATGTCATACCATACAATCTTACTATTACAATCCGTACATTGAGATCTCCCTTTTATAAAAGTTCTTCCAGTTGGTAGTCTATAGATTATTACATTAACAAAACTTCCTAACGCAAGACCTACTAAGAGAATAAGGACGTAGGTCATCAGCAAACATTATCTTTGTCCCAGATCAAACACACAATCACTGGCAGCGGCAGTACAAGCTTCGGTCGCACCATTAACTGTCGCACCGCCAGCCCATCCGATAGAAGTAAGGTCAGCGTCTGAATTCAATGCGTTACGATTGTTTTGCTCTAATTCTGCCCAAATATGATTTTGAGTTGGAGCAGCTAGGGTAGCATTCCAGGCATAGCCATAACATTGAGCACCTCCGCCTACGGCTCCAGTATAGATATCAACACAACCTGATGCCAGTGGGTCTCTAGGTATATTTGTAAGGTAGATCGGTGACAATGCTGTCATAGTATTAGTTGGTAGATAATTACCATTTTGATCAAAGTATTGTTCGATAGCTGACCGGACTTGGTTAATATCGGCAATACGCTTAGCATCTCTCGCCTTTCCTCTGGCAATACCTAATTGTAATAACAACAAAGTCGCCAAAACTGAAATGATGGCGATAACGACTAGAAGTTCGACTAAGGTGAAGCCAGATACTTTTCCGCCGTTAGTAGCAGCTGTTCTCTTGGCTATTCTGCTAGCAAAAACATTTTCTAGAAATGACACTGTTTTTTATCGCTTAGTACCCTATTGTTTAGTGCCTGGACTAGCCGTGCAACTATTTGGATATTGGGCGGTTTAATTATAAAAATGATTTAACAAATTAATTATAACTGATTTGGTGACTGCGGCAAATAAAAGTTATACACAAGCCAATTTTTTAACCCGCACCGACAAGGCTATATATAGGGAGGAGGACAGCAGAAACTAAAATCGCCACGCCAACGCCTAAAAGCAAAATAAGAACTGGCTCAATCAGCTGGGACAAGCTGTTTATGTCGTTTTCAGATTCATTTTTGAAAAATCTAAAAATATTGTCCAGCATAAAATCAGTGCGGCCTGTTTTTTCTCCGATTTCAAGCATTGAGGTTACGATCGGCGGAAACACTTCGTACTTTTCCAGAACTTCGGAAATCGTACCGCCGCCCTGAACATTTGTTCTTGCCTCAAGAAGAATATTCTTATAGACGATGTTCCCGACCACGTCAGCGGTAATTGTGATTCCTTCAAGTATGGGGACACCCGACTTAATAAGCGTCGAGAGGGTTTCAGCAATTCTAGCGAGATAAAAAGCCCTGGCGATACTCCCAAATTGCGGCACTCTAATCTTGAAGTTATCAAATTGCATTTTTCCTCTGGGGGTTTTCACAAGATAAGAAAATCCGCCAATAGCTCCGGCCAATAAGACTAGGATAGGAATTATGAACTTGTTAACAAAGTCAGTTACCACAACCAGTATTTTTGTAGTGAATGGCAGTTCTGTAACTCCCGCATCTTTAATAACAGACAGGAGTTGAGGTAAAACAGTCGTTACCATAATAAAACCCACAACAACCATGGCAAACAACACAAAGGCAGGATATGCGAGAGCACCACGGACTTTTGAGTTCAAAGAAGAGCTTCTTTCAAGATAATCCGCCAAATAAATAAGAGTCTCATGAAGTTTACCGGATATCTCGCCCGCCCTGACCAAGCTGACATAAAACTGGTTAAAAACTTTCTCGTGCTCGCTTAGGGCAAGTGAAAGCGACGCTCCTCCTTGAATTGCTGCCACTATAGAAGAGACTACCTTGATAAAAGATTCTTTTTCAATTTGCCTGGTCAGCGTATTCAGTCCCTCAACTAAAGGCACATCTGCATCGATAAGGGTAGCCAGCTGTCTTGTAAACATGACCACATCCTTCTGATTGGGCTTATTAAAGATGGCAAGAATATCACCCTCAAATATACTCTTCTTGGTCGACTCCAAACTTAAAATGACCAGATTTTTCTGTTGTAAAATATTAACTGCCTGGTCTTCTGTCGGGGCCTCTAAGTTACCTTCAACAACCTGACCTGACTGATTTTTTGCCTGATAAAAAAAGTTCAATGTTTAAAATTATTACTTTCCAACAAGACTATGTAACTCGTTGGGATTCAAAGAATAAAACTCCGCCTGCTCAATCGAGATCTCTTTTTGGTTCACAAGATTAGCCAAAGAACGGTTTAAAGAAATCATGCCCACGTCAGAGCCTGTATCTATCGCCAGGTTCAACTGCCCTATTCTTCCCTCTCTAATTAAATTCCTGACTGCAGTATTTGCAATCATAACCTCAACGGCCGGTATTAATCCCCCGCTCATCCTCGGTATTAGCCGCATCGAAATGATTCCGGAAAGACTATTGGCAAGCTGGGAAGTTATTTGCTTATGATGTTCTGCAGGAAAGACATCAATAATACGTTCGATGCTCTGGGCGGCATTATTGGTGTGAAGCGAAGCAAAAACCAAATGTCCCGTTTCAGCGGCGGTCAAGGCAGTGGCCGTCGTTTCCTGGTCGCGCATTTCACCAACCATGACCACATTAACATTTTCACGGAAAGTCGCCCGAAGTGCTCTATCAAAAGAAATGGTATCAATAGAGACCTCCCTTTGATCAATAATACTTTTATCGGGGGTAAAAACATACTCTATGGGGTCCTCAATTGTAATAATCTTCTCGGCTCTTTCGTGATTGATTAGATTAATGATCGCTGCCATTGTCGTTGACTTACCATGACCATTAGGACCCACAACAAGAACAAAGCCCTGTAATAAATGGCTGAAGATTTTAATAATAGGGGGCATATTCAGCTCATCGAGAGTTTTAATCTCTTCGGGAATTACGCGAAAAGCGCCGGCAAAATTGCCATGTGACTGATAAATGTTAACTCGAAAACGCACAGCACGATCAACTTCGTATGCGAAATCGACGTCCTTTTCAGCATTAAACCTTTCCATCCGATTCCCCAGAATGGTTGTCATAATGTTGGCGAGATATTCCTTGTCCAAAATCTTATAATCCGTCATCGGAGTTAATCTTCCATCAATACGAATCGTCGGATAATAACCCGGGGATAAATGTAAATCAGAAGCACCTTTCTGTGCTGTAATAATTAATAGATCGTCTAATTGTTTTTTATAATCATCCATTTCTCACGAAGGTTCCAAGAAGGTCGACCGCGAGGATTCCCATATTTTAACCCTCTATGCTAGCGAGTAAAATATGGGATACGCGTAGTCGACACTTGGAATCGCTGTTGTTAATAGTTAGCTTTCCTCCGCTTCCTGAGCCACTTGCAAAAGCTCATCAAGAGAAGTAACTCCTTTTAGTACTTTAATTATACCATCTTGGAACATAGTTATCATGCCCTGGCGCTTTGCTTCTATTCGTAATTCCTCTTCTGAAATTTTAGCCAGAATTATTCTTTCAAGCTCGTCTGTCATGGCCAATGCTTCAAAAATAGCAATACGACCCTTGTAAGCCTTGCCGCCACAAATCTTGCAGCCTTCACCCGCCCTGTAAATCTCGAAGTTGCCTTTAGCTAAGTCTTTTTTGGCGTCATCGGGCATACCATCAATTGCTTGTTTTATCATAAACTCCTCTCCCTGGTTTGCTTTGTCTTTCTTTTTACAATTTGGGCAAAGCTTTCTTAACAAACGCTGGGCAATGGCCAAATTGAGCGTAGGAGCAAGTAAATATTTCTCAACACCCATATCAATCAATCTTGGAATAACTCCAATTGTATCATTTGTATGGAGAGTGGAGAGCACCACGTGACCGGTAAGAGCGGCCTGCGTCGCCAAAGAGGCTGTCTCACTGTCTCTAATTTCACCGACCATAATAATATCCGGGTCCTGACGCAGAATATGCCTCAGACCATTGGCGAAAGTATAACCGATTTCTTCGTGAATCTGAGATTGATTTACTCCGTTAACGTAATATTCAATCGGATCCTCAAGAGTGACGATATTCACCTCTTCGCTATTTATTTCACGCAACATAGCCGCCAAACTGGTAGACTTACCCGAACCGGTTGGTCCGGTAATCAGTATCTGACCAAAGGGCTTTGCCATATTTTCTCTGACTAATTGCAACGATCTGCCCTCGAGTCCCAAATCAACCAATGTTATACTGCCGACCATCGGATCCAGGATTCTCAAAACAACTTTTTCACCATTTCTGGTGGGAAATGTTGAAACCCTGAAGTCAACTTGGCGGTCCCCTATCTTTGTTGAAAATCTTCCATCTTGAGCCAATCTAGATTCATCAATTTTTAAATCGGATAGAATCTTAATCCTTGTAACTATCGCCGAAAGCAAATTCGTTGGCAACGACAACGCGGTTTGAAGTATGCCATCAATACGAAACCTGAGTCTGACCCTATCCTCAAACGGCTCAATGTGAATGTCAGAAGCGCGGCTTTCCACGGCATGCTTAACAATAACAGCTACAATTTTGGTGACCGGAGCTTCGGCGGTAATTTCTTCCAGGCCACCAATTTTTTCGGATATCTTAAGGTCCTTCTCGCTCGCCTCTTTTGAAATGCTTTCAAGAGCCTTGCCGACCTCTGTGGTCAAAGTGCGATAGCTACGGCTTAAATTATCAAAATCTTTGTAGCTAATCAGATATTTGTCTATTATTAAATTTTTATCAGAAGATACAAATTTAAGCGCTTCAAGGGCATCAATGTTCTCGGGATTAATAATGCCAACCTTCAAAATCTGCCCCTCTATAGCAAATGGTATTATTTTGTAAAAAGTGACCGTATTTTCAGGGATGTATTTTAAAAGTTCTTTGTCAATTTCTGCACCCGTAAGATCAATGCTGGGCAATTGATATATTTGCGACTTCAGCAGGAGAAGATCGGCATCACTAATTAAGCCCTTTTTGACAAGGACTTCACCGAAATCTTTTTCTCCGGCAGTTGCTTCCTTCTCGGTTTCACTAATCACCTCGGAAGTAAGTTTCCCCTGCCTTAATAATTCTTCGGTTAATAGTTGCGGGGTTCGAAATGCCAAATTATTGGTCTCCAGTCTTCTGTAGACTAGAAAATGTTATTTTTATTTAGAAAAAGCATCAGGCTTTCCGGTTTGGCCCGGCAGAACCGGCGAATCGCCGAAAATCTTTAGAGATTTAAACTGCGGATCGTCTAATATAGAAAAGTTGAATTTAAAATCTTTAAATTTTGACAGCGTATCGTTTGGCAATACGGTAGACGGAGCAATCGAAGTAGGCTGACCTTGCAGTACCTGCGAATAATAAAAATAACCGGCGATCAAACCTAAGAGAATAATAGCAATCAGGACAATGGGACTTTGTTGGTTTCTTAATGCTGTTGGTGACATATTATTTAAGATAGTAAGTATTCATTTTAACTGAAAAGTTCACAAGACCAGAATTTGCGCCCCCCGCCGTAGATACTGCTGCGCTATTTTCTGCAACATCATAAATTCTAAGATTTTGTTCTAAAGATTTCAGGAAATCTATGAATGCAGGGTACTTCCCCGTCATATCTAGGCCTATAAATACTTTTTTAAAATTGCTGGACGTTTCTGTAGTCGCATCTCCGGTGGTCAGGCTGACTAACTGCATGCCTGATTCCTTGGAAATCGTATCGATACTAGAGACCACCTGATCGAGTTGTTTTTTAGTTGGTAATAAAACCGTAATTTTATTTATATCCGCTTCCCGACCTTTTACTTGTTCATTAAAATCTTTAAAGTTTTTGGCCTCAATGATCCTGTCAGCAATCAACGCCTGGCGACCCTTAAGTGCGACTGTAGAATTCTGTATCAAGTCGTATTGCGGCAAAATTAAAATGAATATCAAAAAAGATCCGACAGCAAAAATTATTGAGGCAATTATATTTCTATTCACTTTCTATTGTTTTTTAACAAAAATTTATTCTGATCAAAGTAAAACTGTATAGTAAACTCAACTTTTCCTGTTGGCTGACTGGCCACCTTACTCAACAATACGTCGGTTATGGCATCGTCGCTATAAAATGCCGCTATTTGCTTGGCAACAGAGGTATAGCTGGGGGCTGTCGCTTTAAAAACATATTTGTTGGTAATCGCATCAGCATTAAAAAAATCGAATTGTACTTGGGGTAATAATAAGTTTTGGACTCTAGTAAAGGCGGCTGACCAAATCAAATGAGTTCCCAAGAGCGGGGCCACAACTCCCAATTGCTTATTCAAATCCAAAAGATGAGATTCCGATTTCTTATCACGCGATTTCTCTATGTTGGCAAGCTGATCGTCGATAGAAGCTATTGATACTCTGATAGAATTTGTATAACTAGTTAGGCCAAAATAAATGGCTAATACCAGCGCAACAAAAACTACACCTAAAGTAATGTACCTATTTTCTCCCGGTACACTAAGAGCTATCTTCTTGCGTGTTTCCGGAAGAAGTTGTAATCCTCCTATATCTGGCATATGTTTCTGGATCTATAGTACATCAATAATTTTTTCCATACTTTTAATTATACCCCATTCTCAATAAACCCTTATACACAGCCACGAACAAGCTCAAATTTCCCTCATCGCTAGACCGATAGCAATAGAAAAAGTGGAGTTCAGTTCACCTTTTAGACCTTCGAGTGCCGGTGGTATCACTACTCTCGCTAGTGAATTACCCAAAGAAACCTCCATATCAAGCTGCTGTCCAAAATAATGCGCAAAGTTAGGCATATTGGCCAAGCCGCCGACAAGCATCAATTTCGTGATTTTGGTCTTTTTTAAATCTTCATAATTATGAATGGTCTTCTTGGTTTCAAAGGCCATCATGTCAAGTAATGAGCTCATGGCCTGCAAAATGACATTATTTTCCGCTTCTCGCATTCCAAAGCTCTTTTTTAGTTCTTCGGCGCGCTGCAAATTGATATTTAGGGACCGAGCAATGGATCTGGTTATCTCAAATCCCCCTACTTCATAGTTGTGACTGACACGCTCAACTCCATTATCAACTATCAAGATAGACGTGCTACGGCCTCCTATATTAACAATCGCAATCGGACTCAAGTCGTTACCAATCAGACTCCTGATAAGAGCAGAGGTTTCAATTTCAAGGGCGCGCAGATTCAAGCCGGCTAATTTCATTATATTCTGATAGCGTTCAGTTTCTTGTAAGGGAACGGCCACCATATAGATCTCCACTGTAGGCGGCCTGCCAACGTCTCCTGTTTTGGCGACATTAATGATAGACCAATCTAGTACAACTTCGCTTAATGGTATTGGAATATACTTTCGGGCTTCAAAAGGAATTGATTTGGCAATGTCTTTCTCGGAAAGATACGGCATGGAGATGATTGTTGAAAAGGTGGAAAAAGAAGGTATCGAAGCAATCGTTTCGCGTGCTGATATCTTACTCCTCTTTAGAACTTCCTTTATACCCCAGGCCATGTCCTGATCTGATAACTGAAATGTTTTGTCTGCTCTTTTTTGGCCAGTTAAAGCAACTGACTCATCGCTTGAGGCCAACTCAAAGAGACCGTAATTTTCAAGCTTAAACCTCCCACTTTCCTTGGATAGTTCAACTATCTTAATTGAAGCGGTTCCGATATCTATACCTAGCTTGCTTTTAGGCCCCAGACCAAATAAACTCATGGGTGTTGTAAGAAAAAATTAACTCACTTAATTATAGCACATAGCAAATGGCATGAAATCAACAGTAAGCGCCAAATCAATATTTTTAGACCTGATCTTCCCCAGGAAATGCCTGGGTTGCGGTATTTTATTGTCTGATGATGGAAATTCTTATCTTTGTTCACCTTGTATCGCTGCAATTGTTCTGAAAAATAGTTTTGCCTGCGCATTTTGCAAGTCACAAACAATCTCTGGCAAGACTTGCCCCTTCTGTCGTCCTCAGCATTTTTTGGATCAACTCCTGGTCGCTACCTCTTATGTTAATCCGCTTGTTGAAAAAATAACCAAAACAATGAAATACCGTTTTATTAGTTCTTTGGCAGTTGATGTTGCCAGCCTTATGATCAAATATCTTGAGCCTAAAATATCTTCTTTGGGCCTAGATAATGATTTGGTGGTGGTCCCTGTCCCGCTTCATCGTTTACGCTTAAACTGGCGCGGCTTCAATCAATCCGAACTGATCGCCAATAATATCGCCAATCGCTTCAATTTTAATTTCCAGGCAAATGCCCTTGCACGCCATCGCAATCCCCCGCCGCAAGCCCAAATCCCTGACACGAACTCAAGAATAGAAAACATGAACCTGGTCTTCAAATGCATCAAACCAGAGCTTGTAATCAATAGGGCAATACTGCTCATTGATGATATTTCTACTACCAGCTCAACACTAGATGACTGTGCCAGGGCTCTTAAATCAGCTGGGGCCAAGGCAATAATAGGCCTCGTCTTCGCCAGAGGCGAAATATAGCCAAAATGCTTGAAATTGACAAAAAGCCTTAATTATGATAGTATTATAGGTAAGGAGACTGTATGCCCAAAACTATCGGATTCGCCAGTTTTTTGACAATCGTCATCATTTTCACCTCCGGCGCTGTCAGCGCCCAAGAGGCAACTTTCACCAAAATATTTGATCTGCAGACCCCCTTCACATTTAGCACACCCTTCATTTCCGCCAACGCGGCCAGTGAGGGTGGCTGGTGTCACGCCACCACTGGCGCAATAACTTGCGTCAATGCAAAGGGCGCAACAAAGGA
>OBEQ010984215.1_pt1 | contig 17687 bp, 14 predicted proteins | sample 1670901 | NCBI WGS metagenome assembly OBEQ01 (sample SAMEA104232315, study PRJEB22302) | groundwater metagenome | biome: forest; feature: aquifer; material: groundwater | place: USA | collected 2011-08-07 | depth 5.4 m
AGACGGAAGTACAGAGTTTATCAAAAATTGTATAAAAGAACACAAACATTTCTTGTTTATACAAAATCCCCATCTTGGAAAAGCCGGCGCAGTTACTACCGGTATGCTCAAAGCCAAAGGCGAGTACACTCTATTTACGGACATGGATCAAGCAACACCGATTGAAGAATTAGATAAGCTCTTGTCTTATGCCAAAAATTATGATGTCATCATAGGATCAAGAAACTCTGAAAGAAAAGGGTCTCCCTGGACACGAATTCTTATGGCCAAAGGAATGATACTGATCAGGCGCCTCATAATAGGATTAAAAGGGATCAAAGATACCCAGTGCGGTTTTAAACTTTTCACTCATAAAGCAACCCAGGATTTGTTTACAAAAATAAATATGCTTCACAACGGCTTCCATACAATTGACGGGTCAAATGTCGCAGCCGGATTTGACGTTGAGCTACTATATCTCGCCCAAGTGAACGAATACAAAATTAAAGAAGTACCTGTTAACTGGCTCTTTGTTGAAACCCGCCGCGTCAATCCCATCCTTGACTCGATTGAAGGGCTAAAATCTCTCGCGATAATTAAAAAAAACGCGCTTTCAGGAAAATATCGCAAGTTATGAAAAAATTAATCTATATAAGTTACGCAATCTTACTTTTCGTATTCTTTCTGTACTCCTACACCCAAATAGATCTTAGTCTGACATTCTCTCGAATAGAATTCTTAAGACAATTAGTTAAATCATTTCAATACATCGGATATTTCAACAGACCGCTTTCTACATTTCTTTATATTATATTTATTACTTTTCTATTTAATTTTTATTTAATTTTCTTTACTATGACGCGCACTAATCAAATCAGCAAAAAAACTTTATGGAAACTAATTATAGTTACAACTATTGTATTAACTTTTTCATACAACGCGTTTTCTTATGACTTATTCAACTACATGTTTGACGCAAAGATCATAACGCATTATCATCAAAATCCGTATCTGCACAAAGCCCTGGACTTCCCCGGTGATCCTATGCTGTCATTTATGCACTGGACGCACCGGACATATCCCTACGGGCCGGTATGGCTTGTTTTAACAGTCCCTCTATCTTTCCTTGGATTTAATTTATTCATCCCGACATTTTTCTTATTCAAATCGCTAATGGCGTTAAGTTACCTAGGAACAGCCTATTATATAAGCAAAATTTTACAAAAAATTCATCCTCAGAATTATAATCTAGGGCTAATCTTTTTTGCGCTAAATCCCCTCGTCCTGATCGAATCTCTTGTATCAGCGCATCTGGATATCGTTATGTTGTTTTTCGCCATCTGGTCGTTGTACGTGATGATAAAAAAACGATACGCGCGCGCGTTTATTTTATTGGCAATCTCAGTTAGTATTAAATTCTCGACTGCAGCTCTAGTTCCTATTTTTATTGTAATTCTTGTCTGGCAGATAAGGAATAAAAAGATCAATTGGGATATTATATTTTTTACAGCTGCTATACTTATGATAATTCCGGTGAGTTACGCATCTAACTTAAACAACTTTCAACCATGGTATCTTCTTGAAGTATTGTTTGTTGCGGCAATTCTCGGGCATAAGTATTTCGTGTTCCTGCCGTCAATTATAATCTCCTTTTTCGCCCTTCTCACCTACGCGCCGTTTCTTTATCTCGGCAATTGGAATCCGCCTGTACCACAGTTCTTATCAAATTTGTATATGGCTTCTTACATAATTTCTCTTGTTGGAGTTGTCGCCTATTATTTTTTCAGAAAAAACTCAAAGCGCAAAATTCAAATCTCAAAACCTAAACTTAAAGTGTAAAACGAAAAAGATATGAGGCATAAACTTTTTATAATATTACTGATAATCTTCTTTTTGCAATTATTATTTAGAATTTATCAGTACAAAGATAATTATCTGACCCCTTTTAACTCGCAGTATTGGAAAGAGAGGTATTTGAAATCTCAATGGGTTGTGCCAAACTCCAAGGAATCTATTGGCGATGACGGTTTATACGCATACTCGGGATGGGAATATATACATGGGTCAGATCCATCGCTTTTAAATGCCGAAGTGCCGCCTTTGGGCAAATACTTAATCGGTTTTTCAGAAATTATTTTCTATAACCAAAATATCTTCGCTCTTTTAAGCGGTCTACTGGTTTTATCTGCCTTATACATACTAAATAAAATTATCTTCAAGGATAATTTTCTTGCGTTAATTCCGGTTATGCTGCTATCTGCCGATACCCTCTTTTATAATCAATTAAAAGCTCCATATCTGGACTGCTTATATCTCGGATTATTAATTCTCATATTTATTTTTATTCTGAAAGAAAAATTTATCCTGGCCAATATATTTATTGGCTTAATGATGGCCACCAAAGCAAGCGCGCCGACATTTATATTGGTCGCGGTTGTTATAACCTGCTACTTGTCATATATGAAAGACCGGCCGCTAATAAAAAAGTTTTGTTTTTATTTATATGTATCAATACTGATTTTTCTCTTGACCTACACGCGTTACTTTTTTCTTAATCACAACATAATTGATTTTATTCGTTTACAGAAATGGGTTCTAAATTTTTATGACTCCGGAGCAAAGGGCATTCCGGGAGCTGTCTGGCAAATGCTGATAAGTGGTAAATGGTCGACATGGTGGGGTACTGTACAGCAAGTTACGGAATGGAATATTCTCTGGCCGCTTTCTCTAATTGCTTCTATCTATTATTTTTATAAAGTATTACCCAAGCGTCGCATTTATAAATCCATCCTCTTAGGATTCTGGATTATCGCCTATCTTCTATTCCTGTCATTCGTCCCAGTATGGCCGCGCTATTTGCTTATGATCCTGCCGTTTATGTATACTCTTCTGGTTTGGGTTTTGTCAAAAGATATTGCTCGTTTATTGCGACGCTATAATTAGTTATGATTACTTTGCAAAAAAATGAATGACCATTTGGTGAAAAAAGCAGCTTTTCTTTTCCCGGGGCAGGGAGTGTTGCCTGCTGATCTCTGCGGGTATTACATGTTCCTAAAAAGTAAAAACGCGGATACAACCGAAAAATATATTAAAATCCTGCAAGCCGGTCTTGATGAAATTAACCCTCAAGCTAAATTTAATGCGAAGGAAAATTTAGCAAATGAAAAAGCAGATGCGTGGAATATGACTTCTTTCGTGCAGCCGTTAACTTATTTGCTTAGCGTCCTCACGCATGAATTGATAAAAGGCCAATCGTTAAGCATTGCTCAGAGCGTTCCTGCCTTTGCGTTGGGGCATAGTCTGGGTGCTTTTTCCGCGCTAACCGCCTCAGGAGCATTGGATTTTGAGCAAGGGATAAAGATAGTCGCGGCCCGGGGCAAATTCATGCAGGAAGAAAGTGAGAAAACCGATAAAGGGATGCTGGCCATTCTCGGATTAACAAAAGATAAGGTCAAAGAAATTTGTGGTAAAACCGGATGTGAAATAGCGCTCATTAATGCTCCGTCTGCGTTTGTCGTGGTAGCGCCGAGAAGTTCTTTTTCCAAAATTGAAGAAGAAGCGGTAAGCCTGGGATCAGTCAGGACTATAGCGCTCGCGACATCTGGCGCATTCCATACTAAGTACATGAGGGGCACTTATGATAAATTTAAAGAATTTGTGAAGACCGGCTTTTTAAAACAACCTCATGTACCGGTGGTAACTAATATACAAGGCATTGCTTCACTTGATCCTCGCGAGCTTGAGAACGATGTTATAGAAAGCATAATAAACCCTATAAACTGGGCTAGAATGATGCAATTTCTGAAAAATAATTCCGTTGGTTCGTTTATCGAAGTCGGGCCGGGAACTTCACTATCATCTTTGTGCAGGTTGAATGGTGTTGAGCGGGAGCAAATACATCATGCGAAAGAACTACTTGGATAATAGGAATTGGTTAAATTGACACTACTACTTTAGTGTGTTAAATTATCAAAATATGGACTGGAAGAAGAGCGGGATTGACTTATCGGAGACAATAAAGGAGCTTGGTATACAGCCTGAAGATAAACCGTGTGATACTGTAGTTATTACCGGATACGGGGAGCTTACTCCTCTTGGTAATACTTCTGAAACCGAAGCGGCAGAGCTTATCGGGAAAACCGGTACAAAAAAACTGGATGTTCAAAACTTTAGAAGCAATATCGCGGGGCCGATTAATTTTAAACCGGAGGATCATTTTTCTGAAAAAGAACTTCGAGGAATGCCTCAAATAGGAGCACTCGGGGTATATTTGGCCCGCGAAGCCGGACGCATGGCGTCGGTCCTTGACGATACCGGAAAACTTAAGAAAGAGTTTAATTCATTACGAGCGGGCTGCACCGTCGCAAGCGGAATTGGAGCCTCTTCGAAAATGGTTGACATCTATCAAAAAATCCATTGGAAAACAGCTCCGAGAAGCGGAAAAATGGAACCCACAGATCCCAAGATAGGATCAAGTTTATTGTCCCCTTTTATTGGACTTCAATTATTTCCCGAAGAGCTGGGAGGAGACATTGAAGCAATGCTTGGCCTCCAGGGTTGGAGTATAAATTCGGCTGAGGCATGCGCTACTGGACTCTCAAGTATTGTTGACGCGTATCATCTTATAAGAACAGGCAAGAATGACATCGTGTTCGCGGGCGGAGTCGAGGATACTTTGACCGAGCATCCTGAGCTTTCAATTGGGGTCTTCGCGGCGATGCGTGGTCCACTTTCCAGCAGAAATGATGAACCTGAGAAAGCGAGCCGTCCATTTGATCGTGACCGCGACGGCTTTGTCCTCGCGGCGGGAGGAGGAATTATAATGCTTGAAAAACTGGAAAGCGCCCTCTCACGCAAAGCTCCAATTTACGCTGTTGTTCTCGCTGCCGAGAAAGGGAGCGACGGATATAATCCCACCAATCTCAATACAGAACGAGTTGCCAAGCTTATTCTTAAGACAATAAAATTACCAGGAGAAAAAACTCTTACCTATCCAATTGATGCGATCTTTGCTCACGCGACAGCGACAAAATCAGGAGATTTAGCGGAAATTACTACTCTTCGAAAAGTTTTTGGGGATGATTATTTGCGCAAAATCCCAATCACGGCGATTAAATCTATGCATGGACATTTGGCAGGCGGAGCAGGAGCTGTAAACGCGATTTCTGCCATACGCGCGATTGAAAAAGGTTTTATCCCGCCAATTGCTAATCTTGAAAACGTTGATGAGCCGTTTAAAGACTTAAACTTGGTCAGAGGAAGCGCATTAAAAGGAGGGTTCAAAACCGCTCTTGTTCTCGCGTATGGCTTTCATGGCAAGGACGCTGGACTGCTTCTTGGTAAATACCTGCCTCAATAGACCTCTCCCTAACCCTCTCCTAAGAGGAGAGGGAATAATAATTGCGAATAGTCAATTTTGCTTATTGTTATTATTTCTATTTATTTATACAATATGCTTGATTCCATGAGAAGAACTCGAGTTCATACTATTTATAGATACCGCAAAACTAAAAGAAAAAAAAATATCACTAATAAATATATTTATCTGCCCTTTTCCCCAGTGTTATTTTTTTTAGTCTTTGGGATTTTGTCATTTATTTTTTTTAGCCCGCCTTATTTGCTCAATAATAAGAATAAAAGTGAGCACTTTGCGTATACTTCTATCGCGCCCTCGCTTCAAATGTTTCATAAAGATATAAAAACGCCCAAAAATACTTCTCCTAAATTACCTTTGCTTATTTCTCTTCTATCTTCTATGGGCGACACTTTGACTCCGACGCCAAAGCCAAAACCGGTTGTGCAAATACCTGTGGCGCAAGCGAATGAGGAAGAACAAAATGGTTATTGCTTGAATGTGCCGGTGCTTTTATATCATCATATTCAGCCTTTATCTATTGCCCAGAAATTGGGCCACGCGCAGCTAACCGTTGACAGTAATTCTTTTGATACACAGATGGCCTATCTTGCCGCAAATAATTATCACGCGATCTCTGCTGAAGAATTGGCTAACGCGCTTATCGGGCATCACGCTCTACCGGCAAAAAGCATAGTCGTGACTATAGATGACGGGTATGATGATAATTATACATATGCTTTTCAGATTTTGAAAAAATATAATATAACGGGAAATTTCATGATCCCAACGGGCCTTATAGGTAATAATGGCTACATGAGTTGGGAGGAGTTAAAAGAGATCTCTGAAAATTCTCTGATGCATGTTTATAATCACACATGGTCGCATTCTGCTCTAGGCGGACAAACACAGGCCAAAATAGAATATGAAGTTACTACAGCACAAAATCAACTGGAAAGTAACTTGGGGAAAGCCGTCAAAATCCTTACCTATCCTTACGGCTCTTTTAGTCCGCTAGTCATTGATATATTAAAAAAAGAAGGCTTTACGGCGGCGTTCTCAACTATCGGAGGCACTATGCAATGCGACTCATATATTTTTGCCCTGCGTCGAATCCACATCGGCAGCGCCCCCCTGACTTCTTACGGATTATAAAACTTTATTCCGTCTGGCAGATGAAGGCGACCTCCGCAAGAGTTTTTTCTTTCTCTTCCTTGGAAAGCGGAAGCTGATCCAGCAAAGTTGGATTCCCTTGAATCTCTTTACACATTACAACATGACTATTAAGCAACGTCACTTTGTGCGTGTGGGAGAGTGATGTCAGCATGGTTATGGGATGCAGGCGTGATTTTTCTATTAATTCTCTTAGACTTCCAACTTCTGGGAAACTCCAACTTATTACTTTCATGCCTGCGCAAAGAGCGTAAGTATTGGCGTCAATGGTTGTTTTGGTATTGGTCACGAGCCATGCTTCATCAAGTGAATTTTTCTCCTTTATATCCTGGAATCTCGCGTTTGTATACAAAGATACGTGAACTTCGGAACGTATACCAACGCTATTGTGGAATTTGGCTTCGATCATTATGGATTTATTGTCTTTTTTGGCAATGACGTCTATTTCGTGACTGACGCATTTGCCCATCAGGATCTGTCTGACTTTGGTTTCATATCCTAAGCTTTGCAGAATTTTGGCAATAAAATCTTCGAAGGGGTAACCTGTGGGACCAAGCATCATTATCGCCTCTTTGAGACTGTACTTTGCGCGGCTATACGGCTCGTCAGAGCTCCCCAAAAAATCGAGGATAGCGCTATAGATTTCGCCGGTTGGAATGCCCTCGTACAATTTTGCTTTTACATGGAACAAGACTTGTACTCTCAATCTCTGCGGTATTCCAGCTCTGTTGATAGACATTATGACCTTTTGCTCATTGAAAGGTTCTTTCTGTCCATTAGCTTTTACGACGTTTATCATATATTTTTTAATAAATATCAAACGCTTCGAGAAGCTTCTTGTTCCCTTCAATTTGATAATGCAGTAAATCCGAGTAAATTCCTGGCTTTTTGGATAATTCTTTTGGATTGCCCATGTTAACAACAGTACCGTTGTCTATGACAATTACCTTGTCTACATTTTGAATTGTTGAGAAGCGGTGGGCAATAATGATTGTCAGTCTGTTTTTCATCAAATTTTGCAGCGCGACTTGCACTTCTTTTTCCGATTTTGCGTCCAGAGACGATGTCGCCTCGTCAAGAATTAATATTGGTGAATCTTTGAGAATAGCCCGCGCGATTTGGATTCGCTGTTTCTGTCCGCCGGACAGCCTTACTCCTCTTTCTCCTATTTCGCTGTCCACGCCTTTGGGTAGTTTGCTGACAAAGTCGCTCGCGTTTGCGAGTTTTAGCGCATTCATAATTTCTTTGTCCGTCGCATTTAGGTTGCCGTAAGCGACATTCTCCCGAACAGTTGATGAGAGTAGTTCGTTTTCCTGAAAGACAAGAGAAATATTATTACGGACAAAACCGGAGTCGAGGTCTTTATAATCTTTGCCTTTTAAATACACGCTTCCGTTTGTTGCTTCATAAAACTTTAGAATTAAATTGACTATAGTGGTTTTTCCCGCGCCGCTATGACCAACGAGCGCGACGCTTTCACCGTCGTTAATTTTGAAACTTACATCGCTTAAAACCTTCTCAGAGCGCTCATATTGAAAACTAACATTTTTAAATTCCACGCTCGGATTTTTTATTTTCTGCGCTGCTGTTTTCTTTCGAAAGTCTTCAACTGATTTTAATCCAAGTATTTCAAAATACTCTTTTGAACCGCTCTCGGCCGTCTGGACCTGGGTTAGTATAAATGACATCGCGAAAAGAGGAATGCGCGCCTGATTAAATAATTGCAGAATCAAGACCATTTCGCCAATGGTTAGCTTACCTTGAAATGTATTATAGAAGGTAATGATAGAGATCACAAAAAGAATAATATGCAGAGACAAACCTCGGAAAAAGTCAAATAGATGATATGTTTGGCTTTGCTTGGCATAAATTCTGTTGATCTCCGTTAGATTTTTGGAAACCAGTCGGTATTCATGTGGTTCATTGGTAAAACTTTTGACTAGACTCATATTCCCGATAACTTCCTGTAGGCGCCCGCGCGTATAATCTTCAATTTGATTTTTCAATACTTCCCGCTCGCCCCATTTTTTGGTTGAGTAGTAACTGAGAATCAAATAGATAGGGAAAAGGAGAAAGGTGAATATGGCAATCGGAATATTATAATAAGCAAGAACTGCTATTGTAAAAATACTTTGTATAAATGTCGGAAGAATAAAATTAGTCGAACTATTTAAAAAACTATGAATTGTCGTGATTCCCCTATTTAACTGGTTGACTATTTTACCGGAAATTTCCGAATCAAAATATGACTGCGGAAGGGTTAGGACTTTGTCATAGAATTTTTCGGTTAAAAATTGCCTTATTTTGCCTGAAAAGTGATCTCCCAGTCTGTCGGATATAGTTGATACTACCAGACTTAATAAATTCATGGCAAAAGCCAAAAGCACAAGGACTATCAAAGTATTCATGTTTCCGCCTTTATGCTGAATTTGCAGAACGATTTGATCGACGATGAATTTGGACAGAATCGGCGCGATTAATGAAAGAATTGATGAAAGAACAATTAATAAGGTCAATAAATAAGCAATTTTATGAAGCGGTTTTGAAATTTTTATTATATTCAAAATATTTTTCATATAGAATATATATTATATACCTTTCTTCTTAAAAACAATAAATTCGTTTTGTTCCAAATCCAGATAGTAGTCATTGTTTAGTTTTAGTTTTTGGATCATTTCTTGCTCAGATTTTATTGTCGAAGGATCGGTGAGAAGAAAAACTATAATATCTGCCTTCCCTATGCCCTGGGGAACTGTATAAATTTTTTGTCTTTGAGAGAGGTGGGATCCGACATTATTTGACGCGGCGACGCTGTAACGCCTTCGGATGCCGGATAAATATTCATCGATTTGCTTCTTTTCAACAACCTGACGTGTGTACATGTCTAAATTTGATTCCAGCGCTCCCGGAAGAGGCCCAAAAAAATACGCGCTTATCAGAGAAGCTGACAATAAGTAGATGATAAAAAACATGCTTGGGAGTTTTATTATTTTTCGTAATCTTTCCAAACCTAAAATTCCGGTTATAAATATAAACGGACTAATGGCGGCGGTGTATTGATAGTAAATTTGATGAAGTTGAGTATTGTTGCTGAGAAGATTAATGAGTAAATCAGGTAGAGCAAAGATTAGATACAGAGGCGAGAATATTGATAGGTATCCAAGCGGTAAAAACAATTGGTTGAGGTATCTCAAACGGCCCGGATCGAGAATAGTCGTAATTGTTTTGACCGGTGAGAAGATTGTCGTTCTTATTATTTTCCCCGGCGAGTCACCGAAGTCAGAATAGTAAGAAAGCGCAAAATGTCCGGAACCAAGCGCTTGAGGTATGGCTTGCCAAATGAGGAAATAAAACATGGCGCAAGATACAAAGAAAACCGCGCTGCCCAGCAATCTTCTTCCATGGAAGAAGAAAATAAATATGCCAAAAAGCGCGGTAATTACCCATACTTCCTCTTTGGTGATTGCGGCGAGGAAAGCGAAAAGGGAAAAAAATACATAATTTCTTTGGCGATAGAAATAGTATGTGCCCAAGAGAAAAAAGGTCGCAAGTGTGATCGCATGGAAATCATAAAGGTTGGAGCGCTCTATACTTGGATTTACTAAATAGAGAAATGAAAATACCAAAGCAAGATTTTTGTTTTTGAGAATATCACGTGCGATGGCGTAGGCAAAAAAGGCTCCCGCGGCAACGAGCACGGTTTGTATTAAGAGCAATATTTTCGGATGTGACCATATATAATAAAATGGAGCGAGGAGGACGAGAATAAAATCGGCGTGGAAAGCGAGTCTTGAGACCGTATCCGTGCCATTTGGATTCGTAAACAGGAAAAACCTTCCCCGGCTTGAATTCCAGACAGTTTGCGCCATGTTACCTAAGTCAAAACGGCCGGTGTAGAAGTTGTCATAGCGCAAGAAGCTTGTGACGGTAAAATAAATTGTATATAAAAGATACAAACAAACTAGGATAGATTCTTGCGTGTGATTTGCGATCCATTTTTCAATTTGCACAAATCTTTTGCTTTTTATTTTTAGCCAGATAATTGAAAGGCATATAAAAATAAGCTCGGAGATTACAAGGATTATTCTCGCGAAAATAGACGCGAACGCGGCGTTACTAAGCAGGGCAATTTTTGACAAACCTAACGTCACGACTCCTTCACGAATTCCAAGACCAGCAGGTGTGAGGAGAGAAAGAAATCCCAGGAGAAAGGATAAGCAGAAAAAGCCGATAAGCTCCGGAAGTAACTGAGGATTTAAAAATATTACTGAGGATATAATAAAGTAATAACCAAGTCCAAAAAAGATTAACCCTATTGTGCTTGTGAATAGAAGGAGCATGATACTTTGCGCAGGATATGGCGGAAGAAATCCCCCTTTATCCCCCTTTATGAAAGGGGGAATATGTTTTACCCCCCCCTTATTAAAGGGGGGCGGGGGGGGATTTTGGGACGAGGCTGTAATCCCGTGATTAAATATATATCCTAAAACCAAAATTAGAGTAAGAAAAACAATTATTGTAATTGAAATGGTAGAAAAGCCTGGAAAGAAAAATTGGAAAAGCAGGGGCAAAGATAAAAGCGAGATTAGGAGACAGCTTAGGATAAATATTTGCGCTTCATAAATTAGAAGCATCCCGATATCCTCTTTGCTAACTCCTTTTTCAGAAAAGACCACCGCGCGTCCCAAGTAAGACCAGATATTGCCGGGTATGTATCTTTTTAGCTCCGACATCGCCCAAAGAAGGGATGATTGTTTGTATAAGATATTAACTGCATGTTCCTCAAGAAGTTTATACCATATAAAACTTCGTAAAAAATAAAAGAGGACAAAGCATAACACTCCTGCCGTTAATAAAGACGCATTTATATGTTTAACGCTTTCTATTAAGTTTTCTGACCCCGGCGCGATAATTCTCCAGATGAAATATAAGGCGAGGATGGACAGCGGCCAGCCAATGAGGAATTTTGCTAGTTTATAAGCGTTTGCTTTCATGGTTTCCGGCGGCAGCTGGCAGAATGTATAATTTATACAGATTAATTTTAACAAATATTAAGGTAGAGCGCAAAATTTGCCTCTTGTTTTACTTCTTTCTTGTTACTACAATTGAATTATATGAATCCTGATACACCCAATTTAAAAAAGCGCTAACGCAATCGCTTACGATAAAACTCTAAGACAGTATCTTTTAGAGCTTCACAAAATGCTTGATCTTGGCGTTACCGATATCGCGGCTTCCGCGATACAATGTGCTCTGAAATATAAAGCAGACGCTACTCAAGAGCTGAAATTTATGTCCAAGCTTACTGCTGATTTATCCGTCGCGCTAATTAATGCCGGCGGAGAAAAAGAATTAAATACGCAAGAACAGGAGCAATTTTTATCCATAAAAAAAACTTACCGATTCATTGGGCAATCTACAGTTCCGGATAAATCGGCTTATTATCAATATTACCAGGATCCTCTATGTTTTCTGTAGTCATATAAAATCATGTTTTGAATTTCAGGAAAAAAATCCTTATCAAAATGAGGGTCAGAAGCTATTTCCTTTACTTTTTTAAAACCAACAAAAGCTCCAAAAAAAGCTAACTAAGATTACAAGTAACGGCACGGTAATATCATATCAGATACATAAGTCGAATAAAATTGTGTATACTGGATAAGAGGCATTTATGAAGGTAGAGAAGGAACCCGTCATGTCGGGGAGGGATACTGTTGTCTATTATTTATTGTGTTTCGTGGGCTTAACATCTGTTGGCGTATTTGGATTATGGTGGTTTCGTCCCGAGCATGTTCCCCATAATTTTGCCGGTAATGCCCATTACTTTGATTTCTCACTTTTTGCTATAGTGACTTATGTCGTCTGGATTTCGATAATAAACGGATTATTTTTCTGGTATGTCCTCTACTTTATGAAGCGCCCAAAGTATATCTCCCCTGAAGAGAATAAAAGAGTAGCACTCCTTACGGCTTTTGTGCCCGGAAAAGAGCCATACGATATTTTAGAAAATACTTTAAAGGCAATGACCGGAGTTGACTATCCTCATGAAACATGGCTTCTCGATGAAGGGGATGAGGAGAAAGCGAGAGAATTATGCCGGCTTTATGGTGTAAAACATTATTCGCGAAAAGGTATCGCGAAATATAACACGCCAATTGGCATGTATAAAGCCAAAACAAAAGCAGGCAATTACAATTCCTGGTACGACCTGAATGGCAAAAAATATGACTTTGTCGCGCAAATTGATGTGGATTTTGTTCCCAAGAAAAATTTTCTAACGAGGACGCTTGGATATTTCCGCGATCCGCAAGTGGCTTTCGTAGGTTCGCCTCAGATATACGGAAATCTAAAGGATTCCTGGATTGTGCATGGTGCGGCTGAGCAAGCATATGGATTTTTTGGTCCTATGCAAAAGGGATTTTATGGCATGGATATGCAATTATTTATAGGCGCGAATCACATCGTGAGAGAGGCGGCGCACAATGATATTAACGGCTACTCAGGGCATATTGTTGAAGATCATTTAACCGGTATGAGGTTTTACGCCAATAAATGGAAAAGTGTGTACGTGCCTGAAATTCTGGCAGTTGGAGAGGGGCCTGCGAGTTGGGATGCATATTTTAATCAGCAAATGAGATGGGCGTATGGACTCATAGATATTCTTTTTTATCAAAGTCCTCGATTATTTTTGAAGATGCGCCTGCGGCATATCATTAACTACTTTTTGCTGCAGCAATATTATTTTTATGGGCTTGCTCAAGTATTGGGGATTTTATTGCTCAGCATGTACTTTGTGTTTGGGATAGAATCAACCGCGATGGTGTTATGGGAATTATTACTTTTGTATCCAACGGTAATATTGATCCAGGAAATTATCTATCTTTGGTCCCAGAAGTTTAACATTGATCCTTCAAGCGAATCAGGGTTTATGATCAGGGCCAAGTTTTTAAATCTCGCGGCTTGGCCGATATACTTTATTGCTTTTATGGAAGCGCTTATGCGAAAAAAATTGACTTATATTGTAACGCCAAAAGGAATTGAACAGAAGAAAGAATATATTCCCATGAAATTATTCCTCCCCCATTTTATTTTAGGCTCCATCACATTTTTCGATATATATATATCAATTGCAACCCATAATCAAGCTCTTCAACTCCTTTTTTGGGCCTACCTTAATACCTTTGCCATGTATTATTTTACACTCTCTGCAATACTTAAGAATATCTTTTTAAAAATAGAAAAATTAAACCTTAATCCCCCTTCGCCCTCGCGATTATTGGGGGCAGGAGGATTTTTGTTCAAAAGAACTGCAGGTAAATCTGATAGAATATGACCGATAAACTTATGAGAGGACTTTTAAAGAAATATACAGGCATAATTTCTTTGGCAATATTGCTCGTCATATTTGGCATAACATCAATAATAATGTATACAAATAACAACCGTACAACACAGTTGCGAACATCCGCTGCAGAGCCTAGTCCAACAATACCCGCGATAGTCGCGAATGCTACATCTATACCTAGCCTTATCGAGCCATCACCTACTGCAACACCTCCATCACATAGCCCTATTTATCTAGGTATGTGGACGCAGGATTTTTGGGAAGAGGCAACCTTTCATCTTCGCCCCGATAAACTAACTGAACTAGAAAAGACAATTGGCAAGAAGGCTGCCATCGCACATTTTTATCGTGGTTGGGAGAATTTAGGAAAGACGTCTATTGTCGATGAACTCCGGCTCATTGATTCGCATGGTTGGAGACCAATGCTTAGCGTCAATCCGTTTTTCTTTGATAGATGTCCGTCCAATGGAATGCCGCTTTACAAAGCTATAGCATCAGGCAATTGCGATAGCTTTCTACAGGAAGCAAGTCGTAATCTAAAAACATTTGGTAAACCCGTCTTCCTTCGTTTCGCATGGGAGATGAATATTGATAGCATAGAATGGAATGTAAAAAAAACCGGAAGCACTACGCAGGATTTTATAGGCGCGTGGCGGCGATTCCATGACATTGCAGTGTCAGAGGGCGCTCTTAATATTCTGTGGGTTTTTTCTCCAAATGTTGAGATTCTCGGCAGCATTCCATACAATGAGCTTTATCCTGGAGACGGGTATGTAGATTGGCTTGGATTGGACGGATATAATTGGGGAACTACTAAGTCTTGGAGTTCATGGCAAAGCTTTAGTGCTGTTTTTGCGCCTTCGTATCACAATATTCTTGCTCTGTCGCCTTCCAAACCGATAATGATAGCCGAGGTCAATACTACAGATCAAGGCGGAGATAAGGCAACGTGGTATCGAGATATGCTCACGCGAGAAATACCAAATAATTTTCCTCAAATAAAAGCCGTTGTTTTTTACAATGAAGACCGCTCCGGGCAAGAACAAGTTAATTGGCTTATTACAATTTCACCTGCTTCTCTTAACGCGTTTTCTGAAAGCATTAAAAATCCCATATACATTTCATCATTCTAAAATGCGATTTTGGATAAATACAATATTTTTAATAACTGTCTGCACCTCTATATTTCTTCTCTACAGATATTTATACCCGGAGAAAAAAATTGCCTATACTCCGGGTAAAACTCGGACTCCTGCGCATAAAACCATTTATAAGACACCTTCTTTTACAGACATACTGCTAAATGAGAAAATGGGCGAAAAAATACAAATTCCTGAGCATGGAGCTTACCTTGGCATTTCCCTTTATGAACGCAACATTAATTATCTTGCTTCTTTGGAAAACCTGCTTAATAAACATTTTGCGATTGTCGCCACCTATCAATCATGGGGAGACGCAGCTAACAAATTTAATCTTGAGTGGGTAAATACGCTGCGGGATAAAAATAGTACTGCGCTTATTAGCTGGGAACCGTGGGTACCCATTTCAGGTTATGATAGATCGGAAAGTATTGTCGACCAAAAGGATTACCGGCTAATAAATATTATTAATGGTTCTTTTGATAACTATATACGCCAATATGCCAAAGATGTTAAATCATATAAAAAACAAATTATTATACGCTTTGCTCATGAGATGAATGGTAATTGGTATCCTTGGGGAAGTAAATTCAATACTTATCTTGAATATATCGCCGCCTGGAAGCACGTTCATAATATTTTTACTGAGGAAGGAGCAACTAATGTCACTTGGCTCTGGTCTCCAAATGAAATCTATATTGACGAAAATGTCCCATACGCGGATAAAATTTTGGAATTTTATCCGGGAGACAAGTATGTAGACTGGGTTGGGTTTAGTTCATTTAACTGGGGCGGGCGTTACAAGCATAATATGTGGAGAGAGCCTGAGGCTATGTATACAGAAACTATTAAAGTCTTGCTAGACTTGAATAAGCCGATCGTGATTGCTGAGACTGCAAGCGCGGATTATAATACTGACAAAATGAAGGCAAATTGGATATCCGCTCTGGCAACTTACATTAAAAGCAATGCCGCGATTAAGGGAATACTTTGGTTTAATGTAGAGGACAATGGAATTAATTGGAAAATAGAAAGCAGCGCATTATCAATCGCCGCATTCAGCAAATCATTTGATGATTATTTTACACAGTATTATAAAGAGTAGCCTTCATAAATCCAATCCTGTCGGACAAGAATAGAAATGTCACCCCCCCCATTTACTTTTTAATCTTGTAAGGTTTTCTCCAGGGATGATCAATTGGCGGTTTCCAGTTAAGTTTATGCGTTGTCAAAATAGGCGGTGGCCTCTTCACCTTTTTAGGCCTCTCAGGTAATACTGTATAGTTCAGATATTTTTCTCTCAAGCTGAAATGAATTGATTCATCAAGCCACTCCTCAACTAATAGTTTCTTCTTTGCCCTAACAGTTGTAGCTTGCATTTCAGTTAATTGATACCACTTGTTTTTAAACTGGATGGTGAAGTCATTGTTTATGACTCTTGTTAATTGAACAGAGAAAATGCGGTTAATATTCTTCCCGACTTGTTCAACTAAAATTTCTAAAAAATAAAACATTGTCATACCAAGATAATCGATACTATTCTCCACGCGTTTGTCGCACTAATAGTACAATAGAGGCATGTTCCACGTTCGCGCAATTACGACTCCTTCCGGCGCTACGGCGGTGCAAGTTATCCGCTACCTCTACAGAAAACGGATTGTTGTGAAACATATTGGCAGCGCTCACACAAAAGAGGATATTGCCTCTTTGAAGAAAATAGCTGTCCGGTGGATTGAGCATGAATCACATCAACAAGCGCTTTTTCCATTGGACAAAAAGGAAACTTCCTTACCGCTTGTTTCAATTGATAAACTCCGTAACCTTGGTTTCCGCTACGCTTTTGCTTATGAAACACTGACAAAACTTTTGGGTATGTTTGGTCTTCCGGACAAAGAATACCGCCTCCTGCTGGATTTGGTCATGATACGTATTATGCAGCCTGCTTCAAAGCTTGAATCATTTGCGCTTCTTGCAGAACTTTTTGATATACACCACGACCGGAATGTTTTTTACCGCTCTCTTTCGGCTATTGTCAGGGCGAAAGAGGCTATTGAAAAAAGCGTTATCGCGGTTGCTTCTACGCATTTCTCTTTTGATTTCAGTATTGTTTTTTATGATGTGACTACCTTGTATTTTGAAAGTTTTACGGAAGATGAAGATAAACTTGATGCCGATGGTAACGTCATCGAAAAAGGACTCAGGAAGGATGGATTTTCCAAAGACCTCAAATTCAACCAACCGCAGATCATTATTGGTTTGATCGTGACCAAAGAGGGGTTCCCAATCTCCTATGAAATATTTGAAGGGAATACCTTTGAGGGCGATACCTTCATCCCTGTTATCGCGTGTTTTAAGAAAAAGCACGCGGTTGATTCCTTAACCGTTGTTGCCGATGCGGCAATGATCAGTTTTTAACGCAGAAAAGCTAAAGAGTAACAGTCTCTCGTATATTGTCGGCGGTAGAATAGCCAACCTGAAACGCAATCAGATGGATGAGGTCGGTACAGCGCTTATTGGACAAACACCGGATGGAAAAGAGTTAAAAAAGATAGATGGCGTCTCCACACGAATTGAAACAGAACGGGGTCTTCTTATCTGTGATTTTTCTTTTAAGCGATACCTCAAAGATAGGCGGGAGATGGAAAAACAAATTGCCAAAGCAAAGTTACAGCTTGAAAAAAAGACGCCGGCAAAACGA
>OBEQ011021628.1_pt1 | contig 17685 bp, 20 predicted proteins | sample 1670901 | NCBI WGS metagenome assembly OBEQ01 (sample SAMEA104232315, study PRJEB22302) | groundwater metagenome | biome: forest; feature: aquifer; material: groundwater | place: USA | collected 2011-08-07 | depth 5.4 m
TGGGCCTAAGACAACCAAAAGAAATTTTTGTCTCGGGACACCCTTCCTGGACGATCATATAACTTCCCGGGTAAAGGAGGATGTGAAAATATCCCTGTTTATTAGTAGAAACTGAACGGATAGGATTGTTGTTTTGTTTTATCAGAAAAGTTGCTTCAACTGGAGCGTAACATGGTTGACCTATTCGACAAACTGGCGTTATCGGACCTCTCACTACCATACCATGGACGAGTCCAATCTTAGAGGAAAAAGGCAGGGCAGTAGCGTATACCGGCCTAATCATAACAAAGGAGAACACAGATATAAGGGCAACCAACAATAATACTTTCTTCATTCTCAATCTATTACCAGCTTAGTAAGCGTTAAGACAATTGTCAAGTCAAAAACAACCAAAACGTCCTTTGCTCCCCCTCCATCTTCTTACCCTAATCATTTGTTCTAGGCAAGAACCAAGCGCTTCGTCCCGTCTTGTTCGACTTCCTTTAGCAAACCGAGAGTAATACAGGCTCGTAATAGACCTCTGAAGTTAGAAAACTCCATGCCATTTTGCATTAACGAAAGTACCGACAGTTTCTCGAACTTAGCTACTGCTTCACGGTCTAGGCCACCTTCCCGGATTTGACCAACGATTTCTTTGAGGACTGCCGTCACTGCCCGTAAGCGCCTCTCTTTACCTTCACCAAACCAGATTACGTCACTTGAATCAAAACCAACTTCGATAAAATCACGCACACTCCATCCAGGAGCTACGCCAAAACTGCGGATTGCCAAATAACGGTTCTCCGAAATGCCTTCGTTGAATAACATTCGATTCAATTCCTTTAACAACGCCATTCTTTCGTTTGAAGTGGACGGCCCTTTTTCTGTTGGCGCTATCGTCCTTGCCCTCTCCAACTCAGCCTCAATTTCAATTCCTTCAATAAATGCTTCTGGCGTTCTTCCTTCAGCGTAATTTTCATTTGCCATATAAAGTGTGTTCTACTAATTATTAGGTTAACCAACGATACTCCCTACGTCAACAAACCGATGCTCCACGCGATAGACGAAGTTAGAACTTATTTTCCCCTTACTAATTTAAGAATTTCTGTAGTTTCCACGCTTCATCGATCAAAAATAACTGATTTTTCCTTAAAAGAGGGAGTTTGTCTTGAGTAAAAAAGCCAAATTCCGATACTTCATGAGAACGTTTAAAATCACCACCTATCAAAACACCCGTGTAACACATATCTAAACGAGCGCTGTCACGATCTGTTCGCGTTTTAAGAGATTCGTCTACGCTGACTACCAAGTTGGTTTCCTCTTTAATTTCTCTTTCCAGTGACTCACGTGGATGCTCGCCTGCTTTTAGATAACCGCCCGGTAAACTCCAAGCGTGGGAGCGGTAAGTATGTTTTAAAAGTAGCACCTCGTTTTGATCATTAAATATTATCCCCGTTACACCAACCAAAAACTGTGACTGAAAAAAACGCATAATCATCAACTGTATTCCTTTGGGCAGACGCATAGCTTTCCAAATTTTTGCCAAAAATGTTTTCATAGTGCATTTTTATCTTCAGGTTCATTCGTCGGTTCGTGTTTAAGTTTCTCGTTCTCTAACTCCAACTGATGAACTCGTTTCGTGAGTTCAAGAACTTCATCAATATTTTTCTTAATCTCAATGTCTTTTCCTCTCATCTTGAAGGAGCTTGAGATTCGGGTAATTAGGAATGCAATATATGACAATACCAACCCTACAAGTAGTGAACCGATGATTACGTAAAAAAGCGGAATATCGGTAAAAACATATTTACCAAAACTTAACGAGACCAGCATGAAATTAAACTTTGATAAATACGTAATAAGCGATCCAACAACTAACAGCAAGATTAAAGTCGGCATAAATTTATTTATTATTCTTAAAGACCAATCCCCAGTAACCGAAGTAAAACAAAGATCACGATGACTATTAGTAATAGGTGGATCAACCCCCCTCCGATCTTTAAAACGAACCCTCCCAACCACGACACTATAAGTACTACGATAATGATATCTAATAAACCCATATTATGAATTTTGTTTCTCTCCGGAAGTTATTCGGACAAGCTTCACAATACCCCAAGCCAAAATAATGTACACAACTAGAGCTACCAGTGTTGCCGGTTCAAGAACAGAGGTTGTCTCAACCCCCTGCGCAAATCCTCTCCTAAATATTCCCTCAAAAGGCATAATAAAAATACCGGTTATAGCATAAATAAAATCCACAAAACCGCTCGACAGACTCGCACCCATCAATTTGAGAACCAGACGAAAGGCCAAGAGTATGTCCAAAGCTCCGAACACGAAGTAAATTAAATACTCTATTGTTTGTGAACTGGTAGCCTCAACTTTTGTTGGTTGTATAACATTTCGTTTGTTGTTTCCCTGTGTTCTAAACGTCTCTTTTATGATTTCTGCCATATATTTTTAAACCTTATTAATATCAATCTTCTTAATTATTGTTACCTTTGGTAAATATTTGATCAAAGCTTTTTCCACAAGATCAGTTAAGGTTATGTCATCAACCACCGCCTGTGCTCTCGCTTGCTTCGCTAGTGCGGGATTAATGAAAATGGTGACTCTCTGCTTAGTGCTTGTTGCCATATAAATTAACTTTAAAAAATAATTGAAAGCACAAGACCGACAATAATTACAATGACGATGATATTAGACAGCCCAGCAATAGCAAGTATTCCTAATACTGAAAGAATCCAGAGTAGAAGGAGAATACCGGCGATCGTTTGAAGTGGAGCTGGAAGAATACCTATCGCCCACACGATTACTGCAAGGATCAATACTTGCCACAAACCTATCGAATGATTGTTAACTGTAAAAATGGTAAAGTTTGGGATCGAAATACCTGAAATAGGAACGTAACCCAGAAACCAAAGAACGATTAATATAAGAACGATTGCACCTAGCATAGTTAAGTCACTTTGATGTAACTATTGACATAATACAACTACTTGTAGTGATTGTCAAACTACAACATGATGCTCTTAGAGAAAATCGGCCCTCAAAATCCCACTTTGCTCCCCCTCCATCCCCTTACACGAATCATGGCTAAGTAGGCATTGCAATAACCCTGAAATAAACAACCCCCATAAGTCGAAACCTATGGGGGCGGTAGAACCGCTATCGTATCCCTGTGTCGCAGTGAATAGTCGCCGAAGCGACCGTATTCTGCGTGACAGTGACTTGCGGACGGTCACAGCGCGGTAAGAATTTGCCTTCACCAGCACCGAGCGTGTATTGGCCTGGTGGTAGATACACCGCAAACGTACCACTTGCATCGCTCTTTGTAACAAGGAAGGCGTGTGCCATGTCTCCTGCTCGGAAGACCATAACCTGCGTTTGGTATGGCTTATCGGCGCAGTTCGGATCGGGAGGGGTGCGTTCCACTGGACATATTGGTCCTAGCGTCACCCTGCCACGAATGCCGGAAACCTCAAGCGACCTAATGGAATTACCCATCAAGACAACCTCCCACGCCAAAATGAGGTTGGCGATCACTAGCACACTGATCAGAATCGTCAACAAAATCTTTTTGTTCATCACACGTTACCTTTCTGTCCCGCTAAGCGGAACCACAAGAAGTCGGTTCTTTAAGGTACCCCATAATTGTACACCGTGTGACTACCGAGCAATTAACGTATTGTAGGATTATTGCTCCCCCTCCATCCCTGCCTGCCGGCAGGCAGGTTCTTACTCGAATCGTGGGCAGGTAGGCACATCAAAAATGTCTCACCCGAAAATACTCGGATACTTACTCCTGAAATACTCATAATTTGCCATATCGCCCGTCAACAAAAATACCTCCGCCAAAATACGTTGATCAGACAATATCCAAACCGGAACGGTTCTCTCGGGAGAAACGGTCCTTTTCCCCTCTTTGAAAGGTCTTTCTCTCAAAACAGCATATAGATATCTTTGTTCTTGAGTTGTCAAAATCAAGCCGACCATCGCCATAGACTCCGCTTGACCCAAAGAGCAACTCCTTACCCCCACGGGATTTCCTTCTCCAACAGATAGTACTAATAAAGCATCATTAAAGCTATCTTCATCTAACCTACCTCCCAAACCCCAGTACTCGTGAACATCAGCTATTGTCTTCAATCTTTCCCCCACGCCAGAATTATAAACCCTATCCCCCAAACAAGCTCTTGAAAAAGCTGACAATTGTGTTCCAAAAACTACCACCCACGACTGGTCTAGATTTTGTGACTGGAGCCACTACCGTTGGTACTATTGGTTGTTGAGGAGAAGGTTGAATGGTAGCTGGAGTTTGTGTATTGTCTGAAGTATCTGGGGTAACAGCTGTCTTCTTGCTGGTAACAGTATTGACTGTTTGAGATGGAAGATTCTTGCGGTATACAACCTTGTTTTCACTACCTTTTCCATTGGTTGTTATTTTCATTACATTACTCCACCCCCCAGCATTGCAACCGTTTACTGCCCGCACTTTAAAGTAGTAGACGGTATTGGGTGAAAGGAGTGACACGTTTCTATTAACAATCCAAAGAGGCCCCAAATAAGAAAATAGGTCTGCATATTGACTGGCGTCTTTAGTCAATCCAAAGCTGACACCATATCCAGTAACGTTTTCGTTTAATTTAGCAAAGTAAAGATTTGCAGAAGTCCCTACAACATCTACTTGGAATAAATTAGGAACAGCGGTCGGGGTTAAATCGTTACATGAAGGAAGGCATGGACCTGAACATGGACTACTACTTGAGGAACCTGAAGAAGTATTTTCTACTAAAGTAAAGGTGGTAAAATGGCCGGCATTAAATGTTAACGTATGTGCGTTACGGTCATACGTTATACTAGATGCAACGCCAGTCGCATCATCTTTTCCATCCACCTGAACTTTCGGATTATTAAGGGTTATGCCATAGAACGTTACGCTCGCACCAGCGTTTTTCAGCTCCAGGACAGCTTTTGCATCAAGGTTAAGCGAACCGTTTGAGCCTACCATTTTTTGTGCGATACTTTTCATAAACCTCTGGACTGTCGGATCAAGCATGTCAACTGATTTATTAAAAGTAACTTTCACGACATTCGTCTGATGCATGGTGAAATTGGGAATAGCTCGGAAGTCAGTGACCGATGAAAAGTCAGTTGTTTGACTTCCGGTAAAGAACGTTCGAATATCAAGATTTACCGGACCGGCAGGCGGACAGTAACCTGTCGAGGAACTGCTACGGGTTGCCGTAACAATCGGCATGCCTCCGCCCAGCGCTGTATTTGCAATGACACGTGTTGCTTTGAATTTACCTCCGCCTTGTGAAACTGCCGCAACGACGTCTGTACCAATTGCATGTCCTTCAATGATTGAGTAATCAACAGTTACTGTATTTGTCGGGTCGTCAGTAACTACAATAACACTTGCGTTTCTGCCTTGAAATAGAAAACTTCCTTTTGTCTCATCTTCGTAATAGGCACGCATGATCACCGGGGTACCAGATGCCGTACACTGAACCGGTATAGTTGCAAATTGACCAAGATCTGAATCAGTACCACTAGGAACTTGAAAAGTAAAATAAATATTTCCCATGGCCGCAGTCGAACCGTCAGCAATGAAAATTGTTGAAATAGTAAGTGTATCGGCATACAAGACACTCGATGGCGGTGTCACTGAAAGACTCCAGGTTCCAGCGGAAAGCGATTGAGAAATTACACCGCCGCTGTCGGTTGTGCCGGTAACTGTTGATGCTCCTTTTGAAAAGGTATAACTTGCAGATGGCACGGCAGTACCGTGCGGATCAAGGATAGTAGCCGTTACTGTTCCTACAGCAAAGACTTGTTTGGGGAGAACTAAAAATAACAAACAAAGAAATCCCAGAATAACAGAGGTTAGAGCAGTTTTCGTAAAATGAGACACGTTATTTATAGCAACTTTTGATTCTCAAGTGAGAACAAAGGCACTACATGTTCCAGTTAAGCAGGTTTAAGCAGGAAATTCAAGTAACTGAACACGTCAACCGGCTTGGCTCCCCCTCCACCTTCTTACACGAACCACGGCTAACATCTCTTCACAATAAGAGTTCCTGACTAAGATAAAATAGGGCGATGACCTGGTTATTCTTTTCCTTTGCCTCACTAATTTTGACTGTTACCAACGGCCTCGTTGCCAAGTTGTCCCTCAATAACAAGAAAAGTAATCTGGACCCGGTAGCCTTTGCATCCGCAACTTTTACACTCATCGGTGTCACGACTTTCGTTATCTATATCGCAACCAATCCTTCCGTTACCGACCTTCAGTCCCTTTTTAACCTAAAACTCTTTTTGCTACTTGGTGTTAATCTCATATTTTATACGATTTCCCCATCGCTTTATTTTCCATCTCTAAAAAATTTACCTCTATCAGTTGTCACCATCGTTTATTCATTGTCGGGTTTCTTCGCTTACATAATCGGTTCAATTTTGAAGGTTAATACCATCACTCTTATTGGCACAATCGGTTCAATTCTGATTATTACTTCAGTGGTCTTAGTCTCGTTCAATAGTCTGGACCTAAAAGCTTCGCGGTACCTTCCATTGGTTTTTCTTGCCACACTTATTTATTCTCTGGCTGCAAACATAGATCAACAGCTACTAAGTCATTTTTCGACAATCTTCTACATGTCAGTCACCTTCGGAATTCCAGGGCTGCTTTTGCCAATAATTAACCGAACATCATGGAAAAAAATCAAACAACCGTACATTCGAGGAAATTATCTTTCGGTGTTTTTATATAGCTTGTTTATTTCAACGAGTTTCTATACAATTTTCCTTGCCTACAAATTTGGTGGGTCTGCTGCTAAGGTTTATTCCGTACTGGCAATAGAAGCTGTTGCCACAGTTATTGCATCAGCGATTTTCCTTAACGAACGAAAAAATTTATTTCTGAAAATCATTGCCGCCATAATTGCGGGGTTAGGGATCTATCTCCTACTATAACTTAGCTCCACGCGATAGACGAGATTAGAACTTATTATGCTTCCAAACTCTTCTACAACAAATCGTAGTCCTCAACGCCTTTGAAATTCCTAACTGCCCGTCCAAGGTCTTCAACTCTTCCCTCGAGGTATTCAATTTCTTCAATTGTCACACTAGAGCCGGTTTCAACAAGTGCACCACTCAATTTCATCAACAGTCCTAAATCCCCAAATGAGAAAACAGCCAATGGGTAATCTATTAATCGCAAACGTAGTGCCTCCACCCTCTTTCTCGTCCCCTCACTCCAACGAGAATCAATCTCATTGTTATTATCCATAGTTTAATAACTCCCTTCTATAACTAGAATCGTATTACAGGGAAAATTTCATTATCTATCTTCTTTTTCAAAAAGCTTGCTCGCCGGATGGGACGATTACCGAAGAATTGACTGGTTAATGATCATTGAATATCCAGACTTAATTCTTCAACAAACGAAACAGCTTTTTTCCATATAGTAAGATGAAACCATTACTCAATGCGCAAAGAAGCATCCTCCTTCCTAATTCTTGCAACTTTAGCTATGGCTTGCTCTCGGGATAGGGGAACCCCTGAAAGCACTCGCCTCATTGGTGCAACCGAATCTCCGACCCCACCAGCCGAGCTATCGCTTGGAACTTTCGGGCCAGAAGAAGTCCTAAGTCGCATTAGCGAATTTCCAGCCTCAGCCAGTCTTTTGTCGGCCAATGGGAGATACGAAGTGAAATATAGCCAGATGTTACTCGACTATACGGGAGTCAAGAGCATAGAAAGCACCTATGATACCGCCTTGGATTCGGCCTGGGATACGATCCTCAATGACGCCTATAAACTAGCAAGGGTTCCCCAAGGAAATATAGTTACCTTAGCCGGTATGTGGCAATATCAGGGGAAAGACGCCCCAATTAATCCGACAAATCTAGTTTCAATCGAGGGAAAAATAAATGTAATCAGACAATACGTAGTGACCGCAGAAGAGTTTGATGAGATAGAAAAAGAGTTTCTTCTAACTAATACCCCCTATATTAAGAATTACGAGATACCATCCATGGACTTTACTATGTCAATTTTGTTTTTTAACGTAAAGGGAGAACTGATAATCATCAACTGGTCCGACTTTCGGGAAGCAGTCAATCACAATAACTCCAGTTACTTCGTAATTCAGAGCGGCCCGGCCAACGCCTACGTCGCGATCCGGGAGAGCGTCCAAGCAGGACAAAATCGAACTTTTTATTTGCTTCCACCTGATCCCATATATCTAGACTTAGGCTGCAACAAAAAAAATTCTTACTGTCTGAGGGGGGAAGGTGACTTTCACGTCACCTTTAAGTAATTATAAGCGTCCTAACTATGTCAACATACCCCAATAGCTCGCCGGATGGGACGATTTCCGAACAACTGACTGGGTGTCGGTCGTGGAATATCCAGACTTAGTTCTTCAACAAATCATGCAGCTTCTGTTCATCTAACTCCACCGACATTTGGAGTAAACAACGCTCCCCTCCATCTCTCTATTAACAATCCTCTATTGACATCAACTCGATAAACTATCTATGATAACCAACCAATGGTCAAAAGAGAAAAAGAATTTCTTGAAGAACATTCGCCTCTGGTAGTAGAGATCAATGGCGCACGGTCCCAAGATTGTCAGCTGGTTGGTGGAAAAGCCGCTAGTCTGGCTGAACTCGCTCAGATTTCTGCTGTCCCCGCCGCTTTTACTATCACCACCGAAGCCTATCGTGTCTTTTTACACCGAACTCCTGAACTTGATGAGCTTGTAAGCACACTCGGTAATCTTACCGACCAGAACGAGATCCTGACCCAATGCCAAATAATTCGTGACATTATTCAGTCTGTAGATTTTCCACCCCAACTAATCAAAGAAATTACTTCAAACTTATCCTTACTTTCTAACAGGTCTGATCTTAGTCACGGTGTCGCCGTCCGTTCATCCGGAATTGCCGAAGATACCTCAACGGCTAGTTTTGCCGGTCAATATGATACCTATCTGAACCAACGCAGCAAAGGCCAGATCCTCAACTCAATCAGAAATTGTTTTGCTTCACAATTTACCGACCGAGCCGTCAGCTACCGCAATCATTTAGGTGTCCCCCACGACGAAGCTCAACTCGCGGTAGTTATTCAGACCATGATCGATTCTGTTGTTTCCGGAATCGCCTTTTCCATTGATCCTAGAACCGGCTGTCCCCTAACGGCCATTGATACTAGCTACGGATTGGGCGAAGCCGTTGTTGGTGGCAAAGTTACACCTGACTCATACTTGGTTGATCCAAAAACACACCAGATTCTTCATCGAACTCTGGGTAGTAAAACCGTCCGCACCATCTATGCTCCTAATGGCGGCACCATAGACTCGCCCACTACCAATGAGGAACAATTTCAGTTTGCACTTCCCGAACACTTAATTACTACTATCAGCCGGGAAGTTTCTAAAGTCGCCGATCACTACGGTAAGCCAATGGATATAGAATTTGCCATCGACCAATCAGGCAATCTCTGGCTTCTTCAAGCCAGACCGGAAACAGTTAACTCGCAGAAAGAATCGCACATCATTTCAATGAAACGCTGGAGTATCAAAGCGGAAGCCGAAAATTCAGCCCCGATTATTATTCATTCAGGCAAAACCGGTTCGCCAGGAGTCGGTCAGGGGCGGGCCATCGTTGCCCGCTCAATACAAGAGGGACGTTGTCTGATCCAAGAAGGTGATATTTTGATCACAGAACGGACCGACCCAGATTGGGAAGAACTCATGCGCCACGTTTCAGGCATTGTCACTAACATCGGCGGCCCCAACTGTCACGCCGCTATTATTAGCCGCGAACACGGCATTCCCTGTCTCGTCGGCAGCGGTCACGCCACCGAAAAGCTTCAGACCCACCTAGGCTCACCGATCACCTTAGACGCTACCAGTTCTAAAGTATACGAAGGACTTCTACCTCTTGAAAAAGTTGGCGACGACATCAATCTCCATGAGCTCCTTACCCACCCCCCGGTTGTCCCAATTGGTCTTATTCTTTCCACACCCGAAACTGCACAGCGCATGTACGCCCTTAGAGAACTCGGCAACAATTTTCTCATCTCTCTTTTACGAATTGAGTTCCTCTTAACTGAAATTGGCGTCCACCCACGAGCATTGCTCGATTACGATCACGGCACTCTCCAAGATACAACTCTTTGTCACCAAATCAAAGTGAAAATCGCCGGTTTTGAATCCGGAAAAGAATACTACATTACCAAACTAGCCGATGGCTTGGCTCAATTCGCCGCCCTCTTCCCCGGTAGCCCGGTCACTGTCCGCACCACCGACTTCAAAACCAACGAATATAGCAACCTTTTGGGTGGAAACTATTACGAGAGTCCGGAAGCCAATCCAATGATGGGCTGGCGTGGCCTTATCCGCTCACTTTCTCCGGAAAATGAAGAAGTAACCAAAATGGAACTCTCCGCCATCAAACGCGCTCGGGATGTGGGTTATCAGAATATCCAGATTATGTTCCCCATTGTCCGCGACCCGATCGAGCTTACCGGTGATCCCCAACTCCAAGACATCGGTTTCAAAGGCATTTTTGAGATTATGAGTGAAGTAGGTCTGGTTAGGGGGCAAGACGGACTCAAAGTCGGCATCATGTGTGAAGTTCCCGCCAATGTCATCCGTATCGAAGACTTCATTAAAGCTGGCTTGGACTATATCTCCTTCGGCACCAACGATCTAGCCCAGTTTGGACTTGCCGCCGACCGCGACGGTAACGAAAACGTCCAAGGCGTCCCCCACTACAAGGAAACTAATCCTGCAATCGTTCAAATGGTTCAACATGTCATCAAGGTATGTAAAAAACATGGCGTCAAAACCGGCATTTGCGGCCAAGCTCCCTCCAATAGTCCCGAATTTGTCCGTATGCTTCTCGACGCCGGCATCGACTCCATCGGTGTCATGCCAGACCGCTATCTACCTACTTATCGACTCCTCCAAAAAATCAACGAGAACTAAAACCATTTAATACGACACTAAATTATGACTCCCCCATCTCCTTACACGAAACATGGCTGGGTAGCGTTGCTTAAGAGGTAGTGAGTAACCTCAAGTCATCGATTATCTGCCCCGAATGGACAATAGGGTTAATCTTTTCGTAGATTTTCTTGACCGCTCCAGTGGGATCAATCAGGAATGTCGTCCGGCCGGTGATGTCGTAACTTTGGATAATCTTCCTCTCGGAATCAGCCAGGATGGGGAAATTTAATTGATACTTTTCAGCAAACTTTTTGTGCGACTCCACACTGTCTTTGGATACTCCCAGTACCACTACCCCCATTTGTTGCAGGATATGGAAGTTATCCCGGAAACTGCAAGCTTCCGTAGTGCAACCAGGAGTGTCGTCCTTGGGGTAAAAATACAGCACCACCCACTTTCCCAAATAATCAGAAAGCTTTTGAGACTTATCGTTCTGATCTTGTGCCACAAAATCAGTCGCCTTTGAATCTACCATCATCCAATCATCATACACTCGAAAATACTCTGCTCGCCCGTTGGCTCGATTTTAGAACTACTTCTTATTAAGAGTTGTTAAAATGGGTTATGGAAGAAAAACTAAGCCCCCGTGGAACAGAGGTAATGCTCCCCCACGGTGGTTTGCCAGAAGTAATCCCTCCATACCTACAAAGATTAATCATGGATACCGGCGGTCCGGAGGGCCCAATCGGTTTGCAATTCGTGGCTCAGCCCAATTTAGAACTTTCTCACTATAACCCCTCAGAAAGCGATCCATTGCTTGAAGATTTGAACGAGGTAGCCCCTGGTTTGGTCTACAAATATCGAGCTGGAATTGATCAAGAAGGAATCGCGTATGCAGGTAGAGCACTTTTTACTATCACTAGAAATTGTGCTTCTTATTGTCGTTATTGCACCCGCGGACGAGAAGTTGGTATCCCCGCAAATCAAGAAGGCACTTTGTCTGGAACCTTATCTCATACGCCTCATCTCTCCAAAGAACAAATTGACCAATCTCTTGCCTATATAGAGAAAGAGCCCGGTTTGAATGAGATCATTCTTTCCGGTGGGGATCCGCTCACGGTTAGGCCGGAAGTACTCGCCTATGTTTGTCACAGCTTAGGAGAATTGCAAAGAAACGGGAAATTGTCCATTGTTCGGTTGGGTACCAGAGTTCCGATTCACAACCCACTGATGGTTAGGGAAGCCCATTATGAAGCATTGAAATTACTCAGAAACCCACGTTTTATGATCCATGCAAATCACCCCTACGAATTAACCCCCCAGGCTCTTGAAGTGCTTCAAAGATTGAGAAGGGACGTTGGCGGGGTTGTTATGAGCCAAACGGTTCTCCTACGAGGGGTTAATGATAATGTCGATATTCTTTACCAACTGTTCACAAGGTGGGCCGAAGAAGGCTTTGTTCCCTACTATGTATTTCAAAATGACGCTGTTTCGTGGGCAAAACATTTCACCGTCCCAATCAAAGAAGCAATCGCCCTATGGCAAAAGTTGAGGCCGAGGCTTTCAGGAGTCGCTGCGACAGCCAGGTTTGTGATCGATGTTGAAAGCGGCTACGGAAAGGTGGCTGTTCCAGAGGGAGGTGCTTGGAATATATCATTCGAGGATGGTTTCACAGACTTCAAAGGAAATCGGTTTCACCTAGAAGTTGCAGGGTAAAACTCTGGCTATCTGATTCTCTCTGGCCAGTCCTGCTCCCCCCCCGTCTCCTTACACGAACCATGACTAAGAAGGTATCGTTTGCTGGCCCAATTTCGAAACCTCCACCATTACGAAAAGCGTATGATCAAACTATGATGAATTTAGTAGTAGTTATCTAAAAGCATGCCTAGAGAAAAGATCACCCCAAGCAAAGGAGACTACGCCTCTCAATTCGGTTTCCATGAGGAAGAGAATTACTTTTTCAAAGGCCAGATGGGTTTAAGTCTTGATGTTGTTGCCGAGATTTCAAGAATGAAGGCTGAACCGGAATGGATGACTGCACTGCGCCTCAAAGCACTGGAATCCTTCTACAAAAAACCACTGCCGCTCTGGGGAGCCGATCTTAGTGGCATCGACTTTGATCATATTTTCTATTACATTAAACCAACAAAAGATAGTACCGGATCTTGGGATGATGTTTCCCCGGAAGTGAAAAATACTTTTGACAAACTCGGTATTCCGGAAGCCGAACAGAAATTCCTGGCGGGGATTGGTGCGCAATATGAATCAGAAATGGTCTATCATTCCATCAGAAAAGATCTTGAAGAAAAGGGTGTCATCTTCCTCTCGATGGATGATGGTTTGCGCCAATACCCGGATCTAGTAAAAGAATATTTTGGTTCCCTTATCCCAGCCACTGACAATAAATTCGCCGCCTTGAACACGGCCGTTTGGTCAGGTGGTTCGTTCGTTTATATTCCTCCGGGAGTTCATGTTGAAATGCCACTCCAGGCCTATTTCCGTATCAACGCTAAAAACGTTGGCCAATTCGAAAGAACTCTCATTATTGTTGACAAGGATGCTTATGTCCATTACGTTGAAGGTTGCACTGCACCCATCTACAGTTCTGACTCACTCCATAGCGCTGTCGTCGAAATAATTGTTAAAGAAGGTGGTCGTTGTCGCTACACTACGATCCAAAATTGGTCAACAAACGTCTATAACCTCGTTACCAAACGTGCCGCTGCTTACCGTAACGCTACTATGGAGTGGGTTGATGCCAATCTGGGTTCAAAAGTTACCATGAAATATCCCTCAGTCTACCTCATGGAACCAGGAGCTCATGGTGAGGTTCTTTCTATCGCCTTCGCTGGTGCTGGCCAACAACTTGACGCTGGTGCCAAGATGGTTCACGGCGCCCCAAACACAACCTCCAAGATTAATTCAAAATCAATTAGTATGGGCGGCGGTCGTGTCTCGTATCGCGGACTAGTCAAAGTCTATAAGGGAGCTGAGGGTTCTCGGTCCAATGTGATCTGTGATGCCTTACTTGTCGACGATAAGTCACGTTCAGATACGTATCCCGTAATTGAAATCGATGAAAACGACGTCACCATTGGTCACGAAGCCACAGTTTCAAAAGTTGGCGAGGAACAACTCTTTTACTTAATGAGCCGGGGCATACCCGCAGACCTCGCTGAAAGCCTTGTTGTTGCCGGCTTTATCGAACCACTAGTTCGTGAACTTCCTATGGAATACGCTATAGAGTTGAATCGTCTAGTGCAACTGCAAATGGATTCTTCGGTTGGTTAACTAACGGTGAATATCTCAACAACTTATTGCTCGCCGGATGGGACGATTTCCGAATGGGTGAGTGGATAATGGGCGTGGAAGATCCTGAGTTGACTTTGGAACAGATAAAACGACTTCTTGACCATTGGGATCCACCAAGCCTATAATTCCACTACTTGCACCTAACATCCTAAAGGAGGTCTGCATGAACCCTGCTGACAACGTCTCCGTGACGGCGGCTCCAATTGCCTTGGTGGCCGATTTCCTGATCGACCAAGGCTACGAAGTATCCGGTTCCAACCGTCGCCTCATCACCCCAGAAACCAATACATTTCTGGTCTATCGTGTAGCGAAGGTCCCCTGGTACTGCCGCGTCTTCACCGTCCTAGACCCGGCCTTCGAAATGATTTTGGTCTTGCATGAGATCGAGCCAACCCTTATTACCCTTGAGTTTCAGGTCAAGGGGAAGGGTGCTCCCATGGTGGAGGCCAAAGGACTCGCCCTTGAGGTAGTGGAGCACCTCAATACCAAAGGGCTAAATGCCTCGATCAAGGTCAACTTTGCCCTTGTCTAGATGTGGCTGACTCCACCAAACTGTAAGCCGTCCTAACCAGGACGGCTTTTTCTTGTTAAAATCCCTGGCTCCCCCTCCATCTCCTTACACGAACCATAATTATCTGAGCTCAAATAGCTTCCTTGTGGTCTATAACACTTTGTTCACTTATAAGGATTCTAATAGTTGCCTAGATAATTTATAAGAGTCACCTGAGCCCATAACAAGAACAACATCGCCGATTTTTGCTTCGGCCTTGATGACCCTGACGATATCCGTAAACTTGGGGACGTAACGGCCGTTTACAATTTTGGCAATATCAGCGCCACTAAAGTTACCGGGATCATGCTCTCGACTGGTAAATATTTTGGAAACAACTACCTTGTCGGCATCCTTTAGTGAACTTGGTAAATCATCTAACAATGCGCGCAATCGACTGAAAGTGTGCGGTTCAATAACGGCCCAGATTTTTGATTTCGGGTTAAGTTCTTTAACAGCGGCTATGGAGGCCGCAAAAGCCGTGGGGTGATTGGCATAATCGTCATAAACTTTAATGTCGTGTATTTCACCGATCAGCTCAGTGCGTCTCCCGATGCCGGTAAATTTTTCCAAAGCCTGCCGGAGGGTATTCTTATGAATCTTTAAATTTTCGGCCAGCTTAATAACGCCCATGGCATTGGCGCGATTATGACTTCCTGGCACTCCCAACTTTATATCTTCCGGAAAATCTTTGACCGCATAAGGCATTGAGTTGGATGGTAACCGCAGCTTGTGAATTAAAGGGGAGTCGGTGTTGTAAATCAACGTACCATTTGGTTTGATTTGGTCAATAAATCGTTGAAACGTGTCCAAAACATTTTTGATATTTTTAAAATATTCAGGGTGGTCAAGTTCAATGTTATTTAAAATGATAATGTCCGGGTCGTAGTGGAAAAAATTGTGGTAATACTCATCGGCCTCTGAAATAAAATATTTACTTTTGCCGATCCGGACATTGCTGTGCCAAGCGGTAACTGTGGCCCCGACTTCAACGGTAGGATCAAACTCGGCTTGTTCCAATAGCAAACCAGCCATCGTAGTGGTAGTCGACTTACCATGCGTGCCGGCGACACAAATTATAAATTTGTCTTTATGCAGATATTTTCCTAGAAATTCTTGCCATGTCATCAGCCTTCCAGCCTTTTTAGCTTGTAAGACTTCTGGGTGATCGGGATTTTGATAAAATACTGCCGGAGTAACTGCCAGGATATCGACGGTGTTCAAGTGAGAAGCAGCGTGGCCCTGATAAACTTTGATTTTTTGATTTTGTACTTTGAGCTTTGCCAAATAGGGGGTATCAGCCTGCAAATCACAACCTGTTACCGTAAATCCTTGGACAGCAGCAATTTGAGCCACCGCTGACATTCCCGATCCACCAATTCCCATAAAGTGCACATGCATGGGTCAATTATAACCAGTGGTAAAATTCTATTAGAAAATATAGGCTCCCCCTCCATCTCCTTACACGAATCATGGCTGGGTAGACACAGCTAAATACGACAGTTACCGGAGAACCGACTAACCCGCTGGTCCGATTATCGCTCCATCGTCGCAAAACCAATCGTAACTGACACTCTGGTCATTTTTTATTTATACTGTGGATATCCATACTCCACTCAGGTCTTATTGTCCTCATGCCTCTTTTTAAATCCGGTCTACCTTTCTTCCAATAAGTTCTGGCCTGGTGTTCGTCACAAAAAACCATTACTTCGTCATCAATTTCGGTGATTACCAGGTTTTTGTTAGTGCAGGGTCTATATCCGCAAGGGTAAACCGGGATCACCTCTTTCTCCTGAAAGTCTTCAAGTTTCGGTTCCTGATCGTGATAGGTAAATAGGTTCCTTAATCTTTCGGTAAAACTCACCTTATTCCCCTATTGTCTCATACCAATCCCTCAATATACCTTTCTCAAGAAAAATATAATGGTTAAGGTGCCAGGTCACATTGGCCCCAAGATTGTCGTTCCAAGTTTCCCAGGTACTTCTGTCAAGTTCAGATTCCACCCCAAGAGTTGTCTGATCCCCCTTCCTGGTTTCTTTGGTCATGTGATTTGGGTTCTATCCACTCTTTTGGTAATCTTATTTTGTCCTTGTTTTCCTCTATTGAGGCTATTATTTCCTCTTCTTCGTCGGGATGTTCTCCATAAATTCTCTCGTGTTCCTTATTGTATCTATCAAACCAGTACAGAGCGACCGACCAATCATGTTGTTTTCCAGTCCGTTTGGCCTTTGTAAAAGAGGCCTCGACTTCTTTGTAAAGTTGCCTGAGTTCTATCCTTTCGATGACTTCCTCAGTTTCAATTAGATATTCAACCTGTTGTTCAATACTCGCCATCGTCTTCTCCCTCCTCTCCAAGGCATTTAAGTATCGCCTCTAGTGCATAATTATCATGGTCATCCTGGTCATTGATAACAAGGTACACATTCTTTCCCTTCCTTATCTCGGATAAGATCACTCCTCCAGCCATCCACAAACTTCCTTCTTCTCCGTCTGAGGTAAAAATTCCCTCTAAGTGGTCGGTGTTATCGCGTTCTTTGAAGGTACGGCCAATTATCGGATCGACAAAAACCATGAAGCCGCCAAAGGGGACGCCATCAGACTTAGAAAGTAATAATTTGCCGATGATAGGCATCGTAGACAGTCTCGTGGAACGGTCAGGATGACTACTAATTCGTTATACTTCAACCCTTGGCAAATTCACGAGCTAGGGGGACTAGATTTGATACCGTCCTATCCCAATCAGCGATGCTGTTGACTCTTGGTTGAGGAGGATAAACATATGCGCCTGCGGTTTGGTCAACAGTGACAGCATTGTATGCCAATCCTTCAACCCGGTCATGGTTGGTCAAATGTGCCTTCATTAGGATTTCAACAGGCATAA
>OBEQ011557101.1_pt1 | contig 17685 bp, 20 predicted proteins | sample 1670901 | NCBI WGS metagenome assembly OBEQ01 (sample SAMEA104232315, study PRJEB22302) | groundwater metagenome | biome: forest; feature: aquifer; material: groundwater | place: USA | collected 2011-08-07 | depth 5.4 m
AAAAAAGACCTCCGGGTGGCATTATTGATTATTCGGGGTTTGGATTTGTGGGGGGTAGTAAATAAAAAGCGGCCGATATTGTCGAACCGCTTCAAATGATGACCTTAGTGAATACTGGGAGATGGGGCTTTTACAAAAAACAATGGACAAACGTCGTGGTTGTATCCCGATTTTCTTAGATTGGCGACGAGCAATTTAATAGGTTCAGAGCTCTTAATTACCTCGGTGGCTACTATAGAGAACCTCTCTAATATTTTCTCTATTTCAGGCGGTATTTTATACTTAGTTTCTTTGTCCAAGCCCTGTATGTCTTTAAGATACTCGACGTTTGGCGGATCTGCCCAGTCATTACTATTATCGGGAAGAAGGAGGCAGCTGAATAAGGGAGAATAGTACTTCAATGTCCCAAGCTCATCCCCAATCAATCTTATTTGATCGGATTGATAAAGGATATCTGGAATTAATGTTTCTAGACGCTTTAGCGCCTTTTTTTGATTTCTGTTCATTAAATCTCCTAGTTTTGAAAGAAACAATTACTATAAAACAATACACTATCTCTGGTGTATTGTCAATATCTGTTGCAGAGTTGAGCCTTCGTTGCTTTGCTCCTCCGAAGCCTTGGCGAAGGAGAGGCATTTATTGATACCGAGTATTCGGGAGATTTATCAGTTTAGTTTTGTGAATTAAAAGGCCGACTTGTTAGTCGGCCTTGCTAAATACTTCTCGGATCTGTCCTTCTGATAAAAACGAGGACAGGGGTTCACTATAAGGACAATCTTTTGACTTGCCAAGTTCTCGTATCTTTACAGACCAATACATTGAACTTTTAACATGTTCATCTTTTTCTGGAGTAACGATTGAAACTGCCACAGATTTACCAACTTTTATTCCTCCACAACAACAAGAGTAAGGTGGAAATTCCTTGCCTAAAATTAAATTTTCAAGTGTGCTCTTAACTTCTTCCCTAATAAGTTGCATTATCAACTTCTCCAATTCAAAAATACTTATAAACAAAATACACCTTATCGGTGTATTTTGCAAAGATGCCAACTACGTCCTATTTGTTGCGGGGGCAGGATTCGAACCTGCGACCTTCGGGTTCTGACTGTTAATCTGCGATTACTCGCAGTGACGGACTATACCATCTTCCCTGGGGGAAGCTCCCATTATAGTCTCTGAACGTCTCCTTTCGGATTTCGCTGCTGATTGCCCTACACAAAATCGTAATCGGGTTTCCAGCAATTTAGAGAGTTTTCCATATCGCATTACTACGATAGGGCACAATTTCTTATGAGCCCGACGAGCTGCCAGACTGCTCCACCCCGCACTATGATATTACCTAATCTATCCACATAAATCAATAGAGTAGTATTGGCATGATAAATTATTGAACCTATGCTACTATACTAATGTACAATATCCTATGTCTAAATTTTTAATTAAAATTAAAGCTCGAGACCTAAGAAAAAATGGGCAAAGCATAAAAGATATAGCCAAGATTTTATCAGTATCCCCCGGTTCTATAAGTCTATGGTGTAGAGATATTAAACTAACGGACACTCAAATTACTGATCTTTTAAAATCAAAAGAGGGAAATATCACAAAAGGACGTCTAGCAGGTGCCCATACCCAAAAATTAAAAAGGATAAGGGCAATTGAACTTGCTACAAGTGAAGCAGAAAGACTTAAGATTTTGAGTCGTAACGAATACTTTATTGCTGGTCTGGCCTTGTACTTAGCCGAAGGTTCCAAGAAAATGAGCAGAGTTCAATTTACCAATTCTGACCCTAGAATAATAAATTTGATGCTAAACTGGTTTAATAAGTTTTATAATATAACAAAGGATAATATTAAATGCTCAGTGCTCATTAATGAAATCCATAGAAGTAGAGATTCTAAAATAAAAAAATTCTGGAGTAAGTATCTGGGGATTGCTCCTGAAAAATTCACAAATATCAGATATATAAAAAGTAAGCAAAAAAAGATTTATTCAAATCACGAAAACTACTTTGGAACATTCAGTTTTAGAGTAAACAAGAGCACTAATCTAATGTATAAACTCAATGCTCTTATGGATAGGATGATGTCGGTAGTTTAACCTGCTGTAACCCTATAGTTTTTTAGTGACCCGTCTGAATTTAAAAGGCCATTCGTAAAACGGATGGCCGTGTGCAAACTGACTAAAGAATCAGCAGAAGGGGAACAGCCCAGATGGGGCTGATGTAGTAGGGGTCGTAGAGGTAGGGATTGTAGTAGGTCATGGGGTAGGGGTCAACCACTACCTCGGTCACAACTTCTTCAACCACTTCCGTGGTGGTGCCGCTACCGGCATTGTTGTCGTTGGAAGCTTGAGCTTCTTGCGCTAGTCTGTCTTCTTCCTTGCGGAGTTCGAACATAAGCTCAGTGCCTTTCTTGATTATTTTGCTCATAATGTCTTCCGAGGTAACTTTTTCGCCGGTAATAAAATCCGTAAACTCCGGAAGTTCTCGCCAGGATAGATTAGAGTTGCAGAGCCTCAAAATTTCTTCCCAAGTATCGCCGGCGGCGAGCTTGTAGGCCCACTCCTTGTCCGTGACATCGAAGCGGTTCTCGCTGATGAATAACATAAAGACTATCTCGACCGGGTCGAGCTTCTTGAACTCGGCAACGGCGCCTCGAAGGTCTTCCCAGCGTTCATCTTTGAGGTAGAGCTTCCAGTCGTCAGGACTGAGCTCAAAGTATTTCGCAAAGGCGAATTCACCCTTCGTCAGGTCAACGAAGCAGAATATGTCGTAAAGCTGAAGGTACTCCTGGTATCTTTCCAAAAAGCTTTTAAGGAGCTTGCGGCCCTTATCTGTTGCCATTTGAACATAGTGAATACCTTTACGGCTCGTCGTAACCAGCCCTTGGTCAGCCATGAAGCTGAAAGTTTCCTTGAGAAAGCGCTCTTCGTATGGAAGACTTGTCCGGAATGTCCGGCCGCAATTCAGCATCTGATTGAGGAGGAAAATGCTCCGGAAAGTTTCTCTCTGGCCCGGCTGGAGCTTAATGCGGGTGTCCAGCTGAGGATCACGCATGACTGCTGTTTCGGCCATTGGAGTTACTTCCTCCTTCCGCCGCTAAAGCCGCTAGATTTGCTTGGTGCTGATGGTCGCGAGACTGGCGGGGGGGCAGTTCGAGCAGGCGCAGGAGCCGCTTTAGGCGTTTCTTTCGGAGCAGGAGGGGTAGGCGCTGAAGGCGTTCGGCCGAATCCACCGCTACCGACAGGCTTTGAACTGTCACGCTCGGTGAACGACCTCTGAGATTTGGTTGGATTGCGGAGCGAAGACCGCTCAACATTTTTGTTGGCATTGGGAGAGGCGACATTACTTTTCAGTTGTGAAGAAGGAGCCTGCTTGATAGTCGAGCGCTCGGTTACGGTGCGGGTCACTGTCCGATACTGGGTAACAGGGACAGTGCGGTAGGGGCTGTAGTAGGATGGGTAGTAGCCATAGCGATAAGGCGAAGCATACATGTAGGGTCGGGGACTGAACATCCACGAAAGAAGCAGGTAATCGCCGAAGGTAAAGTGGTCATGATAATAGTAGTTTGGTCCGTATAGCTGACTGTTACCGGCCAGCTGAACATTAGCGCCGTTGGAACTGTCGCGTTCCACGGCGATAGTGGCAACTTCCTGGACGCGGCCGTTACCAAGGTCAACGGTCAGGGAAAATCCCTTGGAATTGCCCGAACCGTATTCGGTGACATGGATGTAATCAGTCTGACCGTCTTCGTTGAGGTCGAGATTGTTGACTCCACCGGGAGTATTCAGGCGCCGCTCAAGGTCTTCACCATCCCGAGCCTGCTTGACCAGCTCTCCGACAGCTTTGAGGTCCAGGCCTTCAGCAAGATTGTTCTGGACGGTAGTCATTCGGGCCGGTTGGATATTGATGGTTGTAGAGCCTTGATTTGGAGTAGAATTACCGCAAGCCGAAAAGATGATAGCGCTAATTGCAAATATTAAACCAGCGAAAAATCCGTTCCTGTTCCTCATTTCTTCCTTTCTCCCCTTGTTTTCATATGTAAAGAAACTAGTGGGGGCACATAAAGTACCGTATCCCACGCGGTTAGTATTATAATGTATCAGGTCGGCCAAGTCAAGCCAGCATGCTTGACAAAAAATAAATATAGTTATATCATATAGCTACGAAGAAACTTTACATATTATTCGATGAGGCTGGGAAATGTTTAGAAGATTAGCTTATTATCTGGCATTCGGATATGTCAGATTAAGATGGTTCATTCTTGGGGATTACTACAACCGTCTTATAGTCCAGGCCAGGCATTTATATAAGAGTAGTGAACTTTTCCGAGCAAGATGGCAGGAGGTAGATATTGACTATGCCTACGAAAGTTTCGACAGAGATGAAGACTTGCAATTGCTTTTTTTCCATAAGGCGCAAAAGGAGCCGTTTGTCATAAGATGGGAGATTTTTAAAGATTCAGCAATGAGGCGACCCTTCTGCCGATATGTTTTGAAGGATAGCCGGCCTGTATAGCGGCATTCAGTCGCTTCCGCCAACCGGCGGATTCTTTATTATTTGCATATTTTCATATATAATTTAGGCAGTCGGTCGGCATAGTGAAATGGTCTAGGGCCGGCATAGTTCAATGGTAGAACGAAGGACTCATAAGCCTTAGACGAAAGTTCGATTCTTTCTGCCGGCACATAAAATTATGGCATCCAAGGCGTTCAACTATAAATTTCATACATTCGATTCGGGATTGCGGTTAATAACCATCCCGATGGAAAGTACCCGCACGGCGACGGTGTTAGTTTTGGTTGGCACCGGTTCTAAGTACGAAACCAAAGAGATAAACGGCATTTCCCATTTTCTTGAGCACATGATGTTCAAGGGAACAACCAAGCGGCCCGGCAAGCTTGATATCGCCCGCGAGCTCGATGCTATCGGCGCCGAGTACAATGCCTTTACCGGCAAGGAGTACACCGGCTATTATGCCAAGGCGAGCGTCGAAAAGCTTGATACCATTATGGATGTGGTCTTTGATATTTTTCTTAATTCTAAACTGGCTCAGGAAGATATCGATACCGAAAGGGGAGTGATAGTCGAGGAGCTGAACATGTACCGCGATATGCCCCAACGCTATGTCGGTGACCTGTTCGAGAAGCTTCTTTATGGCGACCAGCCGGCCGGTTGGGACATCGGCGGAGAAAAGGAAACCGTCACGACTCTAAAGCGCGACCAGTTCCTGAATTATTTCAATACCCACTATATCGCCAAAAATACCATCATCGCCGTAGCCGGAAATGTCGACCCGGAAGTGGTTAAGGCAAAAGCCTCAGAATATTTTTCCAATATCAGGAAGAGTGACATTGTTACCAAGCTGCCGGTTGTAGAAAAGCAATCCGAGCCGGCGCTGCTCCTGCACTTCAAAGAAACCGACCAGACCCATTTTTATCTGGGATTTCGCACCTATGATATGCATGACAGCCATAAATATGCCCTTGGTATCCTGGGTACAGTTATGGGCGGAGGTATGAGCTCGAGATTATTTGAAGAAGTCCGCGATAAAAGGGGCCTGGCTTATTATGTCGGAGCCGGTAATGAAACTGCTACCGATACCGGATTTTTCAGAATAAAAGCCGGCGTGAACAACGAAAAGGTTTACGAAGCCATCAAAGTGGTCATGGATGAAGTAAGAAAAATAAAGGAAAAAGGAATCACGGCCGAGGAACTACAGCGGGCGAAGGATAACATAGAAGGTTCGATGGCTTTGGGATTGGAACACTCTGATGCCGTAGCCAGCGCCTATTCTGAGCCGGTTCTTTTTGAGGGCAAGGTTTTGACCCCCGAAGAAGAGCTAGATAAAATAAAGAAGGTCACCCTTGAAGAAGTGAACAAAGTGGCGGCCGGAATTTTCGAAGACGCCAAGCTTAATCTGGCCCTTATCGGCCCGTTCAAAGACGAAAAACCGTTTAGGGATATTCTAAAGATATAATTATGGAATCCCGTACGAAGTCTCGCTCGCGCCAAAGGCGCGAGTCCGGAGGACCTCGGCGGGGCTACTTCGTACGGGATGGAAGATCGCTCAAGCCACAATCATTTTCATGTAGAGATCGGCATGCCTACCATTTTAAAGGCCATCGCCATCATATTGGCAGTAATTTTTATTTATATTTTAAAGGATGTTTTCATAGTTTTTTTGTTTGCTCTGACTATTGCTTCGGCTATAACGCCTTTTGCCGACTGGGCTGACTCAAAGGGATTTCCTCGTCTTCTGGCGGTCCTGATGTTGTATCTTATCGTATTCGGGACGGGGGCATTTATTCTATCCCTTGTTATTCCTTCGATTTCCAATGACCTGACCCAGCTTAACTCGTCCTTACCCAAAATAGTTCAGCACCTCTCGACTTCTCTGGAGAATGTTCAAAAAGGTTCGCCCCAATACCTTGATTTCATAAGCGAGATACAGAATTTGCTCGATAGCTTCTCGGCCTATCTTCAGCAGTCATCTCAATCAGTAATAAGTTTGATAGTAAATGTCTTCGGCGGTCTTCTTTCTTTCGTAGCTATTATTATTTCTTCTTTCTATCTGGCAGTCACAAAAAAAGGTATCGAGAATTTCATAGAATCAGTTGTGCCTACCGAGTATGAGCCATATTTCCTGGATTTATGGAAGCGTTCAGAGATAAAGATGGGAAGGTGGATGCAGGGTCAATTACTTTTGGCCTTGATAATGGGCCTACTGGTCTATGTCGGCCTCTCATTAATGGGAATAAAGTTTGCTTTGATACTGGGCATATTGGCAATGGCTCTTGAGGTAGTGCCGATGGTTGGCCCAGTATTGGCGGCGATACCGGCAGTGTTCCTGGCATTTTTACAGGATCCGGGCATGGGTCTATGGGTAGTTCTCTTTTATGTGGTAATGCAGCAATTTGAGAACCATGTTCTTGTTCCGGTTGTTCTGGGCAAGGCCGTAGGTTTAAATCCGGTAGTGGTCATCATTGCTTTACTGGTCGGAGCTCAATTAGCCGGCATTCCCGGTATGTTTCTCTCTGTCCCTCTTGCTACCATCATAGTTGAAATGTTGGATGATGTAGCTAAGCATAAAGAGTCAAGGCGAGCCACTCATTAATTTCATGTCTACTCTTTATATTGTAGCCACGCCTATCGGCAATCTCGAAGATATAAGTCTCCGGGCCATCAGTACATTGCGGTCGGCGGATATTATTTTTGCCGAGGATACGAGGTTAACAGGAGTGCTTCTGAAAAAATACGATATTAATGCCAAGGTCATAAGTTACCACCAGCACAGTGAGCTTAAGAAAATAGAATATATCATCGAACTGCTGAAGGAGGAGAAAAATCTTGCTCTGGTCTCCGATGCCGGAACGCCGGGCATAAATGACCCTGGAAATTTTTTGATAAAGAAGATATTGGAGGCTTTGCCGGATTGCAAGATAGTGCCCATCCCGGGGCCGAATGCTGCTATTACCGCCCTGAGCATAAGCGGATTTCCGACAGACAGGTTTACATATCTTGGCTTTCCGCCCCATAAGAAAGGCCGCCAGACATTTTTTAAAAAGCTTGCCGATATAGACGGCACGATTGTTTTTTATGAATCAAAGTATAGGATACTGAAAGCCATGGAGGAACTTCGAACGCTATCTCAAATGGACGCAAGGCCGTTGATGGTTGCCCGCGAGCTGACTAAGCAATTTGAGACGATATATAGAGGAAGCGTGGAAGAAGTGGGAAAAATGCTAAAACTTGATAAAAATCAGACCCTCGGCGAGTTCGTAGTGGTGATTGGGCCTAAATAATATGTCAATGGAAATCCCAACAATTGAAAAAGATGTTGTCGGTCAGGAAGTGAAGGATGCTCAGCTTGAAGCAGTGGCTGAGCTTGAAATTTCGATTAAAAAGATAATAGAGAAGATTAGGCCAAGAATTGAGAGCGGTGAGTATGGATTAGTAATTGGCGACGATGCATCGGGGAGGATCCCGGCCCTTATCTTAGGAAATTTTATAAAGAAAGTGTCAGAAGCAAAAGGACTAAGTGGGCCAAATCTCGTCTTTATCCCGGGTAAGTTGGAAATGGAAAAGGAGGAATCCAGATGGAAAAAGATATTTGGTTTCACGGGTATTGCGAAACAAAAACAGCACGAAGAATTAGACGAATATATATCGGAGCAAGGTGCCACCAAAGAAAAGCGGATTCTTATTATCACCGATACATTACAGACCGGACTTTCCTTGAAAACGTTGGTCAATCTTTTGAAAAGAGCCGGCTATAATTGCGATATTGCTACGATTGGCATTGAACCTCTCATGATAGGTCGGGGTGTGCAAAAAAACTTAAGCGGTACTGATATTTTCTCCGGAGAATATGGGCAGAAAGACAGGGGTTTTCACCAAAACACCCCCTTGATATATGATCAAAAAGAATTTAGCGGCGTTTATAAAAAACCGGGGGATAGTGTCTCAAAAACCCGTAAGTCGTTAATTTTTGAGCGAGGAAAAAAAGAAATGCAAGATTCGGTCAATCAAGCCAGAGAAGATGCCGGAGTCGTAACAGAACATCTGATAAAATGGTACGAATCCTTAGAAAATGAAAAATAAATTTTATATCACAACTTCGATAATGTATACAAACGCCAAGCCGCATGTCGGTTTTGCATTTGAATTGGTCCTGGCTGATGTCCTGGCACGCTATCATCGGCTGCTGGGCGAGGATACCTGGTTTCTAACAGGTACGGATGAGCATGGAACCAAAGTGGCCAGAACAGCCCAGGCGTCAGGAAAGAACGAGCAGGAATTTGTTGATGATATTACTGAATCAGTAATTACTTTAGCCAAGAGCCTCAACATCTCCAATGATGATTTTATTCGTACCACCGATAAAGAGCGTCATTGGCCGGCAGTGGTAAAGCTATGGAAAAAGCTCGAAGAAAAGGGTGACTTATACAAAAAGTCTTACGAAGGACTATACTGTGCCGGTTGTGAGGCCTTCCTCAGAAAAAGCGAGATAGTAAACGGCAAATGCACCATTCACAACGATAGGGATCTAGAAGTAGTCAAAGAAGAGAACTGGTTTTTCAGATTGTCTAAATATAAGAACGAAGTAAGAAAGAGGCTTGAGTCGGATGAATTGAAAATTGTCCCGGCCGGCAGAAAAAGCGAGATACTCAATCTCCTTGATGATGCCGATGATGTCAGTTTCTCAAGGCCATCAGCCCAGCTGAAGTGGGGGATACCTGTTCCCAACGACGATAGCCAGACGATGTATGTCTGGGCGGATGCGCTTGCCAATTATATTTCAGCTATAGGATATGTTTCTGAAACGGAACAGTTCAAGAATCTCTGGCCGGCGGATGTCCATCTGATAGGCAAGGATATACTGCGCTTTCATGCTATCTATTGGCCGGCGATGCTTTTGTCTCTTGGTCTTGAATTGCCAAAGGCAATATATGTCCATGGCTTTATAACCGTCGAAGGCGAGAAGATGTCAAAATCAGTCGGCAATGTCATAGACCCATCTGAGCTGATAGAGAAATACGGCTCGGAAGTAGTCCGGTATTTTTTGGCCAGAGAAATTCCTTCCGGGGAGGACGGAGACTTTTCATACAAAAAATTAGAGGAGAGATACAACGGGGACTTGGCCAATGGCTTGGGAAATCTGGTTCAGCGCATTGTGACACTGATAGATGGGAAGTTGAACGGAGAATTGATATACAAACCGAAGCTTATTGAGGGAGTTGTTGAAAAGAAAATTGAGGAAATTTTTAAATCCTATATCCGAGATTTGGATAACTTTCTTTTGCACGAAGCGGCGGCAAAGATTTGGGAACTGATAAAATTTGGCGACGGTTATCTTGAGGAAAAGCGCCCCTGGTCGGTCATCAAGCATGATGCCGCCGAAGGCGAGCCTCGCCAAGGGCGGGAAGGAGAGTTTCTGGCTATTATGAACAATACCACCTACATATTGTATAATGTTGCCTGGATGCTCACTCCGTTCATGCCTGTGACTTCGGATAAAATATTTGAGATACTCGGGGCCGATAAGACCGCTCCGACTCTAGAGAATTATAAATTTGTTGTGAAAAAGAGCACTCCCTTATTCCCACGAATCCAATGATCTTCGATTCTCACTGCCATCCTCAGATGGAACAATATGACAAAGATCGCGATGAAATGCTTCGTCGGGCTTTCGATGCGGACATATCGATGATCTGTGTGGGGACTGACCTTGAAACTTCCCGACAGGCGATAGAACTTGCCGGAAAACATGAAGGCATGTGGGCGACGGTCGGTCTTCATCCCAATGATATAATTAATGAAAAATTTATAACTATATCCTACGATACAATTATAAATCAACCCAAAGTGGTGGCTATAGGGGAGGTGGGCTTGGATTATTATCGTACTCCGGAGCTGGAAAAACAAAAAAAACAGAAAGAAGTTCTTGAGCAATTCATTGATTTGGCCCAACGGACTAAAAAGCCGATGATTCTTCACTTTCGCGACAGCTCTAAGGGCAGCTCAGGCAGGGTTCACAAAGATGCTTTGGAAATATTACCCAAGGATATCGCCGGCGTATCACACTCATTCACCGGAAATCTGGAAGATGCTAAGGAATATATTAATCGCGGAATATACCTGGGATTCAATGGGATAATTACTTTTACTAGGCAATATGATGAGGTTGTCAAATATGTTCCCCTTGAAAATATTCTTCTTGAAACCGATGCTCCTTTTCTAACTCCGGAGCCATATCGCGGCCAACGAAATGAACCGACTCATGTCATTGAAGTCGCTAAGAAATTAGCCCAACTAAAAAATGAGCCACTAGAAAAAGTAATTGAGCAGACGACAGAGAATTGCATGAGACTGTTCAATATTGACATAGGCTAGCCATTTGTTATAATCTCAGCGGTTGCTTAAAAAGTGAGGCAATATGTGGAATCGAAGCTTTCCATCTTTTGAAGAAATTCGCAAGCAGAAGGCTGCCGGTACGTTGTATCACCTTACGGATGAAGAGCTTGAAGCTAGAGTCAATTTTGATTTAAAATCAAAGAAACCAGTGGAGGACTTTCAATCTCTACTTTGGGATAAACTTACCAACAGGCGGAATCGACTGCCCGTTAAAGCAGTTGCTCCGGTTCCAGAGGGGCCAAAAGATTATTCTCATTTGCCGGGATTCATTCAGGCATTGTACAGATTTTGGGATCATACCAATGGCAATCAGCTAGAAAATCCTGATGAACATTACAGGAAGTTGTGGGACCAAAGGTTTAAATGGCTGGATAGTCTAAGTCAATAATAGGTGGCCAGATATAGAAATATCTGGCTTTTTCATTTTTAATATATATGCGTTATGATATGTGTCAGCAGTTCTTTCAATGGAGTAATAATGAGACTGGTCCTCGGAAGTGATCTACATGGCCATCTGCCCGATGTTCCGCCTTGCGACATATTGGTTTTGGCAGGAGATTTACTCCCGGAGAATGACCAGGAGTTGTTTATCGATAATAATTTGGCGCCATGGCTGGAACGGTCTCCGGCGGGGGATATAGTGGCTACTTGGGGTAATCATGACCATAAACCCTTTAAACACTGGTACCGTGATTTCCGCTGGCGCTTGCTGGTAGACAGTTCAGCTCACATAAAGGGCTTGAGATTTCACGGCACTCCTTGGTGTCTTCCTATCGGCCGCTGGGCCTGGCAGGCTCCGGAGTATCTCCTTAGAAATATTTACGAGTTGATTCCCGATGATGTCGATATTCTTATCAGTCATGCACCTCCCCGCGGTATATGTGACCGGACTGTAGACGGCGTAGATTGCGGAAGTCGCGAGCTGGTGAGGCGGATTAATCAGCTGAAGAATCTTAAGTTCTTAGTGTGCGGCCATATCCATGAAGGCCGTGGTCAGGTTGGAAAGGTTCTGAATGTTGCCTGTCTTGATGAGAAATATAAACTCAGAAAGAATCCCTGGACAGTAGTGGAAATTTAACCCCGCCCTTGGAAAGAAATTGCGACCATTCAGGTCGCTTTTAATTTATCGTTTCTTTCCAAGGGCGGGGTTTTGATTTTTATCCTTAATTTGGCTATTATTGATTAGAAAATGAAATACAATCCGTCAAAAACCCCGACGCCAGAAGTCGGGGAGCCGACCAAAGCGTCGGCTTAGAAAATATGAAGTATAACCCAAGCAAAATTGAGAGGAAGTGGCAGAAATACTGGGAGGCCAAGAAGTTTTATGATGTCAAAGACGAATGGGCCCCCTCCTTCGCTAAAGCTTCGGAAGGGCAAGGGAAAAATTATATGCTCCTGACTGAGTTTGCATATCCTTCCGGCAATCTCCATATTGGCCATTGGTATGCCTTTTCCATTCCCGACATTTTGTCCCGTTACCTGAGGATGCAAGGATACAATGTGATGTACCCGACCGGTTTTGACGCCTTTGGATTGCCGGCCGAAAACGCGGCTATCAAAAACAATACTCATCCCGAAAAGTGGACCAAGCAGAATATTGCCTACATGACCAAGCAGTTAAAGTCTATGGGAGCGACATTTGACTGGTCACGGAAAGTTTCCACTATTGACCCCGACTATTACAAGTGGACTCAGTGGATATTTCTTAAATTATACGAGAAAGGGCTGGCATACAGGGCCGAAACGGCGGTTAACTGGTGCCCGAAAGATAAGACGGTATTGGCCAATGAGCAGGTGATTACCCGTTCGACGAGCTCAGGGCAAGCGGCAGTATGTGACCGGTGCGGAACGCAGGTTGAGCAGAAAGAACTTTCTCAATGGATGTTCAAGATAACCCAGTTTGTCGATGCTCTCACTGATGATATGGCCGGATTGGATTGGCAGGAGACGACTAAGATAAACCAGAAAAATTGGATTGGGCGCTCCGAGGGCACTATCGCCGAATTTAAATTGGATAATTTGGACGAGTCCATCGAGGTGTTTACGACCCGGGTGGACACTATTTTCGGAGCAACCTATGTCGTCCTGGCTCCGGAGCATCCGCTTGTAGAGAAAATAAAAAGCCACACTCTGAACTTAGCCGAAGTCGATAAATATATTGATAAGGCAAAAAAGAAAACCGAACTCCAAAGGGTCAGCGAATCAAAAGACAAGACCGGCGTTCAGTTGGCCGGAGTAAACGCCATAAATCCGATGACGGGGGAGAGGCTCCCGGTTTGGATGGCGGATTATGTTCTTGCTCACTATGGCACGGGAGCGGTTATGGCCGTGCCTGCTCATGACCAGCGGGATTTTGAATTTGCCAAGAAATTTAGTCTGCCTGTTAAAATGGTAATCTGTCCGAATTACCCCGAGCCTCATTGTCCGGTCCTCGACAAAGCTTTTGAGGATGACGGCCACCTTGTTGATTCGGGTAAATTCATAGGATTAAAGTCGGCTGAAGCCAGAAAAAAAATAACCGAAGAGCTAAAAGCTAAGGGTCTGGGTAATTTTCAGAAAACCTACCGTCTTCATGACTGGATATTGTCCCGCCAGAGATACTGGGGAGCGCCGATACCGATGGTACATTGTCGTCCGCCAGCTGGCGGATGTGGCTATCAGCCGGTTCCGGAGAAAGAATTGCCGGTTAAATTGCCGCCGCTTAAAGATTTCAAACCGGCCGATGACGGGAGGTCTCCTTTGGCCAAGGCTACGAAATGGCTCAAAGTAAAGTGCCCAAAGTGCGGAGGCGAAGCCGAAAGGGAAACCGACACCATGGACACATTCGTTGACTCATCATGGTATTTCCTGCGCTATACAGACCCGAAAAATAAAAAAGAATTCGCCGGAAAAGATAAAATGAAGAACTGGCTGCCGATGCCGCTATACTATGGAGGCGCCGAACACACAACCATGCATCTTCTGTACGCAAGATTTATCATAAAGGCGCTTCATTCCCTTGGTCTGGTTGATTTTTCTGAGCCATTTTTAAGAAGAATAAATAGGGGAATAATTCTTGGTCCCGATAATCAAAAAATGTCTAAGTCTCGAGGTAATGTGGTTGATCCCGATATCGAGGTCAAAAAATATGGCGCTGATGCGGTCAGGATGTACTTAGCATTCATGGGACCCTACGAACAGGGCGGGCCATGGAGTCCGGGCGGTATAAGCGGAGTGTATCGTTTTTTGCATAGAGCTTGGAATTTTGTGGGTAAGCTGGAAGCCGCCGAAGGCGAGCCTCGCCCGCCTCGCCGAGATGACGAGTTGAGGCTGGGCCAAGGGCGGGAGCCAAAGACAGTTAATAAAGAAGCCGACCGGATACTGAGCAAGGCTATCAAGGAAATCGGGGAGGATATTAAGAGGCTGCACTTTAATACCGGCGTGAGCGGTTTAATGAAATTGTTAAATGCCCTGGAAGATAAGTGGCTGACCAGGGAACAATACGAAACTTTTTTGAAGCTCCTTGCTCCTTTTGCGCCACATATGTCTGAAGAATTATGGATGGGCGTATTGAAAAACAAAAAATCGATTCATCTCGAAAAATGGCCGGAATACGATGAGAAATTGCTCGAAGAAGACACCGTGCAATTGGTAGTCCAGGTCAATGGACGGATGAGGGATACAATTAAGATAAAAAAGGGGTTGTCCGAGGATGAGGTCAGGAATTTAGCTATGGCTAATGAGAGCGTAAAAAGACATATTACCGGCGATGTTAAAAAAGTCATCTATGTGAAGGACAGATTAATTAATTTTGTTGTATGAATGCACTTGTAGATGAGCTCAAGAAGTTAAAAGTAGTAAAAAGAGGGAAGTTTGTGTTGAAGAGCGGCCAGACATCAGACTACTACATTGATATGAAAAAGGCCTTCGGTTCTGCCAAGGTTCTGCATCTTATTTGCGATGAGTTCTGCAAAATAATAGACAAAAAGGCGACATGTATCGCCGGCTCTGGCCACGGCGGGTTACCGTTGGCAACGGCCGTTTCATTGAAATTGGGATTGCCTTTAGTCTTGGTCAGAGATAATCCAAAAGAACACGGCCTTAAGAAAGTCATCGACGGTTATGCGCCAACCCGAAAAGACAGGGTAGCAATTGTTGACGATGTTTTTACAACCGGAACCTGTATCTCAAATATTGCGAGCGCCCTCGCCCCAACAAAAGCTAAAATTCAGGCCGGGTATGTAGTTTTAAATAGGGGAGAAGCATCAAAATCCATGGTTCTCCTAAAAAGCCTGCTTAATCTCAAGGATTTGACAGGTAGTTCGTAGAAGACTATAATCATATTACTATGCTTTTAACTAAGAATATACGAACTTGGTCAGGATTTGTTCTCTCAGCCAACCTTTATCCGGGAAGGTCGGCTTTTGTTTTTAATTAATTTTTTTCTTGAACTTAAAAGCCGCCTTTTCCGGGCGGCTTTTAAGTTAGGAGGGAATATGGACAAAATATTCATAAACAAATTGATACTTGACGGGATTCATGGGCTTACTGAAAAAGAGAAGCATCTGCCCCAGAGATTCCAGCTTGATATTGCGGTTAAAATGCGTTCGATGGCCTGCAGAGCTGATTCCGTAGAAGATGCAATTGATTATCGAGTGGTGAAAAGAATTGCGACTCGGATAGTCCGGGAAGAGAGTTTCTTTTTACTTGAAACTATCGCCAACAAGATAGCCGATGAAATACTTAACACTACTTCTGCCGTATCGGCGGCGGTTAATATTCAGAAGCTTGATATTTGGAATAACGGTATTCCTGGTGCGAGTATTTACAGAGAAAAACTCCCTGAGCACATAGATCTTTTAGATTTTAATATTGAAGAGGTTATGGATGGCATTTCTGCCCATGGAGGAGTTTCTTTTCCGATAATTCCCGAGCCAAGGAGGACCCTCTTGGTAAATGAAGCATTGGCCTGTCAATATCAGTCCCAGCCGGAAGTTTTATCAGGAGGCAAGGTAATTGAACAGTTATCTTCGGTCAAGGAATTTCCGGAAGATAGTTCTTTTTGTAGGCTGAAAGATGATTTTATGGAAGCATTGTTAAGAAAATTAAGCACCTTTAAAATTAAAGATATATTTTCTGAATCCATCTCGTTTAATGACATGTCGCTTCAAAAATACCGGAAAGGCTCTATCGGTATAACTCCTCATAAGGATGGCAAGTCGAGGATAAATTTGATTTGCGTATTTAATCTTATCGGCAAAGCAGAATTTGCCATTTGCGATAATCGTAGCGGCGCTAATCCGAAGTTTCTGGATACGATGCCTGGCAATGTGATTTTACTTAGGGCGCCGGGATTTTTTCACAGTACTTTTCAACCGTTCCATTTTGTCAGGAATATAACTGAAGAACGGATAGTTTTTGGACTGCGACAAAAGACCGAAGGAGCGTGACGATGAATAAATATATCTTTAAGTTTCAAATTCCGGAAACTTATTTTGGCGAAGAAGACGGTGAATCAAATTGGGCTTCCGGCCTAGTTTCTAGACAAGTCGAATTATTAGCGCAAAACGATACGGACGCAATAAAAAAATCAGAAAAATATAAACAAGAATGGGATAAAGATAATAATCATTGGACTAGGCATTATACAAATAACGGCGAGGAAAGCCTAAGACTAGTTTCTTTAATTTTGGATGATAGAATTGTTAAGAGATGGTAAAAAAATAAGCCCCACCTATCGGGGCTTATTAAATTTGACATTTTAGTTCATTTCTGCTAAGATATACAGCATAAGAGCCTAGCTGAAAAGACATGGGTTTACCCTGAGCTTGTCGAAGGGCTGGTCGAGTGAAATATAAGAATTAGGCTGATATTTAGCTATCGGCCGCATCTGTGGTTGTCCCATAGCTGTGGTCATGGCAGATAGGCAGTCATTAATGAAGTGGCTAAAGAAAAAGCACAAGACAGAGACAGAGAGTTCGTCGAAATGATAATTAAAGAAATCGTTAACGCCCCTGATGCCGTATCGGTTACCAGGACCGTTGATGAGCTTGGCGTCCTTCTCTTAGTTAAAGTCGATCCGGCTGATATGGGTCTTTTGATAGGCCGAAGCGGTTCTACCGCCAAAGCTATCAGAACCTTGGCCCGGATAGTCGGTATGAGGAATAACGCCCGCGTTAACCTCAAGATCGAAGAGCCGGAAGGCGGCCGAGTTCCGCCCAAAGGCGCCACCCGAAACGTTGAAGACGTTATGGGCGACCTCAACATGTAAAATTTGCTTTGCAAATTTTACAGTAACCAAAAACGGGCAATTGCCCGTTTTTGGTTTTAGAGGTGAAACTTTTAAAACGATGAGCCCCGCTGTTGCGGGGCTTTTGCCATCTTGGCTTTGCTATCTCATTTTCTGAGCAGAGAGGATGCTCGGCTGTGCCGTCAGGAAGGGGATTACCCGTCGTGCCGGCAGATTTTTGACTCTCAATGTCAGGAAGCCAGATGAGGCCTCAACCTCTCCGAGTCGTCGGCATAGGCGAGCCACGCTTTTCCTGCTTTCGTCGCTGAAGGAAACGCAGATTTTGGCCATTCAACCTCCTTGGTGACTTTCTATCATTATATCATGCCTAACTTAAAAAGTCAAGGGGATATCCTTGCTCCCACTACTGTCCGGTTTAATTTAAAACAGAGCCAATTGTGGCCCCTCTCTGATATGGAGTCTGTGCAGTGTCCGGGCGCTAAGGGACAGAAGATCAATGAGATTGACCCTGTTCAACAACACCTCTCTAACCATTCTGGT
>OBEQ011238353.1_pt1 | contig 17681 bp, 15 predicted proteins | sample 1670901 | NCBI WGS metagenome assembly OBEQ01 (sample SAMEA104232315, study PRJEB22302) | groundwater metagenome | biome: forest; feature: aquifer; material: groundwater | place: USA | collected 2011-08-07 | depth 5.4 m
ACGTTGTCGCCGGAGCTCTTTGCCTACTTCAATAAGCACCGGATTAAAAATAATTTTTCGATTCGCGCCATCTGGCCGCCGTCGCAGGTCGTGGATCTGGAAGCGCACCCGTATCTCGGTACGGGCAAAGGGTTTAAGCGTGAGATTCGGGTTGCGCCCAAAGGCGTGGACTTTCCGTTGGGCTATTGGATCTACGGTCATCGCGTAGCGTTTGTTTCTTCGTACAAAGAGTCCATCGGGTTTGTGATCGAAAGTACCGAGCTCGCGGAAACGTTGCGCGCGAGTTTTGATTTTATGTGGCGCGCGTCCAAGCCCCTCAAAGTTACCGCCAAACAACAAGCCGCGACGGATCGTTTTTTACGAGAGATTGGAGAGGCGTAAGATTGTTTTGAAAAGCAAAGAGCCCATCCGTCACGGCAGAGGGCGAAGGCGTCACGACCGTGACGGGCTCTCTGGGGTGGGGGTGGGCCGTCAGCGGTTACCGGTTTGCGTAGCCATGCCGAGGTTGGCGGGGCCGAAGGCAAACGGAAGCAGTTCCGACAATTCAACGATCTGCGGATGAGGGCTGGCATCCTCATACAGAATAACCAGATTCTGGGAGAACTCCCTGAGCTTCTGCCGACACTTGCCGCAGGGCATGATCAGCCCTGTCGGTTGCGTCGTGTGCTCGAGCCCTCCAACGATCGCGATCATGCTGGGGACGCGTTCGCCGTCGGCCACCATGGCGGCCAGGGCTGCTTCTTCGGCATGCGTCCCGTCGTAGTCAGCGCACTCGACGTTGCAGCCGGTATAGACCCGGTCGCTTTCCGTGAACAGGGCGGCTCCTACTAGGTACTTCGAGTAGGGAGCATAGGCCCGCGAGCGTGCGTTGCGAGCCAAGATGAGCAGCGTCCTCAACTGCGCGATGTCGGTTTCGTGTTCAATGTACCTGGGCATTCGAACCTCCTGAAAACATCTTTGTCTAGAAAAAAAAGACTGTCAATGCATACCTCTCCCTACCCTCTCCTTCGCAAGGAGAGGGTTCTGGCCAGCCCGGATATTTGTTGCAACGCAAAAACCACGGCATCAAAACCGTGGTTTTTCATGGTCGGGGTGACAGGGCTTGAACCTGCGACCTCCTGGTCCCAAACCAGGCGCTCTAGCCCCAGCCAGAGGCTGGTCAGCCTTTGGCTGAAACTGTTCGAATGATCGCATCACGAATTTGACGACCGAAACCGTTTTATAAAAGAGTTCGCGTTTGGTTGCGTCTTCGTGACAACAGTATGTTTCAAAATAGAGTAAATGAAATGGTCCATTTCGCCGCGTCCACGCGTTTGATCCTTGATTATGTTCAGTAAGACGTTGTTGGGGTTCCTTGTCTGTGACGCCAACGTAGTATTTATTATTTTTTATGCTTTGCAAAAAATAGACGGAATGCATACGAGGCAGTATATCAAAAACCCGGAGCATCGTCCGAGTTTTTTGATTTGGTCGGGGTGACAGGGCTTGAACCTGCGACCTCCTGGTCCCAAACCAGGCGCTCTAGCCAACTGAGCTACACCCCGTTGCGATCTACCGTCTAGCCCCAGCCAGAGGCTGGTCAGCCTTTGGCTGAAACTGAGCTACACCCCGATGGTCGCCTCATACTAGCGGAAAACCGGATGAAAGCCAAGGGAGGAACGGATGAGTGTCAAAGTCATTCAAGAAGCCTCTCTTTGATTCCCTAAAAACACGAACACCGCCGGGGTCGGCGGGAGAGGGGAGAGAAGAAGGAGCCATTAACCGTCTGGGTAGAGCTGTTTTGCAATGATTTTGGCATTCGCGAGGAAGTGTTCTTCGCCTCGAGCGATGAGGCGCTTGGCGAGAGCGGATTCTCGCACGCGTCCGTTGGCGAACATTTGGAGCGCTTCGATTTGAACCGCGTGTTCGACTATGAGGGCTCGAGCCTGCAGCGTAGCGACATCGTCCGAATCGAGGATGGGAACGCGCCGCCGGCACACCACCGCCCCGCGATCAAATTCTTCGTTGACACGTTGAGCTACGACTTCGGTCCAGGGATGATGCATATTCGTGCTCTTCACGAAGTTGAGGCGCGCGCAGTGGACGCGACGACCAAACATTCCCTTGCCTCCGAAATCCGGATATCCGGGGTCAAGAGGCCCGGGATGCTGATTCGTCATCATCCCACGGAATTCTTGGATGAGGTTCGTCGGTGTCTTCGGCATCCATCCATACTGTCCGATGAAGTCGATCCGGAACTTGCGGCAGAGGGAGAGGAGCACTTCGCCGAACGCTTCGGGCGTGGCGAAGTCCCTGCGTGCGACGACTCGCAATTCGCCCCTTTTCATTCCGTTCCTCTTTGCCTTCGTAAGCCCGCCGGCATCCGGATCACTCGAGATCACGAGCGCTGGCTTCACTCCCCTCAGCCGTCCGTCTTTGCTGGCGAGGATGATCTCCCGCATGGTGGTACCGCCACCGGAGATCAACATCGCGACGCGCATCCCATCACTCATGGTCGTTACTCCTTTCGATACCCCGATGAGCGTACGCGATTTTTTTCAGTTTAGCAAAATCAGGCTACGAAATTAGGGACTTGCCGTTCTTTTTTTCAGGTCGTATTCTCTCCTTATGCGCATGGCCATTGACGCTCGGATGATGGGGCCGGAAGTGACGCGGGGGATTGGGCGTTATATTCAGGAATTGGTACGCGCGCTTCTGGATCGAGAGGACGCGCATGGTTTGGTATTGCTTGTGCGTGATCCCGAGACCTCGCCTTTTCTCGGTCATCCTCGGGTCGAGCATCTCCGCGCGGATGTTCCGTGGTACACGATGAGAGAGCAGATCCAGATGCCGGGGTTTTTTCGTCGAGCGCGCGCGGATCTCGTTTACATCCCACATTGGAATGTGCCGCTGATGATGGGCCAGCCGTTTGTGATGATGATCCATGATCTGATTCTGTTGCATCAACCCACAAGCGCCAAAGCCTCGACTCGACATCCAATCGTTTCCGTAATCAAACGCGCGGGGTTTCGGACCGTTCTTTCGTACGCCGCTCGTCGTGCCGCAACGATTTTTGTGCCCACGCAATGGGTCGCGGATGACGTTCGCCGCTTCCTCCGGGTTCCGTCTGAACGCGTGATCGTGACCGGGGAAGGGATCGCGTCTTTTCCAGAACAAGATTCTTCGCTCGTCCCCACACAGCCCTATCTACTCTACACCGGCAGCGCCTATCCTCACAAACGTCTCGATCTTCTTTTCACGGCCTGGCGCAGGTTGGCAGATCGTTTTCCCGCGCATGAGCTTGTCGTCGCGGGCGAGATCGATGTCTTCATGCGTGCCTTTGTCGAACAGGCGCGGGTCGAACGATGGCCGCGTGTGCGTTTTCTCGGCCGTGTTTCTGACGCGCAGCTCGTGGCGTTGTATGCTCGAGCTTCGGCATTGGTCTTTCCTTCTTCGCAAGAGGGGTTTGGTCTGCCGCCGGTGGAGGCTTTGTCCTTTGGCTGTCCCGTCATTTCAAGCGATGCGACCTCTTTGCCTGAGGTCCTGCCGAAGGCGGGTGTTCGTTTCTTCCGCGACGGAGACGTGGATGATATGATGCGAGCGATCGACGCGGTTCTCTCCCACGCAGATCTTTTTAGGAACGCCGCGGCAGAGAGTCGAGCGTGGGTTTTGGAGCGGCATCGATGGGAGCAGGTCGCGGAGATTTTTTCATGCCAGCTGTCTCGTCTCGAACCAGACGTCAAAAAACGGGGGTGATTGCGCCCGTGATTTTGGAAAACCAACTTGAGCAGGTGATAGAACGTGAAGGCGCCATCGTCTCGTTTGCTGCGGTGATCACCTCACGTTCCTCTCGTCGTGCAAAACGAGCCTCTCCTCGGTCAGCGCCTCCTTTGGCTCCAGTTGCCATCCCATCCGTGGATGCGTCGCAGGCATTGGACATCAAATTGGTTCAACGCGTGCGCACCCCTCTTCAAAATGGTGTTCATCGTTCTTTGAACGTTCGTTTTGCCTCGCACGCTCCAAGTGCGCATGTGACCAAGATGGAAGGGAGCGCTCGTCCTTTACAGTCATTTGTGCGCGAGTCTTTCGGATCAACCATCGAGGGGTGGCAGGCGCCGTTTGAGATTCCGCCGTCGCTCGATCATCTGAGTTCTCTGACGCAAGATCTCTGGATTGACCGCGTGGATCCCCGCGCTTTTATCGAACAGTTCACACCAGCCCATCCTGCCATCGCTTTTCATCGTCGGTATAGCTGGTGGTTCCGTGCGCTCTTGCCGGTTATGAGATGGGAAGCGCAGAAGGAAGGGTGGCAACGGTTTCGACGCGTGAAGGCGGAGGTTAAAGAGCGCGAGGAAGAACTCGTGACCGAGATAGAGCAGGCTTGGGATGTGCCCATGGTCGTGCCCCGATTGCACATCATGCGTTTGATGGTGGGATTTTTTACCCTGCTGATCATCGTGACCATTCCGGCCGGAGCGGTCAGCTTCTCGCGTTCTTTTGGCGCTTCGGTGACGACCGTCAAACAAGAAAGCCACGCCGCGTTGTCGGAAGTGCAAACAGCGGTTCAATCCGGAGCCGACGCCGATCCATCTTGGCAACAGGCCTCGTTGCGTTTTCATCGCGCGGATCAGGCCTTGCGTCAGGTGAATCTTTTAGCGCTTGGTCTTGCGCAAGCGTTGCCGCAGACGCGCGAACGCTATGCGAGTGCGCAGGCGCTTCTGACCGCGGGCGAGCGCGCGACCCAGGCCGCTCAGATGTTGGCACGAGGTCTGACCCAGGCGTTTGAACCCGGGACCGCGCTGCATCCGGACGAGCGTTTGATGACCTTTCGAACCTATCTGGATCAAGCGACGCCGTTGTTAGAAGAGGCTTTGCAGCAGGTCCATCAGGTGCATGCCGCGGCCTTGCCGGCCGAGATTCAACCGCGCGTGCAAGCCCTGCAAGAGGGACTCGCGGTCGGGGAATCTCAGGTGCAAGACATCAACGCCATGATGGATCTCCTGCTCACGGCGGTGGGCCATGATCGGATCCGCGATTATCTTTTTATCTTTCAAAACAATGCAGAGTTGCGTCCCACCGGCGGGTTCATGGGATCCGTGGCAGAGATTTCTTTTGATCGCGGGGAGATCAAGAATTTTACGGTGCCGGGCGGCGGGCCCTATGATTTGCGCGGTCAGCTCTTGGTGCGCGTGCTTCCTCCCGAGCCTTTGCGACTGGTGGCCACGCGTTGGGAATTCCAGGATGCGAATTGGTTTCCGGATTTTCCCGAGGCCGCGCAAAAGATCCGTTGGTTTTGGAGCAAAGCTGGCCAGCCGACCGTGGATGGCGTGGTTGCCGTGAACGCAAACGTGCTCGAGAAGCTCTTAGCCATCACCGGCCCGATCGAGCTTCCCCGTTACGGCAAGATGATCACCGCGGAAAACGTGCTCGATGAGATGCAAAAGGCCGTGGAGATTGAATATGATAAAACCGAGAACAAACCCAAAAAGATCGTGGGCGATCTGATGCAGGAAATTCTCAAGCGCGTGCAAACCGGTTCGCGCGAGGATTGGTTGCGCTATCTCGACGTGGCCCTGGCTTCGTTGGACAGCAAAGACATCCAGATCGCGCTCACCCATCCCGAAGAAGAGGCTCTTGTCGAACGCTTTGGGTGGAATGGGCGACTCAAGCCGACGACCGGAGATGCGCTCGCCTTGATCGAAGCCAACATCGGGGGACAAAAAACCGACACGCGTATTCGGGAGCAGGTCGAGCATACGGTTGAGGTTGACACGAGCGGGTGGATCACCGATACCGTGGAACTGACCCGTACGCATCAGGCCAAAAAAGGAGAACTTTTTCACGGCGTGAATAACGTCAGCTATTTGCGGGTGTATGTGCCACAAGGTTCTCAGTTGCTGGAGGCCACGGGTTTTCAACCGCCGACAACGACGCTGTTCAAAATTCCGTTGCCGCAAGATGGAACGGATCCGGACGTGGCGCGTCTGGTGCAAGCGGATACGAGTCCGGTGCCCGAAGTTGCGATCACGCAGGAATTTGGGCGCACCGTATTTGGCGGGTGGATCCAGCTTGAGCCCGGACAAACCTCGGTGACACGTTTCCGGTATCGTCTGCCGTTCACGGCTTTTGATCTGGCGCGCCGCGCCAATGCCGATATCCCCATGGATCAGGAAGATCCACGCGCAAACATGGCTGCGTATCTGCGTTTGGCCACCAATCAATCTGGCGCGACCCACCGCACGTTGACGACGCACCTGCGATTTCCATCTGCCTGGCAACTGGCCTGGTCCCATGATCCAAACGCACAGGTTTCGTCCACGCTAAGCGGGCCGTGGGATCGCGATCAGGTGATGGCCACCCTCTTCCATACCCCGCATGTCCCATAAAAAACCGGACCACGTGGCGGACGACGACGCACGCGTGGAAAAAAGTCTGCAGGCGATTTATCAAGGCCCTGATGGCGCCTTGCCAGATTTTTCCGTGTTAGAACAGGCAGCTCCTCATCACCGTTGGTTGTCTATCATGATCGCGCTGGTTGGTGCGGCCATGGTTGTGCTCGCGATCGGAGGTGGGGTGCGTTGGGCCGTGCGTCCTTTTCAACAACCCTCACAAGGATTTGGTTTGACGATCCGGGGACCGAGTCAAGCGGCTCTCGGACGCGAAGAAACGTATGAGATTGTTTGGAACAATGAGACGCATGAGGTGATTGATCACGGCGAGATCCGCGTGGGGTTGCCTCAAGATTTTGTGCTCACGTCCGCCACGCCGGCGCCGGCAGATCCTACGGTGCGTTTGTGGAAGATAGGACGCCTGGAACTCGGCGGACGTGGAACGATCCAGGTGAAAGGATTTTTTGTCGGAGCCTTGGGAACGCAAACTGCGGTGCAAGCGATCGGCACGTATCGGCCAGTGCGAGGCATCCGCGATGTTGAAGCCTCGGCCGTGCAGAGCGTCACCTACAGCGATACGGTTTTGAGCGGGAATATCCTCACGCCAGCCACAATCGTTTCCGGCGACACGGTCACCATTCGGTATGTGGTCGCCAATCTTGGCAAGCAGATGATGAGCGGATTGTCGGCTCGCGTGCAGATGCCGAGCGGATTTTTACCCGGGACGGTGGCAAGCTCGACGCGTGTGGATCTCTCTAGTCGAGAGATCTGGTTTCCGGTAGGGGATCTGGCACCCAATACGTTTTTCACGGCGCCGGTCATGGGCTCGTTTGCCTCCGGCATCTCGGGCGATCTGGTATTTCAAGGCGAAGCGGGCCGTCGTTCCCCAGAGGGCGCGTTTTTACCGGCGCAACACACGGAATCCCATGTGTCAGTTTTAGGAGGAGACCTGATCGTGCACGCCGTGGTCAACGGTTCTGATGCAGATCAAACCATCCAGCCTGGTGAACCTTTGCGTCTCACCTTGGCGTATCAAAATACCAGTCCCGAGGTGTTGAAGGATGTGGCTTTGGAGGTGGGGCTCGAGAGTCGCGTGGATGGGGTCTCGGCAACGGGTACAACCCTGATCCATTGGTCAGACATTGAAGACAGTACGGGCGGGGTGTCAACCACCAAGGCGCGGGTGCAGATCATTCGTTATGATAAACGCGTGGTGCCGGCTTTTGCGGAGTTCGCATCTCAAGCCGAAGGCACGATCGAACTCGGATTACCGACGCGGAGTGTTGCAAGTGGAACCAAAGATGCGGTGGTCATCATCAGCGTTCAGGGGACGGTCGGAAAATTACGAGGCACCAACGCGCCGCGTACCGTGCGCGCGCGTCCGATGGCAGTGCGCTATCGCACGGATGCAGATCTTACGGTTGAGGCGCGCTATTTTACGGAAGAAGGCGCACCGGTTGGATCGGGTCCGTTACCGCCGGTGGCAGGAAAAACCACGGCCTATCGTTTGACCTGGCGCGTGAGTAAAACCTTGCATGCGTTGAGCGACGTGCGGGTGACCGCTGTGTTGCCCAAGATCGGAGCATGGAGCAATAAAACCCTCGTTGATAGCGGATCTCTGACCTATGATCCGGCCACGCGCACGGTGCAATGGACGATGCCGCAGATGCCGGAGGGCGTTGGGGCGCTTGAAGCAAGTTTTGAAATTCAACTCACCCCGCAGACCATAGATATCGGACGGTTTGCCGCGTTGCTGGGAGAAACGACATTTCAAGCTCGCGATATCAGTGTGAGCGAGACCCTTACGCGCACCAAACCATCCTGGACCACGGATTTGCAGCAAGATGACGGCGCGCGTGGCAAAGGCGTGGTACGCAAACCTTAAGCGCTATGGTATGATACACAACGTTCCTTATTTTCTATGACTATTCGCGGATCTCGCCGACCCCACGTGGTTCCGATTACGGCGCCCTCATTTCCTACGCCTCCTCGCACGTCTTTGTATCGCAACATCGCCTACAGCTTCATCGCTTGCACGGTGGTGTTGGTTTTGACCGTGTTGTGGTTGTCTTCGGTCCGCGCCGAGGTGACGGTGCATACCAAACGCACGACCGTGAAACTCGACACCACCGTTGAGGTTGCGCGCGCGCCGCAGAGCGGACAGATCCCCGGGCGCGTGGTGCAGGGGGTTTTTGAGAAAATTCAGGAGTTTCCCGTGCCGATGATGGCCTCGACAAGCACAGCGGTGGTTCCGACGCCCGCCTCTCTCGAAGCCGTGAAGACGCCTTCGCCAACGCCTGTGCTGGCGCGTGGAACCGCGCGCATCATCAACAACTATTCGCGTTCCCAGACCTTAGTGCGCACCACGCGTTTGCTCACGTCGGATCAAAAGCTCTATCGCATCGATCAAACGATCAAGATCCCGCCCGGGCAAGAGGTGAGCGTTCGCATCTACGCGGATCAGCTTGGTGCGGAGTACGCCATTGGCCCAACGCGTTTCACCATTCCCGGACTTTTTATTGATCTCCAAAAATATATTTACGCCGTTTCGGATGCCGCTTTCGTCGCCACGCCAAGCGAGACCCCAGTCGCACCGTCTGTGCCCGCCGTGGCAATATCCTCTTCTCCTTCGCGCGGAGATATCGTCACGCAAGCGGATTTGGACGTAGCCATTCAAAGTTTGTCTGATACGGTTCTTGCGCAAGCAAAACGAACGTTGATGGCCGAAGTGGCAGATGCGAATTTGGGCGAAGCCGTGTACGTCGTGAAGCGATTGGATAAGAAAACAAATGTGGCGGTCGGACAATCGGCGGATCATTTTTTGGCTTCGGTGAAATTGGACGTGACAGCGGTGTTTTATCCCAAGGAGGACATGGCCGCGTTTACGCGTTTGAAACTTAAAGAGAAAATTCCAGAAGGACGGGAGTTTGTCGCCACGAGCGATGGACAGGGGACCGTGTACACGCCCGAGTCCGCGGATGCCAAAGCCGAGACCGCTGTGATTCATATCATCGCCGACGGCGCCTATCGTCTGACGAGCGCGAGCGCGGGTCTGCAGAAGTCGGTCATTGCCGGCAAGTCCACCAGCGAGGCCACGGCGATTCTCAAATCCTTGGAAGGCGTGGAAGATGCACAAGTCAAGATCAAACCGAGCTGGTTTAGCAAGGTTCCATCGCTCAAAGACAAGATTACGATGACGTTGGAGTAGACTCTTACATTTCCAGAAACGTGTGGTCGCCGAGGATCAGGCGTTGATGCTTCTCCGGATGTTTTTTGATGACCACCTTTTCGCCGATGATACTTTCATGGATGTGCACATCAGAGCTGATCTGACAGGTCGGAAAGATAATCGAAGCGCTGATCGTTGCATCGGTGATGGTGCAGCCGGTGCCGAGCGTGGTGTAGGGTAAAATGGTGCAGCGCTCGAGCGTGCAATTTTCTCCGATGATCGCGGGCCCCTGGATGGTGACGCCCGGGCCGATGGTCGTGCCTAGACCGATGTGAACGTGTCCACGTACGCGCGCGCTCGGATCCATCGGTTCCGTGATCTGGAAACGATCCGGCGGCATTTGATCGAGCAAGAATTGGTTGGCGAGAATCAGATCTTCCGTTTTGCCCGTGTCTTTCCACAGGCCTGTGATTTCTCGATGGCCGACGCGGCGACCGTGCTGCAAAAAATACGAATGGATACTGGAGATTTCATATTCCCCGCGCCCACTTTTTTGAATATGGTCAAACGCCTCGAAGAACACGCGTGGGGCGTAGAAATAGATGCCGGTGATGGCGAACGGGTTGGGAGGGTTGGAGGGTTTTTCCAGCACATCAATCATCTGCCCGGCCTCGTCAAACAGCGGAATCCCAAAACGCTCCGGATCCGGCACGCGCGACAAGGCGAGCAGGCAGTCGTAGGCCTCGCGCTGAAATTCTTCGACGAGCCCGTGCAGCGAACCGAGTAAGATATTGTCCGAGAGATAAAAGAGAAACGGATCGTGGCCGATGAATCGTTCGGCTTGTTTGACCACGTGCGCGATGCCTTGGGGTCCGCCCTCTTGCTCGAAGAATTGAATCTTCACGCCCCAGTGCCCGCCATCGCCGATGGCGCGTTGCAGCTCTGTCTCCCCCGGGTTGGTGTTAATAAAAATTTCTTCCACGCCGATCTCCACCACTTTTTCGATGGCATGAAAAATCATCGGCTTATTGGCAAGCGGAATCAGATGCTTATTAATGGTCGCGGTGATCGGACGCAGACGCGTGGCACGTCCGCCGCCCGTCAAGATCGCTTTACGAAGAGGAGGCATACAGATTACCAACGAATCAAGGATCGGATCAGTTTCCAATAGCTTTCCATCAGCGGATTGCCGATCAGCCGCAGCAGGACATTGTTGATCCGTTTTTCTTCAAAGATAATTTGCCCGACGGCATCCGCGAGCAAGGCGCGATCGCCGCGCGTGCGCTGAGCTTGCACCGTGCGACGGATTTTAAGCCAGGCTTTCCAGTGTCGCGGTTGAAGCCAGTATCCATAGCCGGCGAGTTTTTCTTTGAGCCATCCCTCTTTCCAGGCAAAAGCGAGGAGGCCGATCTCGAGGAGCAACAGCATGGGCAAGAGGAGGATGAGCGTGCGCAGCTTCCAAAAAATGAGGAGCGTACCAAAGCGATTACGTTCCATGTAATAGAATTTGATGCGATGACGGCTGAAACGATATTTGTGATAGAAAATGGCGTCGCGCACGAGCACGATCCGATAGCCCAAGGATTTCAAACGCAGGGAGTAGGTCAGATCCTCGTGGTATAAAAAGAACACCTCGTCCAGTCCGCCATGTTTTCGAATCAGATCCACGCGCATCAAGAGCGCGGCGCCGCTTGCGTAACCGATGTCCGTGACGGGCGCGAGCGCGATCTGATTTTTTGGCGTGCGAAAATGGTTGCAATAGCCGAGGCCGAGATAATGGAACGCATTGCCGGCGCTGTTGATGAGCTCGGTTTCCGGATGGAGGAGAAGCAAGCATTGCGCCGCGCCGATCGTCGTGTCTGCTTCGAGCGCTTCAACAAGGGTGGTTAAAGCCGTTGGGGTTAAAAATCCGTCTTGATTGTGGAGCAGGGCATAATCAAAGTCGTGATCCAGCGCCCAACGCAAACCCGCATTACATCCGGCGCTGAAACCGGTGTTAGAGGTTTGCGGGAGAAGCGTGATGTGCGGGAGATCCTCTCCGGAGAGCGGGAGGATCTGTTCTTGCAAATACGGAATGGATGAGCCGAACTCCGGATGCGGATTGTCCACAATCACCAGCTCAACCCGATCTTTGGGATAGGTCATTTTTTTTAGCCCAGACAGCACATCCTGGATGTACGGCTCAGAATTGTAGGACAGGAGCACGATGGCCACCTTGGGGGCAGGGGAACGCATGATGGTCATCTTAGGGGAACTTGCGAAAAGCGACCAGATCTCGGCGAAGACGAAGTCCTGAGCTTGTCGAAGGAGGGTTGACGCCGAGCCATTTTTCTGCTAAAGTATGTGGTTCTATAGAGAACACAGGCAGGCATTTCGCTTGCCGGAAAGGTCATATGGAGGAGGATGTGAAACTGTTTGTGGCGGGTTTGGCCCGCATCGTTTCGAACTTTCTTCCGCCGGGGATGATTGTGGTCCTGGCGGTTGTCTCGGTCTTCTTCACCTTGGCGGTTCGTCGCCGCTGGCTGTAGGGCCGCGCGACGGACATCTCTGAGAGAGAAGCGGTTGATCCACACCGCTTCTCGCCTCGACTAAGCTTCGCATCTTGCGATGAACAGCTTTGAGAGGATCGTGATACGTCGTCAAGACGTTTTCTTCGGATCCGGCATGCCGAAATCTTCCACGGCTTCGGCGAGATGTTCTTTGCGATCCACTTCGGAGAGTTCGAGAACGCTTTTGGCGATGTCGTTGGGACGGTGCACCTGCTCAAACAAGAAATGGCGTTCTTCCCCGGCGGTTTGAATCTCCACGTTGCCATAGTTGAGCAGCGTCCCCACCATCCCGTTGATCGTGGCGGTCACATCTTGCACGCGATAGAGGTGCAGTTCCGAAACCGTCCGGCTGAACAGGCCGGTCTGTTCGATGTTGATGATACGCCGCGAGGTCACGATCCACATGTCGAGATAGTAATCCATGAAATATTGAAACAGGAACAGCCAGGCGAACAGAAAAAAGATCGAACCGCCCAACACAAACGGAATGCCGAACGAGGGATTGTCTAACAGCGTCGGGCGCAACAGCCACAGCGCTCCCCAGGTGAAGAACGGCGCGGCGAGCAGGATCATCATGATCAGAAACAGGGGCAAGATGGTGATCGGATGCCGTCGCAAAAAGAAGACGAGGCGTTCGTCCGGGATGGGATTGGGAAGATGGCGAAGATCAATCATGGGAGGGAAAACCACGAACGCATGATCGGGGTCACATCAATGCTTTGCGTCCAGTCGGTTGTTTGCAGATAGGCGCCAACGCTCCAGAACGTGAGGATCGTGACCGCGGCAAACAAGAGGGTGCTGAGGTAGGTCATGAAGCCAGCGAGTCCGTAGCGGAGGTGAACGCTGAGGGTGAGGAGCGACAAGAAACAGAACACCACGGCTAAGGCGATCCAAGCGAACAAAAACCAACTCAGAGGAATCATGCAGAAAGTATACCCTGTCGCAACGGCAACGGAAAGCCGAGATGGCGATAGGCATCGTCCGTGGCAATGCGTCCGCGTGGCGTGCGCGCGAGCAATCCTTCCTGAAGCAAAAACGGTTCGATCACCTCTTCGAGCGTTTCCACTTCTTCGGCGGTTGCGGCCGCGAGCGTGGTGAGTCCCACAGGTCCGCCCTTAAATTTTTCGATCAGCATCATGAGGGTGCGGCGGTCAGCCTTGTCTAGTCCGCGTGGATCAATGTCGAGCGCTTGCAAAGCCATGTGTACGATCTCCGGCTGGAGCGCGCCGTCAGCCATGACCTGCGCATAATCTCGCACGCGTTTGAGCAAACGATTGCCGATGCGCGGGGTGCGTCGTGCGCGCGTGGCAATGATGTCGAGTGCATTCGGGGAAATGGAAAGCTCAAGCAAACCCGCGCTGCGTTTTAAAATTTCCACCATATCCTCGGGCGCATAAAAATCGAGATGATAGGTAACGCCGAACCGATCGCGTAGGGGAGAGGACAAGAGCGACAGCCGCGTGGTGGCGCCAATGATCGTGAAGCGTTTCAGGTCGAGCCTAAGCGTGCGCGCGGTTGGGCCTTTGCCGATGACGATGTCGAGGGCGTAATCCTCCATCGCAGGATACAATACCTCTTCGATGGAGCGATTCATGCGATGGATCTCATCAATGAACAAAATATCGCCATCCTGTAAGTTCGTAAGAATCGCTGCGAGGTCGCCTACGCGTTCAAGCGCTGGGCCACTTGTGACGCGAATGGTGGCGCCCATCTCATGGCTCACCACATGCGCGAGCGAGGTTTTACCCAGTCCCGGCGGGCCATACAGGAGGATGTGTTCGCACGATTCACCCCGTTTTTTGGCGGCCTCGAGAAAGATACGCAAATTTTCCTTCACTTGTTTTTGCCCGATAAATTCTTGCAACGTTTTCGGGCGCAACGCCACGTCAAAGCCGTGATCAACGTCCTGCAGCTCGGGTGTGACAAGACGAGCTTCTTCGTCGGTGTTCGTGATGGGTTCCATGAGGGTAGTAAAACGTGAACGGGGATTGTTCGTCAATGTTTTGTTTGAGCCATCACAAACCAATTTCTCGCCTGCGCCGGATCCTCGGTCCAATCCTCCGTTCCGAAAAGCCCGATCCGTTCGATCGCGAGCGCTGGATGATCCCAGAGCCGCTCCCATTCTCCGGGTTGCATGAAATGCACAAAGCGTTTGCCTTCGGCGCCCTCGGCTTTCCACGGAACCCACACATCCCCAAGTTCACCTTCTGCGATCGGCTCAAGTGCCTCGCGATCGCCGTGATACCACGCCGTCGCCGCGATCAATCCGCCAGGTTTGGTGATACGGATGAGTTCTTCGATGGCTTGCCTGCGTCCTTCAAACCCGGGAATGTGATGAAGCACGGCAAAACAAGCGGTGACGTCTGCGACGTGATCTGCGAGCGGGAGATGTGGAAGATGGCCGGCCTGCATCTCAAGCGATGGATGAGCTGCGGCGCGTAACGCGGGCGAGGGTTCAATGCCGACATACGAAGATCCTTCGATGAGCAGGCGCGCAAACCTTCCATTCCCTGCGCCAATATCCACGACCTTCATCCCGGGTTTGATGCGCTCAGCAAGCAATCGCTCTTCATGCCAAATCATCCCACGCGTGCGTGCGAATGCAGAGCCGTGCTGCTGGTAAAAGGCGGTGACAGATTCTGCGAGTTTATGATGGAGGTCCATAGTTCGATGAGCTCACTACATGTACTTTGACATTCATACCATTTCCCGCGATGATACGCGAGTTCTTATGATGCGTAGAAACGTGCGGCCGCCGAAAGAACTTGTGAACGCCATGGTGGCGGATGTTTTGCATCATAAAGATGTTCATCAAAAGATGTTGGATCAATCCATTCGCAAACACCTGCATGGCACGGTCTATCGTTTTCCCCGCGTTCCGGAACTTGTCCGATCGTACCGCGCTCTCACCAAAGATAGCGCACGCGATCTTGTTCTCGAACGTTTGCTGCGTTGCAAGACGGTGCGCACGGATTCCGGGGTCGCGCCGATCACGCTTCTGACCAAACCGTACGCCTGTCCTGGGCAGTGCGTGTATTGTCCCACAGAAGATCGCATGCCCAAGAGTTATGTCGCGAGTGAGCCGGCTGCGGCGCGGGCATTGCAGTTGCGATTTGATCCGTATGACCAGGTCGTGCAGCGCGTGGAAGCCTTGGAGCGCAACGGCCATGAGGCGAAAAAAATCGAGCTCATCGTCAAAGGGGGGACGTGGTCTGCGTATCCGTGGACGTATCGTCAGTGGTTTATCAAACGCTGTTTTGATGCCGCGAATCATCTCGGCGCTAAACGCAAACCGCGCTTCACGAATCTTCTCGCCAGTCAAAAAGCGAATGAGTCTGCTTTGTATCGCGTGATCGGACTCACCATCGAAACGCGTCCGGATTGGATTACACCCAAAGAGATCGTGCGGTTGCGTACGCTTGGAGTCACGCGTGTCGAGGTTGGCGTGCAGGCGCTCGACGATCGCATTCTCGATCTCACCAAACGCGGACATGGGGTCGCGGACACGACGCGAGCGACGATGTTACTCAAGGCCGCAGGCTTCAAGGTCGATTATCATTTTATGCCTGGACAGCCCGGCTCGACGGCTGCGCATGATGTGGAAATGTTTCGTGAGATGTTTGCGGATCCGCGTTTTCGTCCGGACATGGTGAAGCTGTATCCGTGTGTGGTGATTCCTTCGGCGGAGCTTTCACAATGGCATCGCGATGGAAAATTTCAACCGCTCGAAGGCGAGGCGTTGATCGAAGCGATGATCGAGATGAAGACCTCGATCCCGCGGTACTGCCGTCTGTCGCGGTTGATTCGTGATTTCCCTTCATTTGAAATTTCCGGCGGCAATCGCGTCACCAATCTGCGCGATGTCATCAAAGAGCGGATGCGGCAGCGTCGCTTGTATTGCGTGTGTTTGCGTTGTCGCGAGGCTGGCCATCGCCGTCCGCTCCCGCCAGACGCGGCCATCGAATTTTTTTGCGAGGAGTATGCCAACGCCGGCGGACGCGAATATTTTTTGAGCATGGAAGATACCAAGCGCACCACGGTGCTAAGTTTTTTGCGTTTGCGTCTCCCGGATCGCCATCCCGTCGAAGTTGACGCCAAGACCCAACGTCTGCTCGATGAAGTGCAACGGAATTTTCCCGAGCTGCGTGAGACCGCGATCATCCGCGAGTTGCACACGTATGGTCAGGCGTTAAATCTTCGCGAAGGACAAACGCCAGCGGTGCAGCACAAGGGTTTAGGAAAACGTCTGATGCAAGAAGCCGAGCGCATCGCTCAACAAGAAGGATTCCGTTCCGTCGCCGTCATCAGCGGCATCGGCGTGCGCGCTTACTATCGCGCCTTGGGATATCGTTTGCGCGGAACGTATATGAAGAAAAAACTCCAAAGAAAAAACTCCAAGTTGACGAGGCCGTGAGCCGTATTCATACTGGCCACGCATGTTAATCCGAAGATTTTTTCAAACCTGGTCGAGTTTTGTATAAAAAGACGTTGGTTCATGGTATCCGTTTAACGTCTTTTTTATTTTTCTATGATTTCCCCCCAAATCCAAAAAATGGATCTCCTCGTCGCTCTTTACATCTTCTGCATCGCCGTAACCGAACTCATGGGCGCAAAAACGTTTCCCATCTTCCATCTCGGAACGTTCACCTTGAATGCCAGCGTGGCCATCTTTGTTCTCCCGTTCATCTTCACCATCAACGATGTCATCACCGAAGTCTACGGCAAGGCGCGCGCCCAAAGCGTCGTCCGATGTGGCCTCTCGGTCGTCGTTCTCGTTTTGTTGTTTAGCCTGCTCGCGACCAGTCTGCCTCCTTCTACGCGGTTCGCGAAAATGGAATCCGCGTATGATCAAATTTTCTTGGTCTCTGTGCGCATGTCTGCCGCGAGTTTGATCGCCTTTGCGATCGCAGAGTTTACGGATGTTTTTATCTTCGTGAAATTGCGCGAACGATTCGGCGTGGGACGATTGTGGCTGCGGAATAATCTGTCGAACTTTATGGCCCAGTTTCTCGACACCGCGATTTTCCTCACGCTTGTTTTCTACGCCCTCGACAAAACATTCTCGAGCAATGCGATCTTTCTCTGGAGCCTGATTCTTCCGTACTGGCTTCTCAAATGTACGATGTCCGTGATCGAAACGCCGTTTGTGTATGGGGGGATTAAGTGGTTGAAAGAGTAAGGACTTCCATTTTTTAGCGAATCCTCATCCTATTGCCTGAGCGAAGTCCGACGAAGTCGAAGGCCTCGGCGGAGCCCTTCGATGCGCTCGTCAGACTTGTTTACTCAGGGAATAATCACTATGCCTCGTCCATTTTTCTTCACTAACTTTGTCTCTACGCTCGATGGAAAAGTCGCGGTTACAACGGATCCGAAGGCCTATTGGCCGATCGGGAGTGCTCTCGATCATGCGCGGATGATGGAGTTGCGACGTTCTGCAGACATCTTGATCCACGGAAAGGGAACGGCGCACGCGCATCGCACCGTAGAACATCTGGATGAAAAGTTAGCGTACGCCATTGTCACGCATGATCCCTCTGATGCACTCGTACCGTTCGTGCAACGTGCTTCTGGACCGCGCGTTATTATCGTGACGAC
>OBEQ011403554.1_pt1 | contig 17677 bp, 16 predicted proteins | sample 1670901 | NCBI WGS metagenome assembly OBEQ01 (sample SAMEA104232315, study PRJEB22302) | groundwater metagenome | biome: forest; feature: aquifer; material: groundwater | place: USA | collected 2011-08-07 | depth 5.4 m
ACCCCCACACCTAATGGGGATTAGAGGAAACTCGGTGGCTTTCCTGCGCATAGAACCACATGAGATTTTGAACATGAATGACATTAATGGCACTCAATCGCCGATTTCGAAGAAATAGTGATCCCCATTAGGTGTGGGGGTTTGACACGCGCATCAATCATCGCTTAGCATAATAGATAAAGTAATCAAGAAGTTTAATCTCACGAGCCATCATTAAACCAAGAATCAACAATGAAATAAACGCGCCGGAGCTCCGAGTGATCGGCGAGCAGGGCGAGAATCTCGGCGTGTTGCCCCGGGAACAGGCGCTCATTCTGGCCAGGCCCCAGGAAGGCATTGACCTGATTGAAATAGCGCCGGGCGCAAAACCGCCGGTCGCCCGCCTGATGAGCTTTGACAAGTTCAGATACCTGCAGGAGAAAACCGAAAAGAAAGCGCGCCGGGCGCAAAAGACCGTCGGCATAAAACAGGTTCAAACCACAGTCCGCGCCGCCAAGAACGATCTGCTGATAAAATTGAGGCAGCTTGAAAAATTTTTGCAGGAAGGCCACCGCGTGGAAATCATGCTGCGGTTGCGAGGGCGCGAAAAATACGACAAAAGCTGGGCGCTGCACAAGCTTGATGAGTTCCTCAAAATGATTACCCTTGAATACAAGATGCTGGGCGAACCCAGGTTCGGCGGCAGAGGCCTGATGACAACGATCATAATGGTGAAGAAATAATCATAATTTTACGAAAGTACGAATCAGTACGAAAATACGAATCCTCCGAAACCGATATACGAATTCTTTTGTACGGTTTCGGTTACGAATACCATTCGTATATTCGTAACAATTCATAATTTCGCAACATCATGAGAAAAAGCATTCGCACAAGGATCAGAATAACCAGAACCGGCAAATTGATCCGCCGGCCCATGGCCGTGAATCATTTCCGGACCCGGAAGTCGGCAAAAAACATCCGGCAGAAACGGAAAACTCTCTCGCTTGATTATCCGCACAAAAAAATCTTGAATTGAACTCCGACAATTTCCGCAGCCAGTTATCGCTTCCCATTATTCATTATTCCAAATTCTTCATTCTTTAAATCATGCCCAGAGTAAAAAGAGGAACAATAGCTCATAAAAAGCGCGAAAAACTCCTGAAACGCACCAAAGGTTTTCGCTGGGGCAGAAAATCAAAAGAGCGCGCCGCCAAAGAAGCGCTTTTGCACGCCTTGTCTCGCTCTTTCCGGGGCCGGAAAGAAAAAAAGAGGGCGTACCGGCAATTGTGGAATGTTCAAATCAATGCCGGCAGCCGCAGCCACGGTTTGTCCTATAGCCGGCTCATCGCCGGTCTTAAGAAAAAACACGTTTTGCTTGACAGAAAAATCCTGGCGGAACTCGCCAAAAACGAACCGGCGGTATTTTCAAAGATTACGGAGTTCACAAAAAAGTGAAGCCCTAAAGTTTCACGCCTCTAGTTATTTGTAGTTATCTTACGACGCCCGCCATCCGTCTAAGACCGTCACCTCTTTTTACTAACATTATATCCCAATTGGGATATAATGTTAGTAAGATAAAATACGGGGGAGTTTAAGAAACGAGCATAGCCCCTTCTTTTTTTAGCAAAAATGCTTTCCTTTTCGCGCCGCGATTATAGCCGCCCAAACCGCCGTCGGAACGGATGACGCGATGGCAGGGAATTTTCGGGTCTCGGTTTTTGCTCAAAATATTTCCAACCGCCCGATACGCTCCAGGCCTGCCAGCCCACGCTGCAACTTCTTTGTAAGTGAGTGCCTTACCCTTCGTGATTCGGCGAACAACCTCCAGCACGGCTTTCCTGAAACTGTTATTTCTGCGTAAGTCCGCGGTTGTGTCCGCGTTTTTCCGCGTTTTGAATGGAGCCATAGGTTTGTTTCAAAATTGCTTGATTCCCCCGATATCTGCCAAGAATACGCATGGCTTCGGGATACAAAAACCAGCCGTACCCCTGATGCTCCGAAGATATTTTGATTCGAGAATTTTTGGTCTCGGCCAGATAAAAGATGACTATTTTGAAAATCAGCCGGCCAGATTGCTTGAAGAAATATTTTTGGTAGACCCTGAAGTTTTCGACCATCCGTAAATCCCTGTCCGTCAAGCCGGTTTCTTCCCTGGTTTCCCGAAAAGCGGCGCGCAGGGATTTTTCTTCGGATTCGATATGGCCCTTGGGGAAATTCCAATAGTTGTGCCCGTGATAGAGAATCAGAAATTTGGGGCCTTCGCTGGTGCGCCGAAAAACTAGAAAGCCCGCCGAAATTTCCCGTCGCTGGCGAGGCTCGCTTGCCTCGCGGCGGAGCTGTGGGCCGGAAACGGCTCTTTTTGATTTTGCTTGAATCATCTCTTCTTCAAGAATGTTAACATAGTATCAAGCGGCCAAGCATTGATAATATCATGCCGCGTTGCCACATCCGCCGCTCGGAAACCCTCGGTTTTCCATACCTTCCTACACGGGAAAACTATGTTTTCCCGACCCCTTTCCTGGCGGCTGGGCAAAATCATTCACTTCCTCTTTTTCAAAAATCTTAACATTTTCTTCAAAGGCCAAGCATTGATAACGTCTCCCCGCGTTGCCCAGCCGCGCCGTGCCTGGGCGACGCCATATTCTAGAAACTTGAAATGGTCGGCCGCATGCGCGTCGGAATCAATGATCATTTTGACGCCCGCCCCTACGCACTTACGGATATATTCGTCTTTCAGATCAAGCCGGTCAGGCGAAGCATTAATCTCAAGAATCGTACCGGTGCGTTTTGCCGCAGCAATGATCGCGTCAATATCAACATCAATCGGCTCACGCTTATTGATGAGGCGACCGGTAAGATGGAACAGAATATCAACGTGAGGATTTTCCATGGCGTGAATCACGCGAGCGGTTTGCTCTTGTCGCGATAGCTTGAAATACGAATGCACCGAAACCCCCACCACATCGAGTCTTGAGAGAACGGTATCGGAGAGGTCAAGCGATCCGTCTTTGTGAATATCACATTCAGTTCCTGTGAGGATATGACACGCGACCCCCCGCCCCGACAGTTTTCTGTTTAGCCGGTCAATCTCTGCCATCTGTTTCAGAATTCTTTTTTCATCAAGGCCGTGTGTCACGGCAAGATACTGGGTGTGATCCGTGATCGCAATATACTTGAGGCCGACTTTCGCCGCTGCGATTGCCATTTCTTCAATCGAGGCGGCGCCGTCCGTCCAACTAGTCTGAACCTGCAGATCGCCCTTCACATCGCCATAGTTGATTAGTTTCGGGAGGTTATGCTTCCCGGCAAGTGCAATCTCGCCGGTATTCTCGCGCATCTCCGGTTCTATGTAGTCCAAGCCGAGCGCGCGATACAATTCTTCTTCGGTCGCGCCGGCGACCAACACTGACCTACGCTGACTGTTTCTGTGTGTGCCCCGTAGCGAGCTTGCTCTGCTTCGGGGTTGGTCTGTGTGCAGTCCGCGTGAGTCTGTGATTTTGAACAATCCGTACTCGTTCAAGGTATAACCCTTTTGCAGAGCCAATTTCCGAAGAGCCACGTTGTGATCTTTGGAGCCGGTGAAGTAATTAAGCGCGGCGCCGTAGGACTCCTGGGCAACCACGCGCACATCGACATTGAGTCCGGTTGAAAGTTTCACCGATGACTTTGTCGCGCCATGAGCAATAACCCTTGCGACCTCGGGCATGCGGACAACATAATCCATCACCTTGCCCGCCGACCCGGCCTTCGTAGCCCAAGCTACTTCGGCGGAGGAGGCAGCCTTGGCGAAGGCGGGCGTACCACCTTTGGAAACCACCAGAATGTCAATGTCGCCGATGGTTTCTTTTTTCCGGCGCACCGAGCCGGCTACGATCGCTTTCTCAACTCCGGCCACTCCCTTCAGCCGCTCTTCAAGCATCCGCGCCAACGGCAATACGTCGCCCAACAGAAAACGGCCGCCGGCTCGTTTCAGAAACCCGATGCCCGCCAGAATTTTTTCTTCGCTTTTTTTGCCGAATCCTTCGAGCGTGCCGATCTTGCCGGCCCGAGCCGCTTTCTCAAGTTCTTTGAGACCGGTGATGCCGAGCTTCTGATACAACTTCTTGATTGACTTCGGACCGAGCCCCTCGACCGCCGTGAGTTCGGACAAATTCACCGGCGCTTTTTTCTTGAGAGCTTCGTAATATTTGACCCGGCCGGTTCGCAACAGCTCCTCGATTTTTTCGGCAATCGAAACCCCGACACCCGGAATATCCTCAAGCGCTTTCAAACCGCCTTGTTTGTACAGATCGCCCGCCTGCTCTTCCAGCTCTCCGACTGCCAAAGCCGCTTTTTCATACGCTCTCGGCTTGAACGGAACATCCTGCATTTCGAGATATTCGCCGATCTCGCGCAGTATTCTTGCTACCTCTGAATTGGAAATGATCATTGCTGAAAGAATTATTATCATTATACAATGTTTCCTCTTTCATTTTGTTATTGCATAGATTCTCGCGTCGTCCATCAAGCGAAATGCTGATTTTTTGATTCGAGCGTGCTATATTCTGGAATATCGAACTACATGGAACATCAAACTACAGAAAAAGCAGAAATAAAAAATGGAATACGCGCCATCCGGCGCCATTTGCTGCCGTTTAAGAAAGAGCTTACCGTACTGACGTTTCTTGGTTTTGTTTCGGCGATTGCGAATGGCTTTGTACCCTACATAACCGGCCGCTTCCTTGACGCGCTTATCGGTGTTTCCCAACATAAAACAAGCACAACTGTCAATTCATTGCCGGTATGGGCGTTCCTGCTTGGCATATGGACTATTGTGCAATTGATAGCGAATAACACCGATTGGGTGATGGATCGACTCCGGCGCAAGATAGGCACAAAAATTCACATGCAAATCCAGGCCGATGGATTTATACATCTTCTTCGGCTCCCGCTCGCATTTCATAAAAATGTCCATATCAATGGCGTCTTGCAGAAATTGAGTAATGCGGCGTGGAGAATATCGACAATTCTGCGAACTATAACCGACATAGCGCCTCAATTCTTGAGCGTCATTATCGGCATTACTCTGGCAGCAAGCATCAATCTTCAACTGGCGGGGATTTTAGTGATTGGGGTACTCCTCTATATAGCTCTCCTCGTAAAAATACTGCTACCGATAGCTGCGATTGATTCTGCGGCGCACCATGCTTGGAGCGAGGGGTGGGATGATGCGGCAACGACGGTTCATCAGATAGAAAGCGTAAAACAAGCCACCGCAGAAGAGTACGAAATTAATCAGGTGCGCTTAAATCTTTTGGGTCGCACATACGATTTGTGGCATCAGATTGAACGTACCTGGAGCAATGTCGGCTTTTTTCAGAGAACGATTGTATTTGCAACGCAACTTGCCGTATTTATTTTATCAGTTCATTTCGTCTCGACCGGAGCTATCACCGTGGGAGGCTTGGTGGCGCTCAATGGATATGCCCTCATGTTTTTCGGACCGTTCGTAGCGTTGGGCTATAGCTGGCAGGTTATTCAAACCGGCATCACGACAGCGGCGCATGCCGAAGAGGCGATATTCCGTGAACCAGAAGAGGTCTACGTACCTCAAGGAACAGTATCGCTTGAACATATTTCCGGAAATGTAGTATTCCAAAATGTTTCATTCCGTTATGAAGCCGATCAACCCGAAGTACTGACTGATATCAATTTCAAAGTTAACCCTGGCGATGTGGTCGCGTTTGTGGGTGAATCCGGCGTCGGTAAGAGTACTACTATTTCTCTTATTTCTGCATATTATTTCCCGACCAAAGGAAGTGTGCTTGTTAATGGAATAGACACCCGGAAACTCAACCTTACAAACTTGAGACGGCAGATTGCCGTCGTACCCCAAGAAATCGCTCTTTTCAACGATACTATCAAAGCAAACATCCGATATGGAGCATTCGATGTTTCAGATGAGGATATACTACGAGTAGCAAAAAAGGCTCATATTGACGAGTTCATCAATACGCTTCCCAAAGGCTATGAGACCATCGTTGGAGAACGCGGCATCAAACTTTCCGTGGGACAGAAGCAACGAGTGGCAATCGCACGAGCGATGTTGCGCAATCCCGCGATCCTTATTCTCGATGAGCCGACGAGCGCCTTGGATGCACGGACAGAACAGATTGTTACCGAGGCTCTGGAGAAATTGATGCATGGGCGAACCACCTTCATCATCGCGCATCGTCTCTCGACTGTTCGCAAAGCCGATACTATTCTTGTTTTTCAAACCGGGCAGATTGTCGAAACGGGTTCTCATCAGGAACTCATACACCGAGAAGGTGGCATATACCGCCGTCTTTATGAATACCAGATCGGATTACATTAGAAGTAACTCATTCTTTGACGGGCGCAAACTGGAAAGCCTCGTTTTCAAACGAGACTTGCAGCCGGCTGCCCCGAGTGATTTCTCTGGCCAGTATTTTTTCGGCGAGCGGCGCCCGGAGCTGTTCTTCAATGGCCCGACGCAACGGCCGCGCTCCGAATGCCGGTTCGTAGCCGAGTTTGGCAATCTGCTTGATCGCCGATTCGTCGAAACCGAGTTTGATGCCCTGTTCGCCCAAATTGTTGCTCAAATCATTGAGATTATATCTCGCAATGTGCTCGACATCGGCCGGAGAAAGATCTTTGAAAACAACGACTTTGGAAAATCTGTTGAGAAGCTCCGGCTTGAAAACATCGACCAGCCTCTTTTTCAGATAGTCCGCGACATCAGTCATTTTCTCTCCGTGCGACAGCGCTTGGTTGATGATGTCGGAGTGAGCATTGGAAGTGGCGATGATAATAGTATTTTGAAAACCGACTGTCCGGCCCAGATTGTCAGTCAACCGGCCTTCGTCGAGCACCTGCAAAAAAAGATTCAGAATGTCGGGGAACGCTTTTTCGAATTCGTCAAGCAGGATCAGACTGTAGGGTTTTTGCAAAACCGCTTCGGTCAGGGCGCCGCGCGTGCTGCCGTCCGGCGAGCCGATGAAACGATAAAAACTCTGCTTATCCTGATATTCGGTCATATCAAAACGGATCATCAGCTGTTCGGAGCCGAACTGAAGACGGGCGAGGATTTTGGCCAGCTCGGTTTTCCCGACGCCGGTCGGCCCGACAAACAGGAAACTCGCGATTGGGCCGCCGCGCCGGCTCAAGCCGCTCCGGTACTCGCGCAGCGCCGTGCTGACCGATCGCACCGCTTCTTCCTGGTCGATCAATTGCCGGTGGATTATTTCTTCCATATGGAGCAGCGCCTCGGCTTCGGCCGCGCCGGCTTCGTGGATGGGAATATTAATTTTGTTCTCCGCGGCCGTCACCACCTCATCGTGCCGCACGTACTTTTTTTCCTTGCGCGCGGCCATCGCCACAGCGTCTTTTAACAGCTCTTCGGCGCTGGCCGGCAAATATTTCCCCGGGAAATATTTTTTGGCGATCATGACCGCCTCTTTGATGGCGCCGAAACTGATGATGACGCCGGCCTTTCTCTCGAGCAAAACGCTTTCGTACACAAGAATTTTTTGCGCGTCAACTTCGCTGATTTCATTCACCCTGATAATTTCAAAAATGCCGGTTACGTCACTCCGCGGCTCAATGAATTCCTTGAACTCTCTCGGATAGGTCGCGCCCACAACTGGGAAAACATTGTTTTTTATAATCGGCATCAGGGCATCAGCGGCCGAAAGGTAATTGCCCGAAGTTTTCATCAGATTATGCATATCGGGAATATAGAGAATCACATTGCCAGCCATAAAAATTTCTTCAACGACCTGTTTCAGCCGCTGCTGCAGTTCTTCAGGCGGCGCGCCCGCCACCAGACTGTTGATTTCAAGACACACCAGCCGCTTGTCGAACAACTGGGCCGGCACTTCGTCTCTCGCGATTCGAGCCGCGAGATGTTTGACAATAGTTTCTTTGCCGATACCTTCTTCGCCGACGAACAACACATTGGGATTGATGGGCCGTGAAAGCGTATCCGTGAGACGTTGATACTCCTCTTCGTGGCCGATAAGAAAACCGCTTTCGCCCGCGCGGGCCAGATCGGTAAGATCGACGCTGAATCTATCGAGCATTCCGGTGGGCCGACTGGTCCAGGCCCGGTTCATAATCCGATGCCTCAAGCGACGTTGGACTTCAAACCTAAAACCGCCCAGAGTAGACGGCAAACGGAATCTAAAAGGCCCCTTGAGCGAACTCAAGAGAAGAGCCAATTCAAGATCGCTCATGACAATCGAGAACACGTTGAAGAGCCGATTCACGGTTTCGTCGCCCACAAAGAATAACCCGGAGAAGAGATCAATCGGTTCAATAAAACGCCGGCCCTGCAACAAACTGCGCCGACCCGCCTCAATTACCAGAATTTCTACTTGCTGAAGAAGCGCTGCTTTGCCGAATTGAGTTTTTCCATTCCGGCTGCTCGTCAGCCCTTCGACATCTTGCTCGGGTCTTCGACTCCGAGGCTCAGACTCGAGGAGGTTAGCTCTAAGCTCCGTCGAATGAGCCAGAAAATCTTCAACTTTTTGTTTGAACTCTTCGGGCGCTACATCAAGACGACTCAAACTTTCTTCAATCTCGCGACGGCTCAAAAGTTCCGCGATTATTTCCAGAAAAAAATTGCGCTTGGCAAGAGAGCTCCGATCGAATGCTTTTTCGAGAATCGAATACGAGGCCGGAGAAAGATAATGCGAGAGATTGACGCGGCCGCTGTTCGGCAGTTCGGAAAACGGTTTGTCGGCTTCCCGCAGATGAAGCAGCCGGTCGGCGAAAAAAAGGAACAGAAAAATGCCCGCGGCCCGCAGCCGTTGGACGTCTGAAAAAATGAGCGTGAAGCCCGCGGCCAGAATGACCAGATAACCGATATAGCTCGCGATTCTGACTGTGAGACGCCCCACGAGCGTCATGCGCAGCCGCGGTTCGTCAAAGTAGAAACGGCCGGTTGAACCGGATTGCTCGGATTGATGTTTATCTGCTTCCGAAAACATAGAGAATAGTGACTGCCGGAATCAAAAGCCAGACCACATAGATGATCACGAAAACAAACGCTATAAGAAGGTAAACTGAAGCACCGATGACAATTCGACCTGCCCGAAAGATCACCCCCAAAATCCGGCCGATGATCGTATAGTCCTTATACAACGGCTGGAAAAAGCAGCGCAGGGTGATTCGCACCGCAAACACCTGATCCAACCGCTCCAAAAACGAGATGAAATGATGAAAAAAAACTTTGGAGCCGTCAACGTACCAATGGTGGAAGAAATCGAACAACCGGTAGAGAAACCGATTCACAATATACACCGGGGAAAAACTCATAAGTCAATTATACCAAGAATCGGCTCTGTCGGCTTGTACTGCGATGCGGAACGCCAACGTTCGGAAATCGCGGGCACGGGCGCCGGATTCATTTTGTCGCGTTGTACATCGCCAGAATCTCGGCCGCCGACCCCGCAGCAGGGCAGCTCGCTCCGGGGCGGGGAGCGCGCGGCTAACGATACACATCCTTGCGATTACCGATTCGCAAAATAAAAATGATGTCGCCTCTGACATCAAAAATAATACGCCGGTCGCCGACTCGAAAACGATATTCGCCTGAATCAAAATCTCTCAATTTTTCGGCAAAACGCAGAGCTTGTTCGGCGCGTCGATAAAAAGCCAACTTTGTTTTGAGCTGGCGCCGAACGGAGGTATCAAGTCGTTGCCAATCCTTTTTGGCGGACTCGGTAAAAATTATTTTCATATCCCGCTCGCCCTGCGGAATTTGCCAGTAGAAAAATTAAGTTCATACAGGTTGCCTCTCGCTATGTCTTGACGGGCTCTTTTAACGGAACGACGGTAATTTTGAGAATGACTCATCAGATATTCCTCCATGATGCCTTCGAATTTTTTCCAATCCTCAAGCGGAAGAATCACCACCGGTATTTTGCCTATTTTTTGAACTTTGGTCTTGGATAATAAAGTTGAAATAATCATTTTGGCACTAAGTATGAATTACCCAGAACAAATGTCAAATTCTCTTCGTCGCATTGCTTGCCCTGAAGCTTATCGAAAGGTAGATCTCTTGAATCTCGGCGGGCTGACCCGCCTGCCAGGGCCTGACGGCCCAGGCCGGATGGCGGGCAAGGAGGACTCGGTTGCAGGCGCGGAGATCAAAACAACGATTTCTGCGGGCTGACTTCTTTTTTCTCTTGCTCCTCAAAAATCGAAATTTTTCCGTACTCGCCATCGTAGCCGGGCCTGATCTGAACCCTGCCTTCGCGCACCCGGCGCACGCCTTCGGCCACCTTCGGATTTTCTTTAGCCAGATCATCGATGCTGACTTCAAGCAAAATCGTGAGTTCGGTGCCGAACTTTGTTATCAAATCCCGATATGCATCTTTCACTTTTTTGCTCGCGGTGCCGACCCCGAACGCTTCGGCGATGATCTCGTCGAATGGTATCAGATTCTTGAACGGCACGCGCGCCGGATCGCGATAGTCGTCCGACCGATCAGCCAGCTTCGCCACCCGGTTCAGAACCCCGATGGTCAGGGGCCGTCCGCACTTGGGACAGATATTGTTATATTGGCGGGATTCCTCCGGAGACAGAAAAACTTCGCACGCGCGATGGCCGTCAAAATGATACCTGCCTTCTTCCGGAAAAAACTCGACGGTCATCACGAACGCGGACTTATGCGGAGCAGACGCGGACTGTTGCAGACTGGGTATACTGTTTTTAATTGCGTCGATGATTCCGCGATAGGATAATTCGGTGTCAAACACATTGGCTTCGCGGCCGATGCGCTGGAGACTGTGCGAGTCAGAATTGGAAATGAAAGCGATAGTGTCCAGTTTGGAAATCCGCCAGTTCATCGCAGGGTCCGACGACAACCCCGTTTCCAGCGCAAAAATTCTGTCTGTGTATTTACCGAAACACTCTTCGATCGAGTCAAAACCCGACATTGAACCGAATATGCTGAACCAAGGAGTCCAAGCGTGGCTCGGTACAATGACCGCTTCGGCGTTTGTGTTAAAAACAATTTTAGCCAGTTCTTCCGAATCTAGCCCCAGGATCGGCCGGCCGTCCGATTTCAAATTGCCCACCCACGAAAGCTGGGTGTTGATTTTTTCAACCGTTTCGATGTCCGGACAAAACACCAGATGATGAACCCGTCGGCCGCGGCCGCCCCGCGAATAGATGCACGATATTTCGCTCGTCAGCATGAATCGCGTGTCCGCTTTATTATCGCACAGTGCCGGCAATTTGAACGACGGCTTGAGCCGAAAAAGGCCGGGTTCGGCCGGCTCGAGTTTTTCCCGCAGCTCTTTGATCCACTCGGGATGAGTAAAATCGCCGGTACCCATCACCAAAATTCCCTTGATCGCAGCCCAACGATCGAGCTCCTCCAAAATCATATCCCGCGAAACCGCGCGCGAATACTTCGAATGAATGTGCAAATCGGCGACGAATTTCATATAAAAAAATTATACCAGAACTCGGCAATAAGCGATAAAAAGAGATCACTGGGCCAGCGCGTAGCGACCGCCCGTCTTTACCAGAAATCCTTCCCGCACCAATTGATTCAATGCGTGTTGCAGTCTTGCCGCTGCAACTGCGGTCTTTTGCTGAAGCTGTCGCGCAGAAAGAACTTTTTCGTCGAGAAGAAATTTCAAAATCTGTCCGCGCAGTTGGCGATTCGAACCCTGAAATGTTGATTGGCGCGTATAATGCATGCTCCGCCGATTGGGATTTGGAAGCTTGTCCGCTCCGAGCATTGCGCCGTAATCCATCAATGCCCAATACCATTCACGGACATTCTTTTTGGGCAATGTTTTTTCGACCAGCGGCAAAATCTCGGCATCGGAGATACTGGATGACATTCCAACATTCTTGAGAATGTTGGAATATTGTTTGGGGCTGAAGAAAAAATGGATGAAAACGCGCCGGATATTCGTCTCGATGAGCACAACCGGCACATCGGCGGCAAAAACCGTGACTGCACCGGCCGTTGATCGGCCGACTCCCGGCAAGGCCGTCAGCGATTCAAAATCCAGCGGGATTTTCCCTTGATGCTTCACGACCACTTCTTCGGCCAACCGTTTCAAAGCCACTGCGCGCCGGTTATAGCCCAGCCCCTGCCAGACGCGCAAAACATTTGCGAGCGGCGCCTTTGCCAAATCACGGATTGTCGGATATGCCCCGAGAAACTCTCGATATTTCTCGCTAACCCGAGCAACCTGCGTCTGCTGCAGCATCACTTCGGAAACAAGAATCTTATACGGATCTTTCGTGTGGCGCCAAGGCAAATCTCTTTTTCGGATGCGATAGTAGTCCCAAATTTTTTTCCGAAAGCCCTGTCGGTTCGTGCGATCTCGATCCATAGTTTAATATTGATACTCTTTTGGCGGTTTCCGAATTTTTGTACATAGACAGTGTAGGATTTTTGGGGTATTTTTCAAAAACAGCAGGTCGGGCAAAAATAATGAGATGGGCGTCTAGGGTCTCCGCTTTTTGACTTTTCAAGAGAGAAATAGCATATTTCTCGGAAGTTTGTATACTTATGGTTAGCTGAAAGAGGGGGGGGCCGAAGTCAAAACTACTAACATCCATGGATACACTTTCCGAAGAAGTTCAAAAACTGATAGTCCACCATACGAAATATAAGGAAGAAACCGGGTCGGATGCAACCGGCGACACCGAAAAAATACATGTGGATGAAATAGCTTCTAAAATAGCGACATTTTACGACAAATTCAGAAATCTCATCCAATACCACGAAGCGCACCTCCTGCGCCGGGACACCATCGAAAGAAATCTGCGCCGCCGGATTCTGCTCAAAACATCCGAAAGCGATTTTGCCGAAGCGTTCATCAAGGACCTCATACGCTCCGGCCATCTTCCCAATGACTTCGTGCCGGAGAAAAAAATCGCCGATATCCGGATAATCCTCGACAACCTGCTGTACCTTCTGAAACAGGAAGGTCCCATCCATCTGCACGGAAAGCGGCAGCCGTCCGATTGGCTCATCCGGATATTCGTTCCGCCGCTTGAAGAAGAATTGTTCCCGCCGCCGGAAAACAGGTTCATCGGCGAAATGATGTACGAAATTATGAGAAGCCGGCTCGTGGTGAAAAAAGGCCTTTTGGAAGATGAAGAGGCAAGCACGCAGCTGTTCATTGCCACGCAGCGCTCCTTATTCCGCCTCGACAACGACCAGCTCCAGTATATGCTTTTGAAATTCCTGTATCCGCAATGGGGGAAAATGTCCGAAGAAGAATTAAGCACTGTCGTTCCGACACTCGGTTCCCTCCGGGCAAATACCGAAAAAGTCATCAAAAATCCGGTGGGCGCCTATTTCCTGAAACTGTGCCGGAAAGAAAAAATTGCTTTCCAGCTTGTCGGCGACTTGGTATTCACCGACGTACCTCTTGAGGAAGATTTCGAAGACGAGCTTCGATCGCTCTATGAAGAACGATCCGACCGGATTTCGCACCAATTAAGAAAATTGGCATTATTGAGCGTCATTTCCTTCCTCATTTCCAAAGTCGCGATCGCGCTGGCGATAGAAATTCCCCTGGATCGCGCTTTTTCATGGCCGCTGTCTCCGACCAACACCGCCATCAACGTCCTGTTCCCGCCGCTGCTCATGCTCACTATTGTGGCCTTTGTACGTCCTCCTTCCCGAAAGAATTTTGCTATCGTGAGCCGCGAAGTAAAACAGATCCTATCCCCCGAGAATCCGAGAAACTACGTATTGCCAGTGCCGCCGAAAATAAGCAAAGGCAGCACGTTTGCGATATACGTGGCCTATGCCGCCGCACTCGGCCTGGTCTTTTACGGCATGGTCCATTACCTTTCGCTGTTGCAATTCAGTCCGTTCAGCATCGCCATTTTCATACTCTTCACATCCATGATTATCGCGACGGGCGTGAAAATCAATAACCGCGGCAAAGAAATGAGCATGGAAAAAGAGCGATCAACACTGCTCGGATTTTTCGTGGACTTGATGCTCATTCCGTTTACCGCTCTGGGCAGATGGATTATTGCCGGACTTTCAAAATTCAATGTTGTAGTGCTGATATTTGATTTCTTCATCGAACTCCCGCTCGGATTTTTCGTGGAATTTCTGGAAAATTTCCGCAAGTTCATCAAAACCAAAAAAGAGGAACTGGGATGAGTTTTGGGTGGCGCTCGCCGGAGTCTGAACAATCAAGGAAATTACGAAAGTGCATCGCGGTCAAAGAATAACCGCGCCAGCCGAAGAATCCCGTACGGGAAGCGTCCGCCGAAGTGATCGTACGTTGGTTTCAAGTATTCGACCCCGAGTTCTTGAAATGCGGCGTGAATTTCGGCGATCACTTTTTCCTTCCCGGCCGCGCAATGGGAAATATCGGCGGGATGCAGCTTCTCCAGAACGAGCAGTTCTTCCAGATGTTGGATGATGGTTTGGGGCGTCCTTGCACGAGCACGGGCAACTTCCTCTATGGTTTTCCCTGCGCGGACAAGCTCAAGCGTCCGCTGCCAGCGCCGCTCTTTTTTCGGTGCTTCCCTGATAATGAAATCATCATCCGCCTGATCTTCTTTTTTTATCGATTCGATACTTCCGCCGCAGGCGCGGATAAAATTATGCTGTCGTTTCTCGACTTCGGTAAGTGGAGTATTCACCATAGTATCTTGCGCTCTGTGCGAGGCCTCGCGAAACTCAATGTCCCGCGCGGCAATATCAGGATGCACTTCAAGCGCGCGCTCGTTGAATCCTGCGAGCGACAGCCCTGCCAGAGTCCGCACCCGGGAAATAGCGACATATCCCTGCCCATGCTCAAAGGCATTCGACAAATCCATGTGCGCGGCGTCAAGCGACATGCCTTGGCTCTTGTGGACGGTGATGGCCCAGGCAAGCCGCAACGGGATCTGGGTGATGCGCGCGAGAACCCGGCCGCTTTCTTCAACGCTCCACTCGGCGGGTTCGGCGTATAAGATATGCCCAGCATTTGTTTTTACGATCGGCAGGCCGTCCTCTTTTGAGAATCCGGTTATTTCGCCGATCGTGCCGTTTACAAAGCGATGGCGGGGGGTATCGTTTTTCGTAAACATAACTCGCGCGCCTGCTTTAAGAGTAAGCGTCTCGGGCGAAAGACACCCGCGTATCAGCCGCTCGGTGAGTTGTTTGGGACCCTGACTTCCCATGCTGAAGACATGAGGAGTGCCGGGCAGTTTGGAAAGCTTGACATTGTTCACCCGGTCGACATCGGCGTTATGCGAGAAAAATTGCGTGGTGCCATCTGCTGGACCTCTTGAAAATCGCGTTTGCAGAAGCGCCCGGTGGGACGCGGAAACCGTCCCGGCGCGAATAGCTGAAAGAATTTCAAGAAATGCGGGGTCGTCCTGCCGATACTGCTCCGAAAGATAGCAAACATCCAAATCGAGTGATTTCCATACGGGCGAGTTGAAGGCGAAGACGGATTGCGCGTTAGCGTGGGCTTCAAAAAGTGTGCCATCCGTATCTTCATGCTCACTCGCCTCGCTGAAGCTCTGGCGAAGCGGATCCCGCGCCACAACCGGCGGCAGTTGGAAAAAATCTCCCACAAGAATGATGTGAAGTCCGCCGAAAGGCGCGGTGCCGCCGCGCAAAGCCCGGCAGGCGCTTTCAACCATCGTAAACGTCCGCGCGGAAAGCATCGAAATTTCATCAATAATAAGAGTGTGAGCGGAACGTACTCTGTTCGCAACGCGCTTATTGCTGGCAATACGGCTTAGGTCGAACCTCGTGAGTTCACGCCGCACACCAATACCGCTCCATGAGTGAATGGTATGGCCGTTGATATGCGTTGCGGCAATTCCGGTCGAGGCGGTTACTGCCGGTTCGATGCCATGTTCGCGCAGCCATGTTACAAACTGATTGATCGTATGCGTTTTCCCGCTGCCCGGCTCCCCGGTCAAAAATACATTTGCGCCGGTTTTGAGAATGGCGAGAGCTTGGGTCTGGATCATAGGATACAATATACCCCATTATGTATGCCTTCTAAAGATCGAAGCGGCATCATTTCGTGATCGTTAAATTACACAAACCACAACAACCGAAAGAATAAGGGGGCCCGGCTTACTTCCAGTTTAGTGAAGATATAGTTTTATTTTGTTTCGTCGGTGAACAACTTTAAGTATTTTTTGTACTCAAAATCACGGCCGTATTTTGTACGCCGATTACGCTGTTCCAATATGCCTTCTTTAATAAGGGTCTTAACTAACCCATTCGCTGATGGGCGAGAAAGTCCAGTCCATTCCTCAACCTTACGAACATTGATGATGGGTAGCTCATATAATTTGCGCAATACAACCATGCCGCTTTTCGCGCGAAGACCGCCAATGGCATGAATTTTCCCCATATCTTGCTCGCGCAGCACATTGATCTTCTTTGCCGTTTCCACCGCACCTCCAGATACATTCGCAACGCCCTCCAAAAAGAAATTCACCCATGGTTCAATTTCTCCTCTGTTGTGGTAGCCCTCCAACAAATCAAAATATGCTTCCCGATGCTTTTTGAAGAACTCGGAAATGTACAAAACAGGCCTTTCTAAAATATCTTCATGGCACAAATAAAATGTAATCAAAAGACGCCCGACTCGGCCATTGCCATCGAGAAAGGGGTGAATGGTCTCAAATTGTGCATGCATGAGAGCAGTTTTTATGAGAGGCGTTAGGTTATCTTTTTCGTGCAAAAAGTTCTCCCAATCAGAGAGTGTCCGTTTCATCTCATGAGCTGGGGGCGGTACAAAACGGGCTGTTGTTGGTGAAGCGCCGCCGATCCAGTTCTGTGTAGTTCGGAACTCTCCCGGTGTTTTCCCCGGTGCATCTCCAGTATCTTCAAGTAAAGTTTTATGTACCTCGCGGATGAGGGGAGTTGAAAGCGGAAACGATTCTAATCGCCGCAACCCTTGACTCATCGCTTTGATGTAATGCAAAATCCGATCAACATCTTTCGGTAAATCGCTTGTCATTTCTACTTCTGCGCGGATTGCATCGCTCATGGTTGCCTTCGTGCCTTCGATTTCACTCGATAGGGCAGCTTCTTTCCTTGCATACATGAATATAAAAAGATCAACGTCGGGCAAGAGTTGAGTAACACCATCAAGCTTGCCCACTAAAAGAGCCGCTCGCGCGTGAAGTTGTTCTGTTAATTTTGAAAACTCAAAAGAATCCGCAGGTGGAAACTTCCCGGGAACGAAAGCTTTAAAACCCTCTGGCTGTTGTACGAATTCGCCCAATTTCATAACTTAACAACTATAGCATAGATGTTAAGTTATTTGCAAATAACCTAACATCTTATAGAACGATGTTATAGTCCCCGCAAAACAAAACCCGCCATAGAACGTCCGATTAGCCAGGTAAATCAATAGTTCCAAGAAGAGGGATGTCCAGTTTTGTTTTACGGGGACTATAACTTAACGACTTATGGTATTTCTTCCTCATTTCGCTTTTATACAAAATTGTATAAAAAGTGAGTGGGATAACAGCATAAAATAAAAGTTACCACCATTGAAATCTTACGAAATTCTCAGCCGAGAGATTACGCCCGATTTTCAAGATAAATAAAAAGTCACAAGTTGTGTATTTATTGTACCAAGCTCGAACCTATTTTCAAAACAAATGACTCGGAGCAAGCCCCACGCACTGGCGAGTACGCCAGCAACCCCGAAAGAAAAAACACTCCTTGCAT
>OBEQ011176399.1_pt1 | contig 17676 bp, 19 predicted proteins | sample 1670901 | NCBI WGS metagenome assembly OBEQ01 (sample SAMEA104232315, study PRJEB22302) | groundwater metagenome | biome: forest; feature: aquifer; material: groundwater | place: USA | collected 2011-08-07 | depth 5.4 m
AACAAAGGGCAACATGCTGGCGGCAGTGGGTGTCGTGCTCTTAACAGGCCTCAGCACCCTCAGCTCCGTCTTCTTAACCGCCATTATTTTAGGCATCTTTATGTGGCCCGAGTTTTTGGACTTGGCACCTATCCAATACTGGGATTCCTGGTGTGTACCGCTAATACACTTCCACCAATTTGTAGCAGCCCATTGGATCGTCATTGCCGCCATGATCGGGTCTCTATTTCCTCTGTACTACACACTCGCGCCCAACTGGGTTGGGCGCGGCAGGAAATGGGCAGACTATTTCCCGCCGTTTTCTGTTTACCGAGGGCTGCAATCCGTGGGTCTTTTGTCCGCGATGGGCGCATTGATCCAATCCGGCGTGACTGTGAGGGAAGCGTTTGTGCAAATCAGCAGTACGGTCCCCCCATATCTGAAATGGCATGTGCTGCGCATGCTAAGGCGGTATGACGCATCTGGGGAAGACTCCATTAAAGCGATTCGTACTGGCTTGTTTACCCAGGCGATGCAAGACCGAATTGAAGATGCAGCCCGTGGCCAGTCTTTTGATGAGGTGTTGAAGCAAGTCGGAACACGCAGCACGGACATGATGCAGCGTGTCTTGAAGCAGCAAATGATGTTTCTAAGCGGCATCCTAATGACCATCAATTTGTTGGCGTTGGGCTACACCGGCTTGGTGCTGGTCGTTGGCGCCGACAGTGCACAAAGCACGGCGATCAAGGCTGAAGAGAACGGCACACGACTGATTAAAAAATAGGGAGGCTCATACGAACCACGATTACGCAGGCATTTCACCCAGAAGTTCAGTTTCATTTATCAAGGACACATTCATGACGACACAACGCATCTCCCAAAAGCAGGCCGCAGGCCGTAAAACACAATATGGTTACGTTCAAGGCCTGACCATCATCATCGTTGTTCTGGCGATCATTGGCTTCGGCATTCTGCTGATCGGCATGAACAAACTGACCGGCTCAAAGGTTCAAAACGAAATCCAATACATCACGGATTTGATGGGCAACACCCGGTCGTATGCTTCGCAAATTGGCGTGTTCGACAGCACCAACGCCAACCTCCAAGCCCTTGTAGGACGGGGGTTTTTTCCGCCCAATCAGGTGTCGGGAGCAGTGGGTTCACGCGTCGTGACGAACCAGTGGAAGGGTGCCATGGAAGTTGCGGTCGGCACTATTTCCGTCGCTGGAGACGCGCTGGAATTCACATCCCCTGGTTATCCTGAGTCTGCCTGCAAGCAAGTGGCAACTCAGATCGATAGCCTCGTGAGCAGGATCCGGATCAATGGAACGACCGTCAAAGCAGTGGGCGCAAAAACCGTTCCAGCAGATGTCGATGCTGCCTGCAGTGGCAACACCAACACACTGATTTACACCGTTTCAGCCGCATAAGTAAGCAGGAATAATCTCATGCGAGCCTCACGATCATCTCAGCGTGGCTATGTGCAAGGCATCGTCATTGTTTTGGCTGTGCTTGCTATCCTTGGTCTTGGCTACGCGCGCCAACGTGTGATCAGCGCCAACCGCGAGGCGGGGGCGAGCATGGGCTATGCGATGGACCAGGTGGCGAGTGCGCTGACCAGGTACAGGAAAAACAATTTTCTGACCCTAACCAGCGCCACGCCCACCGTAACCGGCGTGGTCGATCCCAATGCGCCGACCATCTCGGAGCTGAAGGACCTCAAACTACTGGATGGCTCGGTGTCGAACACCTTGCTCGGCAGCGGATATGCCACGTCGATCCGAAAGCTGCCCGCAGGCTGCATCGGCCCCGCACAAGACTGCGATGTGTATTCTGTTCTTTGGCTGGTGAATCCGGTTTTGGACGCCACAACACAAAGACCCAATATCACGAAACTGTCAGCGTTGATCAATGCCGTTAGCGACTCTGCCGCTTATGCGGGGCCGCCTGACCCCACGATTATCAAAGGCAACGCAGGGGGGTGGTCTCTGCCGAACCCGGACGCGAGCAGGCGCGAAGGCATTGTTGTGGTTGTAGGCGGGTTGGGAGGTAAGTACCCTGCTTTCCTCCAAGTCGGCGACCCCCGCGACCCGGCATTTTCCGGCCGTGCGACCGTGGCGGAATACATCAAGCCTAGTGCCGGACCGAGTCAGACAGTTGTGCAAGGCGATCTGTGCCCCGACGTTCCAATCGGAGCAATCAAGAATGATCCATCTGGTCGAGCCCTCAGTTGTCAAAACGTTGGTCTAAACAAAGTCTGGACCAGTACGGACGGTGGTGGTGCGACTTTGAGCACCGCGCCCCTTAACAACGTTCCCGGTGGCACGAGTTTTCCGGCCCCGGTCTGTGGCACAGGGGGTATTCCATGGGCCACCTATAGCGCTCAAATCAGCGCGGTCAATGACACAGTGATCCCGCCCTACGAGGTGCTGAAGTATTCGGTGAGCCAATCTGGCGGCAGTTTCGTGACCTTGACGGAGGCCGTCAGACCGCCTGCCACGGCGGTGCCCGTGAACGGAAATATCAGCATATTGGGGGTCATTCCCCTTGGGGTCTTTTCCTCTGGATGCAAGTATTCGTGAGTGGTATTGGTCCGCCTTGTGCGGAAGGTGTAATTTTTTATTCAAAATGCAAGGATGGCTTATGAAAACAGCTTCAAGATTTATCGCGTGGTTGCCTGTGTCACTAGCGATCGCAGGCGTGTTAACTGCGTGCGGCGGCGGTGGCCCCGAGTCAGCGCCTGTTTTGGACCCGGTGGTCCCGCAGGCGAGTTTCACGCACGCTGCTGGAAATTCGTTTCGGCTCGCCAGTGGTAGCACGGCACCGCTCAATTGTGTCGGCCCTGCGACAAGTACCTACCAATGGGTCGTCGAAAACAACAGCGGGTTCCCCATTGAACTGTCGAACGACAAGACAGCAAAAAGTAGCTTCGTGGCACCTGTCGTTCCCTTCTCTTCGAACATCTACCTGGCGTGCCGTATGACGGTAACTAGGACGACGCCAGCATCTGGAACGATCGCGGCATACACAATGTCCACAACGGTTACGAGCCGCGTGGTTGTAACCGTCGATCCACCTGAAGCGCCTACGCTGGTGACAACGATTGCTGGCAACAAAGCAATCACACCAGGCTCGCGTTTGTCGCTGACGGCCAATGCCGGGTGGTTTGACAAGAAGGGCGTTGCAACAACCGGCCCCGTCGTCAACTACACATGGAGCCTGGCGGGAGCACCAGATGGGACGATGATCACGCCGGTGACAGGCAGCCCGACAGTGGATGTTGTGATACCGACGAAGGTCCTTGGGGTGACATCGTTCCCCGTGACGGTGACTACAAGTTCGGGCTCAAGTACGAGCCAAGCCACCGTCACCGTACTTGTTGACCCCAGCAGCGGCGTCCCAGTCGTCCTAAGTCCTGTGGCGCAGGTGGTCCAATCTGGTGCCGTGGTTTCCATTACAGCAACAAAGGTTGGGAATCTGCACTACCAGTGGTCCATCGTCAACGGCCCAACAGTTCCACTAGGTGGCGCTTCGACAAATGTTGTGGGCTTTGTCGCGCCAACGATTACTCCCGTTGTTGCACCAGCGGTTGCAGCACCTATCAATATGACTTTGCGCGTTGCGATCGGTTATGAGCCGATCTCGGCGGAAAGCCCCGGTGTTTATTTCCTCGATTCCGTAGTGACCGTCAAGCCGTAACCAACCTCAAAGGAGAACTTGTGAAAACACAATTATTAAATAGATTCCGCGCGGGAATCCAATCGGTGCTGATCTTCAGCGCCTTGGTTGCCGCTGGTGCGAGCTTTGGCGCTGGGCCTACGCAAGCCGATTTCCCTAACCGGCCTGGAACGGCCGCCGATTGCCTGGCGGGCCGTCACTGGGAGTTGGTCCCAACGGCAAAATGCGTTTGTGATGGAGACCCCACGAGCTTCCCTGTCAGCAATGACGACCTGACGGCTTGTGTACCATCTTCCGTTACGCAAAACAGGACTTTGGCGTGCCCGCCGCCCACAATCGGCGGCGGGACAGTGCAGAGCCGTATCCTCGACTACATGGGCATCCCCCCTCGGCTCATTCGGACGGGTGCGTGGTCGACCGAAAGCAGTGACTGCGCAGATCCACCGATCGAACCGCCAAAGGTGTGCGCGAACGGGGCATCCAACTACCCCCTTTGTACATTCGATCCCGGTGGTCCAGTTATCACCCAACAAACAGAAACGCAGATCCTCTCATGCCCCGCACCCAGCGTAGGCGCCTCGGTAACACAAACCCGCACTGTCACTTACACGAACGGCGTTGCGACAGCGTATGGCGCATGGTCAGGTGGTACACCTGTATGCACCGGTGGCCCAAGGATTACCTACCAAACGGTAACCCAGACCCTCACATGCACGCCGCCGAGCGTAGGTGCCCCGACTCAACAGGAACGCACCATCACCTACACAGATGGTGTGCCAACAGCCTATGGGTCTTGGACTGGCCCATTCCCTACATGCACAGGGGTCACTACCGGTACCGAAACCCAGACCTTGACATGCCCGCCGCCGAGCGTCGGTGCCCCGACTCAACAGTCACGCATCGTCACCTACTCAAATGGTGTGCCCACCGCCTATGGAGCTTGGACTGGCCCAAGCCCTACATGCACCGCGCCGTCAGACATTACGTTCAGTTCCGAGCGCCAGACCCTCGCATGCCCTGCTGGTATGGTTGGCAGTGGCACGGTTCAAACGCGGCAGGTGACATACACAAATGGTGTGCCCACCGCCTACGGAGCGTGGACCACCGTTAGCAATGATTGCAGACCGCCAGAACCTCCAAGGGACCCGATAGTTTATGTGTCTTCCCCTGTTTGCCGGGGTGGGTTTGCGCCATGGCTTGTTTGGAGCGCATGGGTCCCTCAATCACAGGTCGCAAATTGGTACGCTTCAGTGACACCACCAGATGACTGTAGCGGTACCGGTAGCGGTAGCGGAGGCGATAGTTGAGCGAGTTGCAGAAGACGACCGCGCGCAACAAGCTCAAGAGTGCGCAGAAGCGGCCATCTATCATCGCCGCTTGCTGGGCACAGGCCAACCTCTGGTAGTGTCATGATTTACGAAAAGGTCAATAACTAAATCGCCGCTTACAAAGAAAAAGGCCCGAGGCCCTTTTCTTTGTTGAGCAGGCCACAGTTAGAGAGTGTGCTCGTCCCACCCCCACTCGATCAACACGGAGGAACCCCAATTAGAAAAGGCCCACTAAGGGCCTTTTTATGGGTTAACCGTTATCAAAGTACGATCTTCGTCTTTGCAGAAGCGCCTGTCGTAAAACTCCACGTTTTGCTAACCGGGTTGCCTTGGTACGTGCCAGCAAAATTCACCGTGTATCGAGAGTTAACATCGAGCAGGACGCTCGGCACAAGCAGTGCCCAACCAGTCTGAGTCGGTTCCCCGTTGTACGCTGGCTGGCCAGCCTGCAACATTACCGCTGGAGTGTCGGCGGTAGCGCCGTCTTTACGCAACGTAAACGATGTGATGACTGGATTGGCTGTGCCAGCCATTTGAATCATGATATTGGCGCCAAAGATACTCCCCAGCACATTAAGACCGATGCCCATGGACGTCATGTCGGGAAATGGGAATACACCGACAATCCCATTGGCTTTTTCAGTCGGCAATGTTGGCGTTGTCTGACCAAGGTTCATGACGTCTTTGTACATCCAAGGATCTCCGCCAACTGCCAAGTTGTAGCCTGTTGCGGCCTGTCCAATCTTCAGTCCTGCTTTCGTGTTCCTGTAATCGAGTGCAATTTGCCAGTGTCCAATCGCGGCTGCATAACCACCCATAGCATCAAAGTTCGCGAGATCAAGTTTCGAAGTTGTCGCCCCGGCGATTTCGCCGCATAAACCAAATCCTGCCGCTGTACAACGTGCACTAGGGTCCACGCCAGTAAATCCAGGGTTACCGACAACCTCAGTGTGTCCGACCGATGTTAGACCATCTGCTTGAAGATATGCGACGTGGGCAGAGGCAGCTTGGGCCAGTTTCGCGTCATACACAAACGCGCCAAATCCACCAGCGATGCGGACACGATTCAAAGCGTCTACATTCTTTTGCTCTGCTGATCCGTCCGCATAACCCGACGGCGGGGCGGTCATCAACAATGTGGCAAGGACGGGCGTAGGCGGCACCACGACAGTCGAAGACGGAGATCCTCCACCCCCACCACCGCACGCAGCCAACGTAGCGGCCACGGCCAAAGCCGTCATGCGAATTGCAAATTGGTTACCAGTTTTCATAAATTCTCCTTTAGTGAATCTGTTTAATGCTTGCACAACAGTGTGCATCATAGTTCGTTTAACGATACAAGTCAACGCATGGTTGACAATCGATTGCGGGTTTTTAAGAAGTTGGCTATGAGTAGGTGTTAGCACGGATGCGTACGTCTGCTAGGCCAACCTTTTGACACATACCAAGTAGCGCACATCCCCGGCCGTGGACGCGCTCACGGCGGTGAATAGGCTGCTTGTGAAGCGCATATCCGCCATGGCAGCGGGGTAGCGACTAGAAAGCGTCACGCGGCGCTGTATGCCTTGGTAAAGCTCCAGCGTTGTCTCGATGTAGATATGATCGCCGACAGCAAGGCTGGCGAGTAAATTGTTCAGTGATTTTTCGTACTGAGTCATGGTTAGCTGCGCTTGGCGCCGTAGGACCGGCGTGACTTCCGGTAGGGTTTCCAGGTGGTCGAGCGGCTGTAGGTTGACCGTGATTTTCGCTTGTAGCTCTTTGTAGTGCTCTTGCGCGTCATTGTAGGTGATGCATTGTTGTCAAACCATTTGTAGGGCTTGGCCCGTTCCTGGGGCTCCCCCTCCAGAACAGCCAATACCGTTTCGGCCGTTGGTACGTCAAAACGGGCCATAACATCTTCAACGCCCGCTTGCAAGATCTCCAATGGCCAATCCTGTTCCAGGGCGCGCAAGTCATCCATTTGGTTGACGTCAGAGAAGCATATACCCATGTCGCGGGCCATGTAGAGGGCTGGGCGAAAGTCAGCCGTGGTCATCATGGTGGCGAGCTGGGAAGTGGTGGGCCTATCGTCCTTGGCCAGGCACCACTGCAAGGCCTTTACCACCGGCACTCCGCAGAGGGTTAGCCCGTAGAGTTCTGCCTGTTCCTCGGAGCCCCGCTCGAACACAAAATCCAGACCTTGCAAAGCCAGGGCATCCATCACCCTGGGCTCCGACATACGCTGCAGAACGGTGAGAGGTGTTCGCTGGAGCGCTGCCGCAATAGCGTAGATATCCAGGTGCAGGGATCCGACCAGCAACTTGTCGTCGCGGACAAGCCACGCGGCGTGCGAACGGTCCTCGGTGGCTGGCTTGGTGCTTGCCTTGGTGGCCTTCCGTGGTGTTACAGGCTTCCTGGTGGTCGTTGCGGTAGTTGAAGAGGTTGGCATGGTCTAGTGCATCAGTTTGGATGATGCATTGTATGCGTCAATGAAAATAATGCAATACCTGTTTGTGTGCTTTTAATTGCCAAGCTTGCAAAACGTGTTGTTCGATTGCGTTGTGGAGGTTGGCGATCGATAATCAGTGCGTTCACGCGTGATGCCCCCACTGTCACCACCGCAGACAATCCATTGTTGTGATTTGTTTTTGAAAGAACCTCCTATGGTGTCAATACGATGTTTTCGTGGCCTGGAGCACCCCACTAATTGGATGCCAGAACGATGCTGACCTTTAAAGGCGTATTTGAAGAAACGCAACTCCCGGTATGGGAAGCCGAGGCGCCGCTTGTACATATCGGCTCACTGAACCCGGCCGACAAGGGTATGCGGGGGGATTCCTACGAGGGGCACGGACTATCAGTCTCCGATTGTCCGGATGCATGGGAGGCCATTGCGAAGCTCGGCGGGAACCCCTGGTGGCATTTTGAGAAATCGGGGGGAGTACCCCGTTTCTTGGACTGGCACTCAGTACAAGATTCAGCCCGCGCTGAGATGGTTGCTTGGGCAGTGGATAACGGATTTTCGGTGCCCTGTATCGGCTTCAGGTTGAACTGGTATGACGATGATCGCGGAGGCCGAGTCTTTTCGACTTTTGACGATCCGCATTCCGCTCGCATTGAGTACGACTCGATGGTGCTTGAGTTTGAAGGTGACGAAGCGGATGTGCCGACGCTTGATGAGGTCGAAGGCCACATGCTGACGCCTGTTGGTCTAAAAGCCTTGGCGCGCAAACGAGCGGATTTCGGTGAAGTGCCCGAACTCTCCGCGATCCTCTATTGCGAGGCAGAGACTGAACTGGACGGTGTGTATTGGGGTGACGTGCTAGATGAGGAAGGACTTTCGGCGCCGCGAGCAGTCATTTTTCCGCACCGTCTCGCCGGGTTTCATGTCACACCGCATGCGATCAAGTCGGAATTGCCGGACCCAAGGACAGTGGAGTACACCGAAACAGTCGAGGAAAGGCTGGAGGCGCTGCCCCGGCTGCTGCAGCAGGCCGGTGCCGCCTATACCCTGTACCTAGTGGCCAGCAAAGCCCTTCAGGTGGCTGATGGCGACCCCATGGACGTCGATTGGGACCAGGTGCACCAGGACGTGTTTTCCAAGGCTGTGCGCCAGGACAAGCAGCCCGTTGCGGCAGTCTTGGAAGTCATCAAGCGGAATAGCCCTGGTGCGATCACGCCAAAGCAGATCGCGGTGGTCGAGGCGATCTCGGAGCCGCGAAGGGTGTCGCCCTACACAGGGCAGCCCTCGGCGGTATCCCTCACGATGTTCCATGCGAGCAAGCATGCATTTGACTTTCCCGATGTCGGCTTGCTGAATGCAAACCGGGAAAACCACGCCAATGGTGCCCTGGGCCTTTGGGTGTCTAAACAGTCCGACTGGATCAAGAGTTTTGGCTCAAATCTCTACGAGGTCGCGTTCACTGGGACGGTTCTGGACCTGCCCGTTGGCCAGCTCGCCCAGTGGGGAAGAGGTCATCCAGGCGATGGCTTCTTCCAGCAGCACAGGGAAGAGCTGCTGCGCCAAGGCGTTGCCTATATCCGAGTTGTGGAGATCGATGGACGCTCAGATATGGGCATCGTGGTCGATTTCGCGGCAATCGAGCAATTCAAGCGGCTGAGTGGATCGGAGCTGGCACGTCAAGCTGAGGGGCCAAGCCCAGGCGTTTGAGGACGCGGGAGTTTGCGAAGACAGGCGGCGGTGCGTTTTGCTTGACGGCGCCGTCGATCAAAAGCGGTCATCAGAGTCGACTGTCTTGTTTTGGGAAATGCTTGACATATACGTTATAACGTGTATCATTTGAGTGAGCTAATACACCAAATCATAGTTGAGTAACGCTGGCGCTGTGCCGTGAGCGCATCGACTCAGTCACGAGAACCCTGGTATGCCTGGCGCACTCGGAGGAAACATGAAATTAGAAGAAGTAGTTGCTGAAAGTGAAAGACTGGCCGCTTGGTCAACACGCTGGCTGCGACTTGCAAACGATGGGCCACGGATGCGCCGGTTGGGCAACCTGCAATCAACGCAAGACTACATCATTGCCAGAGTCCAGCTTGCGCACGCAAAACGCGGGCGGCTACTACGGCAGTGGTGGGGGTACATGGAAACGCCAGAGTACGCAGAGCGGGCGGAACTTGCCCGCCTGAAAGCGAAATACGAAGGCACGGCATAACGCAGAATTTTGGCGGAAAGAACCATATGAAGACCCTGAGATTTTGGAACGGCAGGCCACACGGAATCCTGCCGAGAACGCAATGTGAAGAATCCCATGTGTGCATTGCCGCGTACTCTATGGCCGATGCTGGGCGGGTATGCGTTGAGGCTGGGCTAAATGACCCCGGCGCTTGGGAAATTAAGAACTACTTCTCTGAGTGCTGGGGGAACGATATGCAGGGGGTGACGCCAGAGCGTGGGGTGTGGGTGACTCGTAGAGGCCAAACCCCACAACGAATGCGCTCTCACGCAGAACAACAGGCGGCAGACCAAGCGGCCCCCGCGAGTTTCCAAGCGCAGCCATCTGAAAATGGAGGAAATATGAGCAGCCATGGCGTGAACTTGATAAAGGAGCTACGCGCCGCGCGTCGCTCGATACGACTGATGAAGAGCCAGTTCAACCGGTTCGACGAAGGCTATGCAGTGGGCAATGCAGCGCTGCGCCGGATCAACAAGATTTTGAAACCGACGGCCCCATCTGTTGGGGCCGGTGAGACTAACCCTGTTGATGTGCGCCAGTTGTCTCTTCAAATAGACTGAAAAGAATGAAAACAAAACCGTCCATTGGCGGAAAATTGCTCGCTACTACAACGCCATAGACGGGGCCAAAGGCAAGATCAGACATGAATTACGATAACCACTATTTCCAGGACCGGCAGAGCTTGCTTATGCACCGTGAGGCGGTGCGGATGCTGCAAGCCGAACCTTCACTGGCCGATAGAGCCCTGGCCATCTTGATGAGGTGGGATTCGCACGTCAGCCAGCGCTCCAAGCCCTTACGAGACCGATGGGTGCAGATCATCTCCGACCGTAACTGGCCTGCGGCATTGGATGAGTCCGAATGCGGCAATCAACTCCGGCAGGCCTCCCCGTTGGCAATACTTTTGCCTAATGATGTCCGCCTGGCAATCATTCATTCGATCAAGAAAGAAAAGGACGCCGCGCATGCATAAGAGGGACCTGGAGCACATCATTCGTGCGGCATCTGCCGTCACCAATCATTACGAGGTCGTGGTAGTGGGCAGTCAATCCATCCTCGGTTCCGTTGAATCGCCACCCAAAGAGTGTCTGGCATCTATGGAGGCCGACATTTTTGTTCTTGGGCAGGAACAGCTTTCCGACCTGATTGACGGTGCTCTTGGTGAGGGCTCTGTCTTCCATGACACGTTTGGCTACTACGCACAAGGTGTTGATTCAACGACGTCGATATTGCCAGACGGTTGGCGTGATCGCCTAGTGCGATTGCAGTCTCAGAACACTGACGGAAAGGTTGGGTATTGCATTGAAGCCACTGATCTCTTCCTGGCTAAGTGCGTGGCCAATAGAGACAAGGATCGCGAGTTCAATATTGCGCTGTTGGTTCATGGCACCGTCAATGCCGCTGTGGCCCTGTCCCGCATTGATGACTTACCCCTTGAGGCCGATGCCAAGGTTCGTGTAGAGCACTTGATCGGAAAGCTTTGTGTCCAGGCTGCATCGATCAAACAGCGGTCACAGGATATTTCTCCGCAGCCGTAATCTGCGCTTTCCTGTATAGAAGTGTTTAAACTCAATGAATTCAAGGACAAATTGCGAGTCAAATCTGGAGAGGCTACCGCTCTCCACGTCAAGTGCCAAACCTGGAGTAGGTGAGTTCGATGCACACTTGCGTGACATCGTGATGGGCGATTTGGAGAATCGGATGGAGGCCTTGCATTGCAACTGGAAAGATTCAGGTGTGGAAAGTGACGGCTGCATATACCGCTCGTTGCACCAAGCAGTGAGGCTGATCAAAGAGGCTTCACCCAGCACAATCACTCCATGCCAGTAGTTAAGGAAAGCAGTTGACCAAGATAACGATCGATCAGTTTGAGGTTCTAGCGAAGCTCACGCGGGCTCGGGAACCAGCGAAAACCGCTGTACGCATGGTCTTGATTGATGCGCGTGTCCCCGCCGATGTTGCGCGGGATCTGGATATGTCCCCTCAGTCTGTAAGCAACGCGGTGAGCCGCTATCGCAAGGCAGACAAGGACGTAGTGACTGCGTACAAAGGGCGCATTAAATAACGCTTGATATAAACGTGATAACGTGTATCATAAGAGACTTATAACGCAAAAAAATGAAAGCTGATGATGTCCAAAACATTCGACACCTTGAAGAAGACGCGGTCCTGGATCGCCCACATTGATGACGAGCGCGGAGACGGGAATTCGATCATCGTCACGTTGGCCAACGGGTTTGATTTTGCTGATGATCCAGGCTGCGGGGTAAAGGGTTTTGACACTGTTGCCGAAGTGCGCAATGGAACGCGCAAGACCGATGTCATAGCCAAGGCTCAGGCTTTGGCTACCTCATAGGAGGAGATGAGCAATGGCTTTTTATGTATTTAACGCTGTAGAGCGTGAATTCCTTGCGGACGATCAGCGTAACTGGACGTCGGATTTTTTCGGTGCAGCAGAATTCACTTCGCGTGATATTGCTGATGACGTGGTTATTCGTGTATTGGGCGAAGGCCACGGTGCGTATGTGTTTGACGATGGCATCGAGGCTTGAAGGGAAACGGCTATGAGAATCTGGGAATGGGTAAAGAAAATGTGGGATTCTGTAAATACCGATCCTTATGTATTGATTGCGTCAAACATGAGAATGGAAGGTTATACAGACCTGGAAATTGAAGAATACATAAGACAAGCAAAAAAGTAGTCTGACATTAAATTGGTCGCTGGAGCTAACTATGAGTGAAACGAATACGGTCGAACAACCTGTCCAGTTGGATAGCAAGACGGTCGGCCTGCTGAAACGGATAGCGACGTTGAACGTCAAAAGCAAAGCCATGACACCAGAGCCTATTACTGCGCCAGTAAAGACACTCATTGACGCAGGACTGGCTACGGCAACCGCAATGCGCTGCGGACCACTCGCATTGCCTGCCGGTGAAGTGTGGTTGAGGCTCACGCCGGATGGCGAAAAGTTGATTGCCGTCGATACGGCTTAGCCGCAAAAGTGAAAGTTAAAACAGTATGACGACCGAACTTCCAACAAAACCCGCAGCCGTCCTTTCGACTGTCCAGCTAGATGCGTTGTGCCGTGCAGAGTTCGTGAAGTACATAAGGTCTGAGCAAGAACACCGAGACCCGGCGCTTCGGTCATCCCTGCTGGCACACCGGCAAGGCAAGCAGCACGGGTTTGACCATCCTGGTTTGCAACTCAAGTGGCTTGACTACAAAGCCGGGTGGTTGGCTGGACGAAAATCTAACATCGGCCACACTGAAAAGCCTATCTAGGCTTTCCAATATGGCCTTGTGCCACCAACTGGCGTGCCACTTGGCTCATGTGTTCACGGGCTTCCGCGCCCAGGGTGTGCAGGGCATCTTTGAGCCCAGCCGCATCGCCCGTGGTGTGTAGGGTAGTCAAGGAATCCCAGTCGCGGACAAACGGGATCCAGCCTGGGTATTTGATGGCCAGCTTTGCCAATTCCGATCGCCACCGAGGAAACAACAGTAATAGCCGGTGACACCGGCTAAATTCTTCAGCGTCCAAAGGGATTTCTGGGTGCCTTGCCTTTTCGCCGGTAATCACACAATAGATCGTGAGACTGCTGGGGCCTGTGTCTGGCCCGTTAAACCACTGAGTCGGGGTTGTGGATGCGGTCAGCATGCTGGTCCTTTCGTGACTTGGGGCTGTAGGGCAGGGCTCCAAAAAAGTGAATGCGGTAATATCCGCGCAACATAATAATATCGCATCTGGCGCGATAGGCAATTGTTGCATTTCTGTCGGTGGTGGTAGCGTACATTTGCTCGGATGTGTCTCCATTGCATGGGGGCTATGAAAACGTGCAAAAAATTCTTACAATGTGGGTTCTATTGTTGCGAAAAGAGGTTGTCACCGTGGCCCTTGAACAGTTTGTGCTATCTGCCTTTTCTGTGGTTCCTTTTGAGGTAGTCAGAACATGAGCGACTCCTTAGACGAATCCAGTACGCTCACTCCCCACGCAGTTGCGTTGCCACCGGCCCTGCAGTCTCTTGGATCTGAGCGATCCGCTCTGTATGAAATTCCACAGGCCAGGCGTGACGCGCGCAAGCGTGGGCTGGCGATTTCCGAGGTGGTCAACGATGCAGGTGAGATCTGGACGCCAGAACGTGCGATGTTCCAGTTTGAGAGCCTGAAGACGAGTTTGGCAGACCAGGACGGCAAGCTGCGCGCCAATGCCTTCAAGTCTGGAGCTACGTACGGGAAGCTGGTTCAGACGTGGGTGGCCATGAATCAGGCCGCGAACGAGATTGCAGCCTCCCGCCAGGAGAATCCCGCTATGTGGAGCGTATACGATGCGCGCCAATCGTTAGTGGCAGGGCTCAATATCGGTGACAAGGTAATCGCCCCATTCCCGACTCCTGAAATCAAGGTCGGCTCAGTGATGACGATCGACCGCAAGTTCTCGAAGAACTGGCGCTTGTTGGACACGGATGGATCTACTCTGCTGGTGCCACCAGCAGGAATTCGGCCATACGACGCTATGGCCCTTGAGGCTGGCCCCGTGGCCCTGCAGCCTGCCAGTTTGCCGCCAGTGGCTGCGGCGATGGTTAACGCGGCTATCGAAGCGGGGGCGAGTTTTCGTGCTCGCGTGAGTGACGTGCGGTCTGGGCCTGTTGTGGATAGCGTGGAGACCTCCACATCCAAGCAGGTTTCAGTCAGCGATCCCCACAAGCTCACTACAACGATGGGCGGATCTGTCCAAACGATTGACCTTGGAAAACCTGCATGGGAAGCTACCCATGAAGACGTTATCAAGGCAGTTGATGCATCCGGCACATACCTCGGAAAGCCTGGGGGCAAATACGACCCCTATCAACCGTGGTTCGCCTCCCATGTTGACGCGATTAGAGAGGCGCAACAGGCTGGAAGGCAGCTTACCGATGAAGTTCTTTACGACAGGCCAAGCCTGATTCGATCTGATTTGTCAGACGATGAGCGCGACATCGCTTGTGACGTCATGGTGGATGTGTACCGTGACACAAAAGACTTTGGAAAGGCCGTCCAAGCCTACCGTGAATATGGAAAGCGGCCAGCAGAGTTGCCAGACGGACTGAGGGCAGCAACGGCACAGGTTGAGCCAGCACCAATTGCCAACCTGAGCCCTGTTGAAGTGGCCCAGTTGCCCTTGGCTGATAAGTGGACGCATCTTGTTCAGGCCACTGCGTACGATGGTGGCGATCAAGATCTTGGTCAGCGCTCATTCAGGGCATTTACGTCTTTGGTAGGTTCCATTGACGAAAAGCCAATGGAGGTGTGGAACCGTTGGGCCAGTTTTATCGGCTCAACTGAACTCGCCACTTTTGAGGGAGATAGGCTTCTTCGGTGGATGGAATCCAACCTGCTGCAAGAGCCTTGGGAGCAGGTTGCCTTGCCTGGCGGGAAATTGGGTTTGGAGCCTTCAACCGGCGACGCAAGGACCGATTATTGGAGTCGGCATCAAGCTACTTTCGAACATGGCGAGCGTGAGTGGAACAAAACCCAGGATCGCTTTGAGCGCCAGGTTCGCGATGTCGAGGAGCTGGGTGGCGATGCGCGGGTGATCGCCACAGCTCGCGCAGCCATCAGTGAGATGGTGAAGTCAGTTTCAGCCAACCAGCGCGCCATTGCGGCAGGCGTGAAGTCAGCCAGCGAGCAAGTATTGTTGGAGAAGGCGCAAGAGGAGGCCCAGGAGGCTGCGAAGTACAAGCCCGTTGATTCAAAACTCCTCGGTAAGAAACCAGCGCCTTCCGCTATCTCTGGGTGGTTCACCGGGACTTACCAGGGCAATGATGTCCTGACCAATGGGAAAATTGTTGACTTGGTGAGCGAGCCGCATCTTGCGGGATGGGCGAAGCGGCTCAATCCTGATCGCCAGGACCGCAAGGTGGGCGTTGACCGCATTGTTCCTTCGTCATCTGGCGATCGGCTCCCGATGATTGGTATGTATGACGGGAAATTCGGTGAGGCAAAAGGCCTTGTGTACCTGGATCATGCCGAGGCTCCCAGGGGCGAGGAGCTGGTGGCGCTGGACATCACGTTTGTTCAGTATTTCACCAATAAATTCAAAGGCATCGAATTTCGCCGGGTGGCGGGCTCGCCAATCATGGTCTACCGTGGTGATGAGCGAGTGGGATTGATTTCTGCAATGAACCTGACTGGCAAGGAGATTGCCAACCCAGAGATACACCAAACGGTGACAGGCATCAAAGCAATGGTGGAAGCCTCGCGCGAGGCTGCGCGCAAAAGTGATTTGAACAAAGACTCTGCGAGCAAATCGACGGCGCCCGAGCATGCGGGCAACGCTGGTAAGCGCCTGGACCCAGAAAACAAGTTCTATCCCCTGTATAACGGCCCGGCTGTAGAGCAGGCGCCCGTGGATCCCAGCATCATTCCTTTGACCATGCGCTTGGAGGATTTTGCGCAGTCGACCAATGAATTCGCTGCGTTGTTCGCCAACCCAGAAGAATACGTGCGCACAGAACTGCGCGTGGACCAAGCTACTTTACCGACCGTGCCCGAAGTCCAAGCTGCTGGTGAAGGGCTGTGGCGCCTGGAGCCTTCTGCCCAAGCGACGGCGCTACTGACAGCAGCACAATGGAGTCCTCTGGATGATGGTCTGGAGGTCCCTTGCATTTCCATTGCCGAGGTAACTACAGCCAATGAGGCCGAGCGTGGCGCACGGTATTTCAATGTCAAATCCAATTACACGAGCCGCTACGACAGCAAGCCCATCAAGTATGGGTCTTTGATTGTTGGGGGTGAGCGGGTAGAGCGCGCCTACCGTGACGCAGGCCGCGTGGGTGGTGAGGATGGTCTGCAGGCGGCTTTTCTGGAAGCCCAGGCTCTCTGGCTGGAGTTGGAGGCATCCATTCTGACCCACGATGTATGGACCGACCATGCCATCACACAGGCGGAGGATCCCCGAGTGCGCCAGGAGAATAGCCAACGGGTCATCCTGAGCCTGTTTGATCTCTCCGGCGAATGGGGCCAGCCTTGGGCGGACGCCGGTTACAACGTGATCCCGATCGACATCCAAGATGGTTTGGATGTCCACAAGATCACGGCTGAGTACCTCTACGATGAAATGGGCGTTGAGGGTGACATTTACGGGGTACTGGCTGCTACCCCCTGCACTGATTTTGCCAATAGTGGCGCACGCCACTTTGCTGAAAAGGATGAGGATGGGCGCACGGAGGCCAGCAAGGCGCTGGTCTTTGCCACACTGGCGTTGATTGAGGAGCTGCGCCCCAACTTTTGGGTGTTGGAGAATCCGGTTGGGCGCATTGAGCGCCTGACCGGATTGCCCAAGGCGCGCATGTCTTTTGAGCCATCCCACTTCGGTAATCCGTACACTAAGAAGACCATGTTGTGGGGCAACTTCAACGCGGATTTGCCAATATCGCCCGTGCCCCCTTTGCTGGGCAGCAAGATGCACTCCAAGTATGGTGGTAAGAGCCTGGCGACCAAGAACGCACGTTCTGAAACCCCAGTGGGCTTTGCCCGTGCCTTCTTCATGGCCAACAACTATGCCGATTTGCCATTGGAGAAGACGCTCACTGCGCAGTACCCCCTGGTGTCCGGCTCCATCATCCAGGCCGTGAAGGCAGGGCTATCCGAGCAGGATATCCGTGCGCTCATGGACTCCACTTACGAGAACGACGACGAAAACGCTGCCCGTGAAGCGTTGATTCTGGCAGTCGCGGACAAGGCGCGCAACGCGGCGAATCTGAGCGCTCCCGAGGCTGCGTTGCCTGCTGATTCCCAGCGGGCGTTTCGTGACTCGCAGGGTCTCAACGCCTTGCGCGCTCCTATCGAGGACAAGGACTGGTTCAGGCTTCAAGACGGCCAGGAGTGGCAAGCCCGCCAGGGCTACAGCGGGCGCGGCTGGTCATTGGTACGTGATGGGCAGTTGCATCCTGATGCACGCAACCTGGAGTCGCAGGGTGATTTCATGCGCGCCGTGATTGCGGTAGTAGAGCGCGAGCCGGTTGCGCAGACCGTTGTCGC
>OBEQ010832871.1_pt1 | contig 17673 bp, 19 predicted proteins | sample 1670901 | NCBI WGS metagenome assembly OBEQ01 (sample SAMEA104232315, study PRJEB22302) | groundwater metagenome | biome: forest; feature: aquifer; material: groundwater | place: USA | collected 2011-08-07 | depth 5.4 m
CAATAAGCCCATCTTGGATGCGGTGAGTTTTTCGCTACGCCAGGGGATGAAATTCACGCTGATGGGACAAAATGGGGCCGGGAAATCCACGCTTTTCAAGCTCATTATGGGCGAGCTGAAGCCGGACACGGGGGACATTCACCTCGGTAACGGAATTCGGATCGCAACCGCTCGGCAGACGATCCCGCGCGATGAACTTGATCTGACGGTCCGCGAATTTTTTTCCAAATGCTTTCCGAAGAAAGTGTACGACATCGATCCGAAGATCGACGCCGTGCTTGAGATCGTGAACCTCCTTGCGACGGCGAAAGGGAAGGATATACATGAAAGGCATATCAAATCATTTTCCGGCGGACAGCAGGCGCGCCTTCTTCTCGCCTCCGCACTCATTCAAGATCACGATCTCCTCTTGCTCGACGAGCCGACGAATAATCTGGACAAAGCGGGCATTGCGCACCTCACCGATTTTCTCATTCGCTACGAGAAAACCTGCATCGTCATCTCGCACGATGCGGAATTTTTGAACGCATTCTCGGACGGAGTTTTTTATCTTGACGTCCACACGCAGAAACTCGAACAGTATGCGGGCAACTATGTCGATGTGCTCAAAGAGATCACCGCGCGCGTGGAGCGTGAGAATAGGAAGAACGCACTTCTCGCAAAAGAGATCCAGGAGAACAAAGAGAAGGCCAACTTCTTCGCGAACAAGGGCGGCAACATGCGCGCTCTGGCCAAGAAGATGCGCGAGAAGGCCGCTGACATGGAAGAGGAGAAGGTCGTGGTACGAAAAGAAGATCGGACGATCCGTCCGTTCACTATTCCGGCACAGCCCGAGATCATCGGTGAAGTGCTCAGTCTTACTGCGCTCTCTCTGCTCAAGAATCATAAAGTCGTGGAGCGGAAGGTGAGCATTGGCCTCCGAAAAAAGTACCATCTTCTCCTTGCGGGCCCAAACGGTATTGGGAAATCGACACTGCTCGAATCGATCGCACAAGGGACCGCGAGGGGGATGACGCTGGGTAAGGGCGTCCGCGTCGGCTATTATCGCCAAGATTTCTCGAACCTCGACCTCGACCAGAGTGTCTATCAGTGTCTCGTCGCCGCGATGGACTTCGCGGGGGTACGCCTCGACGAAGAGCGGCTCCGCTCGGTCGCGGCCGGATTTCTCATAAATTCAGAAGTGATCCGCACGAAGATCGGCGCACTGTCGGAAGGGCAGAAAGGCCTCGTCGCTTTTGCGCGGCTTGTTCTCGAACAGCCCGGTCTCCTTATTCTCGACGAGCCGACGAACCACATGAACTTTCGCCACCTCCCGGTCATCGCCGCCGCACTCGATAAATACGAAGGCGCCATGATCCTCGTCTCCCACGTTCCCGCCTTCGTGAAGCAGATACGTATCGACGAGACCCTCGATCTGGAGAAATAAGACGGGGCGGCTGTATTTAAGGTGAGACCTTGAGAATGGGCATTTTAAGGTCTCACCTTGAGGCCGCCAAAATTAACCCAATTGCACTCGTCTGTCCCCAGTTTCCCCATGGGTAGACAGGCATGGTATCCTTAAAAAATAACACCGCCGAAAGGCGGATATCTCATGCATGGCAAAGTCTCATAAATACATCTTCGTTGTTGGTGGTGTGCTTTCCGGAGTAGGGAAGGGTGTTGCGACATCGTCGATCGCGTATTTACTTCAGGCGCGCGGCTTGAAAGTTTCGCCGATCAAGATCGATCCGTATCTCAACGTCGATGCGGGGACGATGAATCCGACGGAACACGGAGAAGTCTTCGTCTTGAAGACGGGACTTGAGACCGACCAGGACATGGGGAACTATGAGCGTTTTCTCGGGCGCGACCTGGGGAACGAGCATTATATGACCGGAGGCCTCGTCTACAAGACGGTAATTGATCGTGAGCGCGCTCTCGGATATGGCGGCAAGTGTGTCGAGCCCGTTCCGCATATTCCGGAAGAGGTCGTCAGGCGTATCCGTGCGGCGGGCGCGGCGGATAAAAGTGATGTCACGATCGTCGAGATCGGCGGCACGGTCGGGGAATATCAGTCCGTCATGTTCATTGAAGCGGCGCGCATGCTCCAAAATGAGCATCCGGGCGATGTGCTTTTCGTGCTCGTCACGTATCTTCCGATTCCCGGCAACATTGGCGAGATGAAGACCAAGCCGACTCAGTATGCGGTCCGCACGCTGAACTCGTACGGTGTCCAGCCGGACATCATCATTGCACGTGCGGCGGTTCCCGTGGATGAGAAGAGAAAAGAAAAGATCGCGATCTCATCCGGCGTGCGCCCCGAGCAGGTCATCTCTGCCCCGGACGTGTCGAGTATCTATGATGTGCCGCTCAATTTTGAAAAAGATCGCCTCGCCGACACGATACTCAAACTTTTTTCACTGAAAGCAAAAGCCCCCGATCTCGCTCCGTGGAAGTCATTCGCAAAAAAAGTACATTCTCCGAAAGGAGAAGTGCGGATCGGTGTCGTGGGGAAATATTTTGCAACGGGAGACTTCGTTCTTGCGGACTCCTATCTTTCCGTCATTGAAGCGATCAAATATTCCGCGTATGCGCTCGGCAAAAAGCCGATCATCGACTGGCTTGCGGCTGATGAATTCGAAGCACCAAACGGAAAGGGAAAGGCCGCACTCGCGAAGCTCAAAAAGTATGACGGCATCATCGTTCCCGGCGGGTTCGGTGCGCGCGGGATCGAGGGGAAACTCCGCGTGATCGAATACTGTCGCACTCACAAAATGCCTTATTTTGGGTTGTGCTACGGTATGCAACTTCTCGTCACGGAATACGCGCGGAACGTGCTCGGACGCAAAGATGCAATTACAACAGAGATCAACCCCGACGCCAAAAGTCCCGTTATTGACGTGATGCCCGAGCAAAAGGAGAAGCTCGCGAAGGGGGATTACGGCGGTTCTATGCGTCTTGGAGCATATCCCGCCTACCTCCGCGAGGGGACGGTTGCCCGTGCGGCGTACGGAGCGGAAATGGTCCAGGAGCGTCACCGTCACCGCTATGAGGTTAACCCCGAGTATATAAAGCCGCTTGAGGATGCGGGACTCGTCTTCTCCGGGGTCTCGCCCGACGAGAAACTCATGGAAATCGCTGAGCTTCCGAAGAAAAAGCATCCGTTCTTCCTCGGCACTCAATTCCATCCCGAATTCCTCGCCCGACCATTGGCGCCGCATCCGCTTTTCACTGCCTTTATCAAAGCGGCCTCAAAAAAGAAATAGTGGGAGAGTTGTTGATTTGAGGGGTGCTTTTTCTACGGACTACGGACTAATCATATGACCCAAGATACCGCTCTCGCGATCCTGAAGACAGGTGCCAATGTTTTTCTCACCGGTGAGCCCGGGGCGGGGAAGACGCATACGGTGAATGCTTATGTGCGCTATTTGCGCGAGCACAACATTCAGCCGTCGATCACGGCGTCGACGGGGATTGCCGCGACACATGTCGGGGGGATGACCATCCATTCCTGGAGCGGGATCGCTATACGAAAATTTCTTTCCGAGCAGGACCTCGACCAAATGGGCACGAACGAGAAACTCGTGAAGCGCCTGCGGGGCGCGAAGGTGCTCATCATCGACGAGGTCTCGATGCTCGATGCGGGGATCTTGAACATGGTCGAGCAGGTATGCCGCGCCCTACGGCATTCGGAGGAGGCGTTCGGGGGAATTCAGGTCGTTCTTGTGGGAGATTTCTTCCAACTTCCGCCTGTCGCGCGCTATGGTGAGCCTCGCCCGATATTCGCCTTCGCGGGCGATGCCTGGGCCGCGCTGAAGCCCGTTGTCTGCTATCTCTCCGAACAGCATCGTCAGGACGATTTTACCTTTCTTGCCACACTCGCATCCATCCGGCGCGGCGATATCGATGAAGGAGTATACGAGACTTTGCGCGAGCGGCACACGAAACCCGGCGAGCATCCGACGGATATTCCCGAGCTTTTCACGCACAATGTCGATGTCGACCAAAAGAATCAGGTGCGACTTGCGTCGATCGGAGCTGAAGAGCGCGTCTTTCGCATGGAATCGAAGGGCCGCGCATCGCTCATTGAGGCCATGAAGAAAAGCTGTCTCTCTCCGGAGATCCTGGCGCTCAAGAAAGATGCGGCGGTCATGTTCACGCGCAATAATTTCGATGCGGGTTATGTGAACGGAACTTTGGGAGAAATATGCGGCTTTGATGCCGACACCGGTTATCCTGAAGTGCGCACACGAGAGGGAAGGATCATCACCGCTGTGCCGGAAGAGTGGTCCGTCGAGGATAACGGCAAAGTGCTCGCAAGCTTGAAACAAATACCCCTTCGTCTCGCCTGGGCGATCACGGTCCACAAGAGTCAGGGAATGTCGATGGATGCGGCGGTCATGAACCTCTCGGGCGCATTCGAATACGGACAGGGCTACGTTGCGCTCTCGCGTGTGCGCACACTTCGGGGGGTGCATCTGCTCGGGATCAATCCCCGCGCCCTGGAAGTGCATCCGGAAGTACTCACGCGCGATGGGGGTTTTCGTATCGAATCCGCCAAGGCGGAAGAAGCGTTTACGGCACTGGGCGGCGACGCGCTTGTCACAATGCATCATAATTTTATTCGCGCATCGGGCGGCGTTTTGGAGGCGGTCAAGGTAAAGCCGTCCGTCCGCAGTTTTGAACAAAAGATCCCGACGATGGATATCACAAAGAAATTCATCCTCGACAAAAAATCGCTCGGAGAGATCGCGGAAGAGCGCGGGCTTACCGTTGGAACGATCGTTTCTCATGCGATCGACCTGCTTGCGCGCGGAGATGAACTTGATCTGTCGCATTGGATCGACGAGTTTGGTATCGAAAAATTTGATCGCATCATGGCCGCGTTCGCGAAAACGAAGGACACTCCCGAGGAAGGTCGTCTCACCCCCGTTCGCGCAATACTCAAGGACGAATTTTCATTTGATGATATTCGTCTCGCGAAGCTCTTGAGTGGGGAGTACCCCCCGGAACCCGCTTCAGAGAAAAAGACTTTCTCCCGACTCAGGGAGGAACAGCCTTCACTCACGCGTTCTCCCGGCTCGCCGCTCGGAAGAGAACCGCGGCTCAGTTCGGGCGGAAGCTCAGAAATGAGCAAGGAAGAAAAGCACGCCGCAATGCGTGAAAAATTCCCCAACATGGGAGGGAGATGGACGCCCGAAGAAGAAGAGCGTCTCCGCGCGAGCTTCGCCGCAGGAAAAAAGACAAGTGTCATTGCGAGCGAGTTCGGCCGTAAGCCCGGCGGCATCCGCGCCCGCCTCAAAAAACTTGGCCTCATCGACGACTGATCAGCAAAAACATCCCCAGGCTAAGCCTGTGTTTTACACAGGCTTAGCCTGGGGATGTTTTTGCGCTATACTGACCCCATGAGCAGGAACCTCAAGTTTTCCGTCGGTGAGTATTACCATGTATACAATCGCGGGGTAGAGAAGCGCGCAACGTTTCTTGGCAATCATGATTACCAGAGATTTATATTTCTCCTCTTTCTTTCAAACTCAAAAAAGCATTTTAAAGTTCGAGATATCCACGACCATGTTAAGCGTGCTAAGGCAGAGGAATTAGGTGAACAAAAACACAGGCTTAGCCTGGGTGGAGTTCTTTTTGCGGATTTAGTCGAAGTGGTTGATCGTGGTGAACAACTTGCCGCAATTGGAGCCTATTGTTTGATGCCGAACCACTTTCATTTTCTTTTGAAGGAAATAAGGGATGGAGGGATTAGTGATTTTCTCCAAAAGGTAACGACTGCATATACTATGTATTTTAACAAAAAGAATGAACGTGTTGGATCACTTTTTCAAAACACATTTAAGGCCGAGCATGTCGGCGACGACACATATCTGCAATATCTTTACTCTTACATTCACCTGAATCCGGTTAAGCTTATTCAGTCGGATTGGAAGGAAACGGGGATCCGTGATCGCGAGGGGGCGAAGAGGTATCTGGACGCTTATTCGTTCTCAAGCTACGCGGACTATTGCGGAAAGGGTCGAGCAGAGAAGGCAATATTGAACACAGAGGAATTCCCGGACCATTTTTCGGCGTCAAGCGACTTTAACTACATGGTGGATGATTGGCTGGATTATCACGCAGATGAGGGGCCGGACACGTTTGGGGATAGGGAAGAAGATGGCGATAAGCGGGTTTTATCCATTCCACAATTGGTACAAGGGGTATCCTTGAACTGATGGACGTATGGAAAATTCACACCACAATGCGGTTGCGGTCTTCGGGGGAGGATGCTTCTGGTGTACCGAAGCGGTGTTCAAGATGCTTCGCGGCGTTGCCTCAGTCGAGCCCGGTTACGCGGGTGGAGCAAAAGAGAGCCCGACCTATGAAGATGTGTCGAGCGGACGGACAGGGTATGCGGAGGTCGTTCACATTGAATACGATCCCGCCAGGATAAAATACACGGATCTGCTCGCGGTCTTCTTCGGCTCTCATGACCCAACGACGAAGGATCGTCAGGGGGCGGATGTGGGGACGCAGTATCGTTCCGTTATTTTCACTACAACGGATGAGCAGAAGTCGGAAGCGGAGAAATTTATTGCGGATGCAAATGCGTCAAGCAAAAACGGAGCGCCGATCGTCACCGAAGTCGTTCCGCTCGAGAAGTTCTATCCGGCGGAGGACTACCATAAGGATTATTACGCACGGAATCCGGATCAGGGGTATTGTGAAATAGTTATCAATCCCAAACTTGAAAAAGTGAAAGCACACTTCGCCGCGTTGTTAAAAGATCACACGAAATAATATGGACGACAAAGACATGCCCAAGACGGAGGAAGAATGGAAGGCCAAGCTCACGCCCGAAGAGTATCGCGTCCTCCGCGAGAAGGGGACCGAGTCGCCGTTCTCCGGTAAACTTCTCGACGATCACCGCGATGGGATATTTCGTTGCGCGGCGTGCGGGAATCAACTCTTTTCATCAGAAGCAAAATTCGATTCCGGAACGGGCTGGCCGAGTTTTGATCAAGCGCTTCCCGGGGCGGTCCGTCTGGAGAAAGACCGTACTCTTGGCATAGAGCGCACAGAAGTCCTCTGTGCAAAGTGTGGCTCACATTTGGGGCACCTTTTTGATGACGGACCAACCGCAACAGGAGAGCGGTACTGCATGAACTCCGTCTGCTTGGGACTTGAGGAAAAGGCCTCTAAATAGAATTTTTTCATCCTTGCGCTCTGTTGGCACGGAGTATATTCTGGGTGCAGTTCCTGTTCACTGGAGAAGTTTTATGGATACTTCGGACGAAGCTGTTATTTCCGGCACGTTGCCCCGATCACGGAGTGCCCCACCCGGTCGGCTTAACGGGATAATGAAAGGCTGGAGTCAGGTCTCTCCCACAACGCATTCCGGATTCATTGAATGTGGTCAGAACATCTATATCGCCGTGAGTGATAACTTCAGGCTCGCCGTCGATGTCCCCCTTGTCGTCGACGGAAGCCGGGTCGAGTTTCTTCCCGCCGACACGCAGACGGGACAGTCTCCGTCGGGCCCCTATCAGTTCGGTGGAGCGCGCGACATCGTCCTTTTGCCGTAATTTGCCTGGATCTCACCTCTCAGGCGCCCTCCCCCAGGGCGCTTTTTTGATCCCTAAAATGTTTTGAAAAAAGACGATTTTTTCCACCGTGGAGAGTGTCACGGTGTCGTCTAATGGTAGCAAAAATAGACGCAATTTGGTAAAATTATTTCATGCCGCATTACGCATGGAACAAAGGGCATACAAAAGAAACCCATCCGAGTATCCAGAAGACGGCGATGACCATGCGATTGCGCGGTGTCGATAATTTTGCGCGATGGCGAGAAGATGCGAAGAAGAAGGGGATGATCAGGTCCACATATCCCGCATTGATCAAGAATGGGGATCTGGCAGAACTGATCGGAGTTATTTTGGGTGATGGGCATATCGGACAATTTCCCCGAACCCAGAGTCTGACGGTCGTTGGAACTGCCAGTAACCGAGGATTCATTGAACGCTATGCCCGGCTGATCGAAACTGTCTTTGATCAAAAACCTTCGACAAAAAAGCGCACGAAATGTAATGCTGTAGATATAAGGATCTATCAAAAACACATAAGTGACCGCCTGAATATCCCCTCAGGCGCAAAAGGACGTCTGGATTTCTCCGTTCCCCGCTGGATATTGGCAAATAAGGATTTTTTGGTAAGATACCTCCGTGGTCTTTACGAGGCGGAGGGGTCGCTCAATTTCCACCCAAAGACCTATACACACAAGCTTCTTTTCAGTAATCACAACCAATCGCTCATTGCGATCGTAATGCGATCACTGAAGAAATTGGGATTCCACCCGCACTACAGCAGTTATAAGGTGCAGATCTCCCGAAAAGATGAAGTAAAGGAAGCCGTGCGTGTTCTCTGTTTTCGTGACTACAATAAGTAATATTGCGGGATCATCTAATGGTAGGATGCGACCCTCTGGAGGTTGTCATCTAGGTTCGAGTCCTAGTCCCGCAGCATTGTGCATAATTCACCAGTTTTAGGTGCTTTTGCTATCACCGCGAACTCCTTTTTGAATTGATAACTAACGAGATTTCCGTTTTTGAATGAAAGGTTCCAAAGTATATTTTTGAGCTTAAGACCTTTTTCGAAATCGTCACTTTCAAGAAACTCTTTTGTGGCTCTGCTTGCTTCTAGAAATACTTTTTTGATAGGTTCCAAAGTACTTTCGGGGGTGCCTGTCCCGAGCTGTACTCGGGTGAGTTGCTGTTCGAGAGCGACGCGTTCGTTTCCGATTTCGGTTATTTTTGCCTCATAGAGCTCTTGTCCTATCTGCTCTGCGAGATAGCTGTCCAAGAGACGGATTTCTTTCGTCTTGAGCGATTCTAAAGAGTTTTGGATACCCTTAGTTATGTCTTCGGTATACCCGAAATTCATACTGGCTCTTTCTCGTGCCGCTTGATACATGATCTCGACGAGTTCTTCGTCAAAGTGGAGAGTTTCTAAAATGCGACCAACGAGGGGGTAAAGAGCTTCCTCTCGCATATACGTCTTGTGTTCCTCGCACTTCTGTCTGCCATTGGTGCAGTAGTAATAATCGTGGCCCTTTTTCTTTGAAGCCGTGAACATGCATCCGCAATTATCACATTGAAGGAAGCCACGGAGTGGGAAGAAGAGCTTCTGCTTACGGGGGCGACATTCATCTTCTGAAACTTGGCGTGCTTTATCAAACAACTCTTTCGAGATGATAGGCTCATGTTTGCCTTTGTAGTACTTTCCTTCGCGTTCCATGATGCCCGTATAGAAAGGATTGAAAATCATTCGGTGTATCAAACTCTTGAATACCTTTTTTCCTGAGCCTGAGCGCAGTCCTTCACGATAGAGAATATCAGAGACTTCTTTGAAGCTATGAACACCCGATGCATATAGCTCGAAAGCCCTCACAATATATTTGCGATTATTCTTGTCTACGATTATCGTCTTTGTTGCTTTGTGGTTGAGGTATCCGAACGGTGCATGATTCGGCCATTCACCACGAGAAAGTTTCTCACGGTTACCGCGTTTCACATTCACGCTGAGGTCGCGTACATACTGATTCGCCATACCAAACTCTACCGATGGCATGAGGACATTATCGGAGGGGAGGTAGATACGTTCGTTCGTTCTGATTTCGCCGATGACTTTCTTGCCGAGCATATCCATGACAAGACCAGCGTCGATAAAGTTTCTTGCGAGGCGGTCGAGTTTCCACGCGAGGATTCCTTGAGCTTTTCCGCTTTTTACGAATTTAATCATCTCAGCGAATACGGGGCGACCTTCATCTTTTGCAGACATACTTTCTTTGAATATCTTCACCACCTTGAGGTTATTCTTTGCGGCGAGTTCGCGAAGTTCTCGTTCTTGTGCATCGATAGAAAGCACTTGGCGTTCTGTTGATTCACTAGATCGGCGACAGTAGATGATGTAATTCATAGCTCGGGGTTATTAATCGGGATGGTACCCCTAATTTCTTCTTTCTTCAAACGCAGGAGTTGTCCACGCTCCAGTTGATACTTTGAATACGTTGTCATTCCCTGATACTCGCTCTCAAACGTGTTCTCATAAACTTTTTTATCGGGCGGTAGCGCAGACAGAATTTTCTCTACCAAGTGCTGTAGTCTGATAACTTTCGATTTGTACATTTTTCGGCTCGTGAAGTAGCGTTTCTTTTTGTCGAGACGCGGGTCTTCAAACCCTTTGAGCATGTACTTTGTCAGATAGCGGATTGCTTTATTGATGTCCGTCACATCTTCAGCATCAATGAATCCATGTCCCCACACATCCGCAATGCGTCGTGTTTTGCGTTCGCTTTCCACTAGTCCGAGGGGTAGGTTAAAGAACAAACAATGAAAATGCACCGCACCGCGTTTTTGAAACTCAGTCACCGTAATATATTTCAAGATGCTCTTTTTACTCTTGAATAACTGAAAGTTTAGTCGCTTGATGAATAAGGTAAAGACCTCATTCGCTTTCCCAATGTCGGTGAGATTTTCGGCAAAAGTGAACGTGATAAACACAGGAGGGAATGACTCGCCACCTTCTTGCTTCCACTGCCACACATTCGCATAGATCAGACGAGTAACGAGTGAGCGTGCTCGATACATGGAACGTTTGCGAACGTTCTCTTTCTTCTCTCGTGGATGTTCGTCTTTGTCGTCATCATGTACATGCTTTGGACTCGGGATTGAGAAGTCATAGGAGAGTGGCCTTTCATAGCTGAAAATCTCTATCACGTCTCCCGAAACGATTGCTTTAAATTTAGTTAATTTCATTCTCGTTAAGTGTGCTATTAATCAAGTCAGTCGATGCGGGGTCGGCGGCCGCGCTGTGGGCGCGCGCCGCCGCCCTCCCTGCCTTTGGTGCGAATGCCAAAAATGCGTCTGCGTATTGTCGGAGATAGTCGCTTGCCTCAGATCGGGAGAGGGTAATACCAAAACGGGCCTCAAAGTATCGAGTTAGGCGTTCGACTAGTTGTTCACTGAATTGATCCACGATTTGGTTTTTTTGACGCAACACAGGCGTTTATCCGGAAACGACAAAGCCCGCCTTGTTTGCACAAGACGGGCCTCTATTTTTTATGAATTAAAAAAGACCCCCTCGGATCCTGTTTTCTTATTTGCTTACTCTACGACACCATTTTCATTCTGAATTCAAATACTCATTCAAATCCAACTTTATTTTCAGACCGCACTCTATCTAACAAATAGACTCTAGCTTGGCCCTGCAAGCATTTGAACACGTGACAATTGAAAAAAGTAGCAACTTTTAAGTTGGGGTACAAAATGAAGCGGGGTGTCAAAAGTTTAGCAGATCGCCGATCTTGACCTTTAAGGCGCGAGCAAACTTCTCCATATTCGATAGGGTAATATTCTTCTCGGCACGTTCAATCATCCCCACATAGGTGCGGTGAACCTTTGCTCTTTCGGCCAGTTTTTCCTGCGACAGCCCTTGTTTGACGCGTTCCTCTCGAACACGTTTGCCGAATTTTCGAAGTAGTTCTTTGTTCATACCTACACCGTAAAGTGTAGGAATTTGCTACCCTTGGTTCTACATACTATAGTTAGCAATCATGACTGGACTAATAATATTTGTCTTAATTTGTTGGGGTGTCATTCGGTTTTTAAAAAGACGCCGAAGGGGCAACTCTTCCCAGCCAGAGTACCCTTTCTCAGGAACGCCAAAGGAGGAGTATCTACCGTATCGCAAGAAGCCGTATTTCCTCACCCGCGCAGAAAACAATGTGCTTAAACAGCTTGAATCTATTCTGGGCGACAAGTATTACATCTTTCCGCAGGTGCATTACAGTAAAATTATTTATGCCGATGGACAGCAGAATTATCATAATCCCTGGTTCAACAAGATAGATCGAAAATCAGCGGATTTCGTACTGTTCGATAAAGTAAACATTTCGCCTGTTCTTGTGATTGAGCATGATGACGCGACACACTACAGACATGACAGAATAGAGAGGGATGAGTTTATAGAAAAGGCATTACTTCGTTCTGGGATTCCACTCCTGCGTGTACAGCCGTACACGGGGGACGAAAAATTACGCCTACAGATTGGAGCAAAAATTAAAATAGAATTAAAGGATGCGTCAACGTAGCATCCTTTCAATATTTCACTATAGTTGAGGTCATAATGGACGAGAACAAAAGAAAGCACCTCGAAATGATCCAGGGGATAATCAGTCGACTGGGGGGAAATTTGTTTTTTCTAAAGGGGTGGTCAATCACAGTAATTGCCGCGCTCATTGCCCTGTCGGCAAAGGATGCCCATCCAAACTACATCCTGTTTTTCGTTTTCCCAGTGTTCATCTTTATTTTTTGGATACTCGATGGATTTTTCCTTTCCAAGGAGAAACAATACCGCGAATTGTACGATGACGTAAGGAAATTAGATGAGAAACAGATCGATTTCTCGATGCACACCGAAAAGTACGAAAAATATTTCCGCAATACGTGGATCTTTGCGATGTTCTCGGCCACCCTAATGTGGTTCTACTTTCCGTTGCTGGTAGTGCTTTTCGTTATCATTCTCATTAACTTGAATTAAGATGGCCAAAATTTTTGTTAGTTACAAATACAGAGATGACCAAGTTCGCCCTCTTCCGGGTGTATACGGCGCGACAACAGTTAGGGATTATGTGAATTTGCTGGCGGAACATTTAACCGCCAATGGACATATTTACAAGGGCGAGGAAGAGGGTGAAGACCTAAGTGGTTTGTCCGATGAATATATTGAATCATTGTTACGCGACAGGATGTTTGACAGTACCGTGACAATCGTTTTGATTTCAAGAAATATGAAGGAAGCAAAAAGTGAAAGAGAGCAATGGATACCATGGGAAATTTCGTACTCTCTCAAGGAGCAGACGAGAGAGGATAGAACAAGTCATGCAAATGCCATTTTGGCCGTAGTCGTCCCAGACAGCACGCATAGCTATGAATATTTTGTCAGAGATCAAGGATGTCTAAATGGTTGCAGGACGTGGGAAACTAATTCTCCCCTCATCTTCAAGATTCTCGGGAAAAATATGTTTAACCGCAATGAGCAGAAGATACAATCGTGCGCAAACCACGGACAAATTCACGTGGGTAACGATCATTCCTACGCTCATCCTGTAAAGTGGGACGATTTTTTGAGAGACATTAACGGATATATTAGTCTTGCGGTAAGAACGAGGGAGAACATTGAGCACTATGTGCTCGAAAAGACGTTGTAGTGTCCTCGGGGGTCATTATTTACCGAGCTCCTACAAACAAAGACTGCTGTTTATAATTGTTCCAACTTCGTCCCAGACCCCCAGCTTGATGAAGATTTGACGTAGAAGACACATTTCCGCGTCTTGCGTTCTAGCTGCAACGTTTTTGAATCGCAGGCGCCTTGATGGGGTGGTTTTCGCGTCGTCGACGATGTTCGAACCATGTCTTTTTCCGGATTCGGACCAAAATTCTTCAGTCGAAAATATTCGCAGGATATTAATATATGGCGGGGCGGGATATAATAAAAAATATGGGCTTATCTTCCCGCGTGTCTTTTCTTGTCGCACTAGTCCTTATCGCTACGCTTTCAACCACGGCGGTACTACATTCAGTCATTCCGCATATCCACCCGGATGAATCCGCTCATCGTCACGGTTCCTCATCAGGCAACGAGGACCAGACCGCCTATGTCCCAATGGCCACCCACGGTCACGAAGAAAAGTTATTTTTTGGACTAGTCGCGGCCGTTTTCCTGGTCGTCATTTTTAACATCGATCAGCTGCGCGCTCGCATGGCGCAAGGAGCTCTTGCGCGCGAAAGGCACGGCGTCAGCCGAAGAAGGCCACCTTACCTTGTTTTGCTATTCGCAAAGGGAATTCTAAACCCGCGCATTCCCTAGCTGGCCACATTACGCCGCATAAACAATGACCTCGAATGAAAAGTTCGAGGGTGTTGTTCTTTTTCAAATTCACAATAATAAAAAATGGAACACGAGACACTAAAGTTTTTTCGTAGACGCGTCGAGAGCATCTTTCTCCTTCTGTTGGGCACCCTGGGCATCTGGACTTTTTCCGTCGATACTGCATTTGCAGCGACGTGGGATGTATCCATCACCTCGACCGGCTATGTGCCGCAAATTGTTTACATTCAGTCGGGTGACACGGTGCGGTGGACAAATAACGACCACACGACACCGACGCGCGGCGTGAACTCAGATCCCCACAATACACACAGTGACTATCCGGCGCTCGATTTTGACGACATCGATCAGGACGATTCGGTCCAACTGACGTTTCCGGAGGCGTGTGTTCAGCATGGTTACCACGATCATGAAAAAGACGAGGACGTCGGCTCGATCGTTGTTGGGGGTTCTTGTGGAAGACGTGAACCCGATAATCCCGTTTTTTGGGGAGTTACGGTGACGAAGTTGTCACCTACCTCCGCGCTCATCGAATGGTCAACTGAACGGGGAAGCTATACTCAGCTTGCGTATGGAACACAAAGCGGTTCGTATGATATTTCCTCCTCAATGGACGGGACGCTCACGAAATTCCATCGCGCGGAGATCACCGATCTGACGGCGAGCACGACCTACTATTATCACGCAGTCGGCGGGGTGGCGATGGATCAAAAGATCGCTTCCGGCGAATACCGCTTCACGACTCCGGCGCCACGAGTCGAACTCCCGTCTGTTCCGGCCGCATCCACCACGGCTACGACAAATGTGGTTGCTCCTCCGCCGGCAGTAATCCCACCCCCGTCGACCACCACGCCCGCAATGGACATGATGAACATGCCGGATATGCCAGGGATGACACATCACCACACGGGAATGGGGGTAAGTGCATATGCGATCCGCACCGTGCACAGTCTGAAATTCTCCACCGATCTTCGTTTTGGAGATTCAGATGAAGCGGTGCGTACTCTTCAGGATTGGTTAATCGCCAGAAAGCTCCTTGCAGAAGGGTTGCATACCGGATATTTTGGTCCGTTAACGAGACACGGTGTTATTAAATATCAAAAGAACATGGGTCTTCCGGAAACAGGATTTTTCGGTCCGCTCACGCGGCAAATGATCGAAGATATGGGTGAATAGGGGCGGACGCCCATGCCATTCAGCGACGACCGCCTCCGCGAAATGCAGGAGGCCTATAAGGAAGACTTTGGGGAAGAGATCTCTCTTGCCGAAGCAAGTGAGATACTGTTTCGGCTCGTGACGTTCTACGAACTCATCAGTCGTCCACTACCGAGGGAAGAAGAGTCCGCGACCCAAGGCAACGACACGACAGCACCCGACGGGCAAGACGAGGAGACGCATACCTAACGTCACTTGTCAGGCGGCTTTGCGTTCGCTACTCTCAAATAGCGCCCGCAGTATCTTGATGTTGTGCACGATGACTGCCGCTTCTTCCGGGTCATCGAGCAGTACTTGATGCACGTCCCGCACGAACGACTGCAGTTCGTTCCTGTCGGGAAACTTGCGAACGTTGTCTACGTCGGCCAGCAATCACAAGATATATGGAAGCGCCCCAACGGGGCGTTTTCCCAAACTGGTGATTGCTGCGGGAAGTGAGTGAATTGCTTCACTCACGCCTTGGATTCGAACGGCGAGGGGGTCGGGGAACGGGGAGGTTCTCCGTGGAGGAAGGAATGGGAAAACCGTGGGTTTCCCAGGCGTGAAGATTCCAAGTCCCGCAGCATTGTTGCAAAATCACCCATTTTGGGTGATTTTGCTGTCAACGTGAACAGCAGGCGATTTTGAGATGACCCACTCCCTAAACTGACCCCGCCTTCAGCTCACCCGTCGGTTCATAAGTAGCAAAAATGACACCGGTCTTTGAGATCTTGGAATCAACAAGTTTGAAGTTTTCCGGTTGAGTTCCTTCTGCGAAAAGTTTTTTGCCCTTACCGATCGTCATCGGGTATATCCACAGATGCATTTGATCGATCAGGTGCTCTTTAAGTAACGTCTGAATGAGGTTACCGCTGCCCCACACCCATAAATCGGGACCATCCGCTTCTTTCAGTTTCTTGATCTCTGCCACCACATCACCGGTAACGCAGGTCGAGTTATTCCACGAGGGCTCAAACGATTTGTGCGAGACGACGTATTTCTTCGTCTTGTTGAACGGTTCTGCCACTTCGAGGTCGGTTTTTGCGTTCGGCCAGAAGCTAGCAAAGATATCGTAGGTGATTCTGCCGAGGAGAAGCTCGAACGGAATACTAAAGAATCCGCCCAGGACGGAATTCAGCTCCTCGTCAGAGGGGAAAGACATCTGCCAGCCGCCATGTGCAAATCCACCCGTCTTGTCCTCCTCGGGCCCGCCCGGTGCCTGCATGACGCCGTCTAATGTGACGAATGTTGTGGTAATGATTTTTCTCATAAGCTTAATTATACCAATAATGATCTATCCCACCGAGACTCGAACCGAAAATTTGAAGACTAAAACTATATTTTAAAGGACGAAATCCGGTACTAGTATGAAGATCCGAGGGGGACAAGGTTTCGTAGCGTGTATCTTTCATCCCACCCTCAACAAGCGTTGTTAGCCTTTTATATATGCTAAAAGATACACCCGCATTCGGTAGTTTCTCAGTTGATGACCTGAAGAAAGCCAAGGAATTCTATGGGGACACATTAGGTCTTAAGGTTTCTGATACGAAAGAGGGACTAAATATAAAGTTTTTTGGTGGGGGCGCTGTTTTCATTTATCCGAAGCCAAACCACGTGCCGGCCACGTTCACTGTTCTCAATTTTGCGGTAGAGGATATCGACAACGCTGTCGACCACCTAAAGAAAAAAGGAGTCGCGCTCGAGCACTATCCCAGCATGCACCAAGATGAGAATGGCATTGCTCGGGGAAAGTCAGCGGGAATGGGGCCCGACATCGCCTGGTTCAAGGATCCGGCAGGGAATATTTTGTCTGTCCTCGAAGGAGAAAAAGAGAAATAATGTTTTCGAGACCACTCTTGTCCCGGTGATCATGAACAAAAACCACCGAATTCGAGTCGGCGGTTTGTTCTTTTCACTTGATCTGAGCGAAGTCGCTGAAGGTGAACATGCGGAAACTTTCCTTTTCGAGATGCACAGCGCCGAGCCTGAGACCGCCCCTGATCGCATCCACGAGGTCCGCAAGAAAAAGGATCGCCCCGGTGATAAGAGTCGAGAAGTCCACAGCTCCTGAGCTTTTTTCCAGAAAATCAATCTTTTCCAGTTCGGCCACAGGAACGTCCAGCACGACGCGCAGTCTTCCTGGCAAGAATAGGGCGCGGTCGTGATAATCGTCTTTCACCGCCCAACAACTGCCATCCTTTGTGTAGTACAACGCCGTCTCGCCGTTTTCCTTTGCCCTCGTGATCCAAAGGTAAGCGGTAAGCGCGACGTTCATCGTTCGCGCAACTTGCGCGTGACCAAAAGCCACGGAAAGCTCACGCAGTTTGTTCAGGATGGACTCGTCAATAAACGCGTCTTTTTGCGTCATGGCGTACCCGCTGTCTGTGCATGCGATCTCAACTCAGAATGCTTTTCCGTCCCGCCATTGTCAAATTTCCCCGCAGTTTTCTCCCGATTCCGCAGATGAATCCGAACACCTGCTATGATGTGTTGATGAAAAAGTATTCGCCGCGCGGCGAAAATTTCAAATATCGAACGGAAAGAATTTCGTGAGTGGCTGGACAA
>OBEQ010977534.1_pt1 | contig 17672 bp, 16 predicted proteins | sample 1670901 | NCBI WGS metagenome assembly OBEQ01 (sample SAMEA104232315, study PRJEB22302) | groundwater metagenome | biome: forest; feature: aquifer; material: groundwater | place: USA | collected 2011-08-07 | depth 5.4 m
CGGATGGGAATCGCACCCATGCATCGCAGTTTTGCAGACTGCTCCCTTTCTACTTGGGTACCGCGCCATAAATCTTTTATACCGCGTTCACAATATCTTCCACGTCCGCCAAATGTCCCTCGCCAAAACTGCCGCAGGCAAGCTTTCCTTCAACGGGTAAAACAAACGTTATTCCCAGCGTTTTAAGTTTTTTTACATTTTCCTGAACAATTTTATTTTTAAACATTTGATCGTTCATGGCAGGAGCCATGATGATCCGGGCATTGGTTGCCATCGCGGTACAAGTTATTAAATCGTCGGCGAGGCCGCTGGCAATCTTGCCAATGACATTGGCGGTCGCGGGAGCAATCAAAAAGACGTCTGTTTCTTTGGCCAAAGAAATATGGCTCATGTGCCAGGCATCCTCATCAAACAGATCGCGATGAACCTTCTCGCCACAAAGACTTCCCAGCGTCAAAGGAGTAATGAATTTTTCCGCTTCTTTCGACATCATAACCGTTACCCGATGCCCCAGCTCGATGAGACGACGAATAAGATCCGCCGATTTATACGCAGCAATGCTGCCGGTAACGCCTAAAAGAATTTTCTTATTTTTAGACACCCTGCTCCTGGACGACCTTTTCTTCTTGTTCGCTTTTTTCTTTTTTATCGGCTTTGGCGGGTTTCTTTTTACACACCGGCTCGAACTTGTCTGCAACTTCTTTCATGACCACTCTGCCGGCGCGTATTTCCTCCAGGGCAATCGTCGCTGTTTTGGCAGAGGAAGAGATCTCGATCAGATGAGGACTTCCATCCGCCAATTCCTTGGCCCGCTTTGCGGCCATACAAACCAATTTATAAATACTGTAATTTGCTTGCGGTAATAATTTTTCTAACGGTTGATAACCCATATTTCTTCCTCCTGTGGAATTTCCTTCTTGTGTGTCGTCTATATATCACATGTTCCTATGGTTGTCAATTTCAAGACTTACCACGGATTCCATCTCTTTTAAAGAGCGCCTTAAGTCGTCGTTCACAATAATATGCTTATATTTTTTTGCCTCCAATAATTCTTGGCGGGCGGTCTTGAGCCGGAGACGCAAATCTTCTTTACTTTCTGACCCCCTGGCCATCAAACGTTTTTTCAATACCGGTAACGACGGGGCTTTAATAAAAATGGTGACCGCCTCGGGCCAAGCTCGACGAACAACCGCGGCCCCTTTAACGTCGATACACAACAAAACATTCTTGTCTTTTTTAAGCAGTTTCTCAACGTAATTTCTGGGGGTTCCGTAATAATACTCGAACACCTTCTGCCATTCTAAAAAATATCCTTTCCGGATTTTATCCAAAAACTGTTTTAGGGTTAAAAATAAATAATCGCGGCCGTTTTTTTCTCCTGAACGTCTCGGCCGCGTTGTGGCAGATATGGATTTCACCAGCTTGGCCCTAAGTTTCTTGCTGGCGAGCAATTTTTTGTGCAGCGTTGTTTTCCCAGAACCCGAAGGGCCCGAAATAATAATAATTTTGCCCTTAGGCATATCGTTTATTCTATGTTTTGCGATTGTTCCCGGATTTTTTCGATTTTACTTTTAAGCGCGATGACCGCGTTCGAAACAATCTTGTCCTGCAGTTTCGATCCAACGGTATTCGTTTCTCTTTGCATTTCTTGGGCGACAAAATCTAATTTCTTTCCGACGGCGATATTCGTTTTTAGCAGCAACTTGAATTCTTCAATATAATGAATTAACCGGGACAGCTCTTCATTAACGTCATTGCTTTTTTGAAAAGAAGAAAATTCTTCGTTCGTCAGCTTTCCTTTCTTTTCTTTCAAGATCTCTTGGGCCCGACTTTGAATTTTTTTTATTTCCAATAACATCCGTTGGAGTTTATCCGTCACATCGGCGCACAGACTGCGGCCTTCGCGTTTACGCATGTCATTTAATTCATTCAACGAGCGCACAATGCTTTTTTCAATGGCTGGCCATAAAAATTCTGGACTTAACTGCGTTTCCTTGGATTCAACCACTCCGGGAAGTTTAATCAAATCCGACAAAGTTAACTGATCAACAAAACCAAATTCCTTTTTAATCGTTTCTGTGTGCTTTAAATATTTTTTAATCGCATCTTTGTTAAAATTCGGAATCTCTTGGGGCTTATGGGTTATTTTAATAGAAATCGTTACTTTCCCTCGCTCAATGGATTTTTGGATAATTTCTCTTATTTTAGATTCCACAGAAGAAAACCCTGTGGGCAGAAAAAAACTAATGTCCAAATAGCGATGATTCAAACTCTTGATCTCCGAGATCCCTTTAATTTTCTCAACGGATAATTGTCCACATCCAAAACCAGTCATTCCTTTAATCATGTCGGCGCCTTTTTAATTTAACACTGAGTTTTCGAGTTAACCAGTTTCGAGTGTTCCAGTTAAAAACTCGCTAACACGCAAACTCGTTGAACTCGTCAACTGTTTCTATTTTTTAATAATTCCTGTTATTCGCTCGAGATCATCGGGAGAATAATATTCTATAATAATTTTTCCGCGCTTCTTTTGCGCCATAATTCGCACTTTTGTGCCTAACGATTTTTGCAGATCTTCTTCTATTGCAATAAGATGAGTTTCTCTTGAAGATGATTTCTTTTTCCAGCGATGGCCACCTTTGACGCCGTATTTCACTAAATTTTCTAATTCTCGAACCGATAATTGCCGAGCAACTGTCCGCTCAAAAAGTTTCTTTTGCTCCTGGGCATTCTCAACTCCGAGCAAAGTGCGAGCGTGTCCTTCCGACAAAATTCCATCAAACACACTTTTTTGAATTTCAGCCGGCAATTTTAACAGCCGCACAATATTGCTTATGCTTGAGCGATTCTTTCCAACTGATTTTGCAACAGCATCTTGTGTAAAATTAAATTCGCTAATCAACCGCTGAAAAGCATGAGCTTCCTCGATCGCATTTAATTCTTGCCGCTGAATATTTTCAACCAGTGCTAAGACCAAGGCCTCTTGATCAGTCACGTCCTTAACAATAACCGGAACCTGTTCTATTTTTAAAGCCTTGACTGCCCGAAGGCGCCGTTCTCCCGCAATAACCTCAAACCCTGCCCCTTTAGGGCGAACCAAGATCGGTTGCAAAACTCCATTTTCCTTGATGGAAGAAATCAATTCTGTCAGTTTTTCATCATCATAATTAGTCCTCGGCTGCAAAGAATTTTCACTAATATCAGAAATATTTACCTGCGTGACCGTTTCGGATTTCGAAACAGCGCTTCTCTCTGGGATAAGAGCAGACAACCCTTTTCCTAAGGCACGGCTTTCCATTTTGTCCTCCTTAAATTCTACAGGGAATGATTCAAACCGTTCCCTGCGAAGCATTAACGCTTTCTACGTGAATAGATTTTTCACCCTGGAAAGAAAGAAACTCTTGTGCAAACTCTTCATATTTCTTAGAACCGATCGAATGCTTATCATACAAAATAATAGGCTTTCCAAAACTAGGCGCCTCTCCTAGCTTAATATTTCGAGGAATGATTGTCTTATATACTTTATCTTTGAAATAATTTTTAATCTCGGTTATCACCTCATCGGTTAAATTTGTTCTGAAGTCAGCCATGGTCAACAAAACACCTTCAATAATTAGATTTGAATTCAGGCTTTCCTTAATTAAGTTAATTGTACTGATTAGCTGGGAAACACCCTCCAGGGCATAAAACTCACACTGAATTGGAATAAGAATTGAATCGCTGGCAACAAGCGCATTTAAAGTCAATAATCCTAAAGAAGGAGGCGAATCAATAAAAATAAAATCATACTCTTCAACTATTTCCGCTAAAGTTCTTTTTAATCTTGTCTCTCGAGATAAGGCCCCGACCAATTCAATTTCAGCCCCTGTCAAATTTATATTACACGGCACAATGTCTAAGCCGTTGATCTGACTTTTTTGCAAAGCTTCTTTAATCGTCGCTCTCGTCAGTAAAACATCATAAACCGACTTCTCTATCGTATTTTTGTTTATTCCAACGCCGCTAGTTGCATTTCCCTGAGGATCGAGATCAACCAATAAAACCTTTCTCCCCATTAAAGCAACAATGGAAGACAAATTGACCACGGTTGTTGTCTTGCCTGTCCCACCTTTTTGATTGCAGATTGAAACGATTTTACCCATAGTCAAAAATTAATTTTCTTCTTTAAGCGTTACTTTAATCTTCGCTGGCTTAGCTCCAGCCATTCCAAATAATCCGCGTTTTTCTTCGCAAACGACTTTCACCCTGAGTGCTTCACGTGAAACATTAAAAAACTTTAAAGCCTTTTTTATCGCATCTCCTACTGTACTACCTTCTATTTCTATACTTTTTTTATTTTTATTCATCGTTTCCTCATGCCTCATTACTAAAAAACTACTATTTTGGGCTTAAGAACTTTTTGACATCTTCCACTGCATCATCGTAGATAAAAAATAAAATGTTGAGAAATATAATGATAAGCCGCTCGCCACTTTATAAAACAATACACCGATCATAAGAGGAACAACCTTGGCCATAATCTTTTGCTGCGCGACTTGACCGGGATCCGCGGTAGATATCGATTTTAATGAGAATTTTTGCTGCAAAAACATCAATATCATTACCAAGAACGGCAGTGCGTTAATTTCATTCCCCAAGAAAGGCAGCGAATAAGGCAAAATAAACAATCGATCCGGTTCAGATAAGTCTTTAATCCAAAAAAATCCAGCTCCTTTAAAGCTAAAAGAACGCCACAAAACTTGATACAAAGAAACAAATATTGGCATCTGCAAGAACATAGGCAAACAACCGCTAAAAGGGTTAAAACGATGCTTTTTATATAATTCCATCATTTCTTTATTCATTTTTTGAGGATTATTCTTATTTTGATCTCTAATTTTATTGATTTCTGGCTGCAGTAACTGCATTTTTTTCATGGAAGACATGCTTTTTACGGTTAGCGGATATGTGGTTCCAAATATTAAAAAACCCAAAAAAACAATACAAACGCCCCAATTTGGAATAATACCATGCACAAAGTTCAAAATATTAATTATTATTTTACTAATCGTATCTGTCATCCCAAAAGTCAAAATATCCATAAAACCGCCGATCTTGAAGTTCATAATCTCCTCAAAACCAAGTTTATAACTCTTTAGCAATTTATAATCTTGCGGCCCAACAAAAATTTTAGCATTAAATTTTTTATAAAATTCTGTATTGTATTTATTTACAGCATCTTGTGTCAATTTCAATGCGAGGTCATATTTATTTAAATATTGAATGGAATATCTTTCAATTGAATACTCTGGCTTAACAATCGTGCAAAAATATCTATCTCTAAAGCCCGTCCAATTGACTGGTTCTGATTTTTCAGCAGTTTCATTTAATTTAAATTCAAAGGCACCTGTTTTTCTAAGAATTCCATTTGGGGTTGAAATCGAATACTCTAGTAAACTTTTTTCCGTTTGATAGTTTTCCGGCAGGTTATTTGTATTGTCCAAAATTAATGGAGTGAGGTGGATGGCAGTAATTTTAAAATTTTCCATTTTGGACATTTTTAATTTATCCAGAAAGGAAATATTCGCCGAAATCAAATAGTTATCTATAAGTTTATAAGTTTTTCGGACAAAAAATTGTTTGTCATCGTAACTATAAGTAATGCTGGATTTTGTAAAATCTTCTATTGTAAAAACAGCTTTCTCAAACTCTTCAAGAGATACCACATCTGTCACGGGAGGAGAATAATTGAATTTTTTTAAAGAAAATTTTTTTAATTTTCCCCCAATATTAGAAAACTCGATCAAAAAAGAATCGGATTCAAGAGTGGAAATACTTTCATTAACCGCTGGAGTCGTAGGTACTGCTGCCTGGACAAAATTTTTACTCTGGACATAAAAATCAGAATTATTCATTACCTCTTTATTATCAATTTTTTGTATAATTTTTACCTTTTCTGGACCGAGGGGCTTGGGAGATAATTCGGTATATATAAATAAAACAAATAAAGATAAGATAATAGCTAGTAGCGTTCTTTGTTCCATATTAAAATTACCTTACAGGATCATATCCTCCATGGGAAAAAGGCGAGCATCGTATAATGCGCAAGAACATTGCTCCCGTTCCTTTCCAAACACCGTACTTCTTTAGCGCCTCTAAAGCGTAATTTGAACAGGAGGGGTGGAACCGACATGTCCGGGGAAAAAATCGACTTATTTTTTGATACGAATTTATTATGAAGGAAATGATATTGGCCATGGGAAAAGCTTGCTAAATGCTCAGCCTTTTTCGGCCTTTAAGACGGCGTCTTTTTAGAACAGCTTGGCCGTTAGCGGTCCGCATTCTTCGACGAAAACCATGCACTCTTTTCCCTTTAATATTTGTGGGTGTTTTTAAATGCTTTTTCATGGGCAAAATTATAACATACGTTGCGGCTTAGTCAAGATATTTAAAAAACAAAAAATAAGATTGAAATGAAAAATTTCTTTGTTATACTGACCTTTGCTTTACTAAAAAAATTACGGTAGTCCGCATATCGACGTTTACTTCTTGGAATTTATTATTGACCTTTTCTCCACTAAAAACATTAAGGAAGTCAATCCTTCGACTTTGCTCAGGATTGATGGTGAGCATAGTCGAACCATCAATATTAGGCCTTTTTTCTGGAGAGAAAAGGTCGTTATATTGGACTTCCGCTACGTCTTTGATTTGGAAAAGGCCAATAAAATTAGTTGTGCAAACGTCAATAATACACTAAATTTTCGATCCCGGGACGCTTGTTTTTTTCATCATCAAATTTGTGCAAAACCTGTGAATATCTTATCGACATTTCTATAACCCTTAGATAAAAAATGGGTTAGAATTATAACGTAATTAACAAAAACGACCAATGAATCTACTCTCCCTTTGGGAAAAAGCGCAGTCCGACATAAAAAACAAAATAGGGGTGCACGCTTATGCCAGGTGGTTTTCTATATTAAAGCCGAAGGAAAAGGATCCGAAAACCCTCATTATCGAAGCCCCGGATGTGTTTTTCAAAAATTGGATTGTTGAACATTATCTTAATTCTGTTCAGGAATCATTAAATAAAATTTCGCCCGCGGCGATTCATCTCGAATTCAGCATTAATCCTCACCTGAGCAACGAGAAGACTAAAGATAAATTATCGGAATTTGAAAAAGAATTTCACGAAGGGGATAAACAGCGTTCGGCCTTAAATCCTCGATTCACATTCGAAAATTTCGTCGTCGGATCTTCCAATCGCTTTGCCCACGCGGCTTGTTTGGCCGTCGCGGAGTCGCCCGCCAAGGCCTACAATCCATTATTTATCTACGGACGGGTCGGATTAGGAAAAACGCATCTCCTGCAAGCGATCACAAACAAAATCCATGCCCATAACCCAAAAATAAAACACTGCTATCTTTCTTCGGAACGCTTTACAAATGAATTGATTGACGCTATTCGAAACCGTTCCACAAATCAGTTCCGCCAAAAATACCGAAACATTGATGTTCTCCTCATTGACGATATCCACTTTATCGCCGGCAAAGAATCCACTCAGGAAGAATTTTTTCATACCTTCAATACCCTTCATGACAACCGTAAACAAATCATCATTTCTTCCGACCGGCCGCCCAAAGATATTTCCAATCTGGAAGAACGGCTCAGTTCCCGATTTGCCTGGGGACTCATCACCGACATCCAGCCGCCCGACTTTGAAACGCGCGTGGCCATTTTACGAAAAAAGATTGAGCGGGAGCCGGTTCAAGTTCCCGACGATGTTCTGGATTTTATCGCGCAGGAAATAAAAACCAATATCCGGGAATTGGAAGGGGCGTTGATCCGCGTCGTTGCTTATTCTTTATTAGAAGAAAAGCCCATTTCGCTCAATATGGCCAAAGTCATTCTTAAAGACATGGTCCAAGAAAAAACAAAAAACATCGGCATCAACTTAATCCAAAACAAGGTGGCGCAATTTTATAATATTTCTATTTCTGAATTCTCCGCCAAAAGACGGAATAAAAACATTGTTTTACCGCGTCAAATTGCCATGTACATCTCCCGGCAAGTAACCAAGCTTTCCTTGCCCGAAATAGGTCTGGCCTTTGGAGGGAAAGATCATACAACCGTACTCTACTCTTGTAAAAAGATAGAAATGGATGTAAAAAAAGACAGTGATTTAAGAGACGCTATAGAAAAGTTAATAACAAGCATTCAACAATAATTAAAAACATCTTAGAAAAATATTAACAGCTAAAAAATCCATAATCCTTTATTTTTCAATAACTTTTAAATTTATTCACAATATCCACAACCCCTATTACGACGATTACGAGATAGTTCTTATAATTTAATAAAAGAAGATCATGAAAGAAGGGGGGCGTTTAAATGAAAATCCAAACCACTAAAGAAAATCTTTTCATGGGGATTCAGGCTGTCCAAAATATTGTTTCTTCTAAGGCGACGCTGCCGATCTTATCCAACATGTTAATAGAGACAAAAGCAAATACCATAAAGCTCAATACGACCGATTTAGATATCGGGATATCCTGTGAAATTCCTGTGAGTATCCAAGAAGAAGGCGGGATAACTATTCCGGCTAAGCGATTCAGCGATATTGTTCGCGAATTACCTCCGGGGGACACGGTGATTACGACTAAAAAAAATAATCAAATAGACATTGAAGGGGAAAATTGCCGATTTAAATTGATTGGATTACCCAAGGAAGAATTTCCTAAATTTCCCGAATTTAAAGATAAAGAAGTTGTTCTTGTGGAGCAGGGAGTTTTCAAAGAGATGCTGCACTTAACCTCTTTTGCGGTGTCCCACGAAGAGTCGCGGTATGTTTTAAACGGTCTTTTGTTTGAGATCACCGGAAATAACCTGCGGATCGTTGCCACCGACGGAAGGCGTTTAGCGAAAATAGAAAAAAAAATCCAAACCCCTACAGAAAAATCCATTTCAGTGATTATCCCATTGAAAGCGGTGATGGAGATCCTTAGAAATTTAAAAGACACGGGAAACGTATCGATTGTGACCGGAACCAATCAGGTTTTGTTTGATATCAACGGGATTTTAATCGCGACCCGCATTATTGAAGGAGAATTTCCTAACTATAACCAAGTGATTCCACAAGAAGTAACCCCGAAGGTTAAAATGAAGACCCAGGATTTGTTGAGCGCGATTCGCCGCGCCAATTTGCTGGCGACGCCGGATTTTCAGGCGGTCAAATTTGAAGTTTTTAACGACAAGCTGGTGGTCTCTAAGACAACGCCGGACGTGGGGGAATCCCGCGAAGAAATCCTCATTGAATACGGCGGGCCGGAATTGATCGTTGGTTTTAATCCGCAGTATCTCATTGATGTTTTAAAAAATATTGCGGAAGAACAAATTGAATTTGAATTGGTGGCCAGCGATAAGCCCGGGGTCATTCGGTTGGGGGATTATCTTTATTTGGCACTGCCGATGAGGATTTGATCGAAAGGATTTAAATGGACATAAAAAATCAACCCGAATCAGAAGTTACAAAATTCGATGCCCAGTTCTTGGCGCAAGAAGTAAAAAGAAAACACAAACTTCTTAAAACAGCAAAAGGAAATGCTCCAGAAATAAAGATAATTTTGGGAATTGTTAGTTTAGGTATTTTAGGATTGGCCTGGATGACATGGATAAAAATTTTGAGTATGGAAGTTTATTTAACATCCATTGGTGTTTTTTTACTTGTAACCATTTTTCATAGTATTTTAAAACAACAAATCAATGCATTGATCGAATTGATCGGCGAAGACGAATTATTAAAAATCAAGAAATAAAAAAGCAATCTATGAACTCCATCAAAGACATCATCCCTCAGGTTTTCGAACAACTTACCGAGCGGATCCCCGAGACCCAAACTAAAATCCAACGGATCTGGCAGAATGTCATGGATGCCAAAATGGCGCAGCACAGCGTTCTTTCGGATTTTTCCGACGGGATTTTAACGGTGGTGATAGATTCCTCCGCCAGGCTTTATCAGATGAATTTAAATAAGAAAAAAATTTTAGGACAACTGCAAGATGAAATCCCGGATATAAAAAATATTCAATTCAAAATAGGAAAGGTTAAATGAATAAAGAAAAGGAAGATATAAACGATAAGAGCAGTTACGATGCCACAACCATCCAGGTTCTTGAGGGGACGGAGGCGGTCAGGATGCGTCCGGCGATGTATATCGGCGATACCTTCAGCCGCGGACTGCATCATCTGGTGTACGAGGTGGTCGATAACTCCATTGATGAGGCCCTGGCCGGTTATTGCGACACGATCGAGGTGGTGATTCACGAAAATCAAGCGGTGTCGGTCGTCGACAATGGACGGGGCATCCCCGTTGACATTCATAAAACCGAAAAAAAACCCGCGGTTGAGGTGGCGTTAACCACGCTGCATGCCGGCGGAAAATTTGATCACAGCGCGTATAAAATTTCCGGCGGGCTGCACGGGGTGGGGGTGAGCTGCGTCAACGCCCTTTCGGACTGGCTCGAGGTGGAAATCAAACGCGATGGAAAAATTTATCACCAGCGCTACGAGCGCGGAAAAACGGCGAGTAAACTCACCGTCATCGGCAAAACCAAAACCACCGGTACCAAAGTGACGTTCAAGCCGGACCGGACTATTTTTAAAGAACTGTATGTTTATTCTTACGATATTTTAGCCAAGCGCCTTCGAGAACTCGCTTTCTTAAATAAAGGATTGTTCATTAAATTGATTGACAAGCGCGGCGAGAAAGAAAAAGAATCCATCTTTCAATTTAAAGGAGGCATTGTTTCTTTCGTCGAATATCTTTCGACCAACAAAGAACCGCTCCATAAAAAGGTCGTCTATTTTCAAAAAGAAAAAGAAGGCATTGAGATGGAGGTGGCGTTGCAGTACAACGACAGCTATACCGAAAACGTGTTCAGCTTCGCCAATAATATCAATACCTCCGAGGGAGGAACGCATTTGACCGGGTTTCGCTCCGCCTTAACCCGCGCCATCAACCAGTACGCTAAAAATAAAAATTTGCTGAAAAATGAAACCATCTCCGGCGACGATACCCGCGAAGGGTTGACCGCGGTCATCAGCGCCAAAATTCCCAACCCGCAATTCGAAGGCCAAACCAAAACAAAATTGGGAAATTCCGAAGTGGAAGGCTTAATGTCTTCCGCGACCTTTGAATCGCTCATGAGTTTTTTTGAAGAAAATCCGCCGATCGCCAACAAGATTATTGAAAAAGTGATCGTGGCCTCGCGCGCGCGCGAGGCGGCCCGCAAGGCCCGCGAGCTCACCCGTCGAAAAGGGGCGCTCGAAAGCGGAGGGCTGCCGGGCAAACTCGCGGATTGTTCGCAGCGCGATCCGGCGCTGTGCGAATTATATTTAGTGGAAGGCGACTCCGCCGGCGGCTCCGCCAAGCAGGGGCGCGACCGGACCTTTCAGGCGATTCTGCCTTTAAAAGGAAAAATCCTGAACGTGGAAAAATCCCGTCTGGATAAAATTCTCAGCAACGAAGAAATCCGCACGATCATCACCGCTTTAGGGGCCGGCGTCGGCGAGGATTTTAACGTGGAAAAACTTCGTTATCACAAGATCATTCTGATGTGCGACGCGGATGTGGACGGCTCGCATATCCGGACGTTGATTTTAACTTTGCTTTATCGGCAGATGCGCCCGCTGGTGGACGGCGGTTTTGTGTACATCGCCCAGCCGCCGTTATACAAAATCAAGCGGGGCAAACGAGAGGAATACATCGAAACCGAAGACGAAATGAACAACCTGGTTTTGGAATTGGGTATGGAAGGCTTCAAATTGATTAAAATAAAAGGAAAGCAGGAATATACGACAACTCAATTCAAAGATATCTTAAGCGTTTTGTTCGAGATGGAACGCGCCGCCGAGATTATGCATAAGCGCGGGGTGGAATTCGCGGAATTCATCAAGCATTACGACGAGAAGTCGGACATCATGCCGAATTATCTGGTCAGGTCGGATGGAAAAAATCTTTTCGTTTACGACGATAAAGAGCTTGCCGAATTAACTAAAAACGATGAAGAGTCCCAGTACGTCGAGATCTTTGAGTCCGAGGATATCCAGGCCCTCCAAAAAAAATTAAGCAAGTTCGGATTAAGTACGCAGGATTTTTTAAAAATAGAACTCGCGGCTGATTCCAAGACGGATAAAAAGGCTGCGAAGGAAGAAACCTTAAAGCCTTTGTATCTGATCGAAAGCGAAAAAGACCGGCACGAATTTTATTCTTTAAAGGAGATTTTGCTTTTTGTCCGTGGACAGGCCAGTCGTGGCATGCAGATTCAAAGATACAAAGGGTTGGGGGAGATGAACCCTCAGCAGTTGTGGGAAACGACGATGGACCCCGCCCAGCGCACCATCTTGAAGGTGGTCTTGGAAGATGCAGCGGAGGTCGATAAAATATTTAATATTTTGATGGGCGATGAGGTCGAACCCCGACGGGCGTTTATTGAAACGCACGCGCACGAGGTGAAGAATTTGGATATATAATTTTGAGAGAAAGGGTTAAAGACACATGAAAGATTTTGCAGCCAAAGAGAAAATTATTCCGGTTTCCATCCAAGAGGAAATGCAGGATTCGTATCTTTCGTATTCGATGAGCGTTATCGTCGGGCGGGCTTTGCCGGATGTGCGCGACGGCTTAAAGCCGGTCCACCGCCGGATCCTTTACGCGATGCAGGACTTGAATCTGGAACATACGAAGCCCTATAAGAAAAGCGCGCGTATCGTCGGGGAGGTTTTGGGTAAATATCACCCTCACGGCGATACCGCGGTATATGAGACGATGGTGAGGATGGTCCAGAGTTTTTCGCTGCGGTATCCTTTGATTGACGGCCAGGGAAATTTTGGTTCCGTCGACGGCGATGCCGCGGCGGCGATGCGTTATACCGAGGCGCGGATGGCGGCGATCGCCGAGGAAATTCTCTTGGATATTGAAAAAGAGACCGGGGATTTCGCCCCGAACTTCGATGCCTCTTTAAAAGAGCCGCGGATTTTGCCGGCCAAAATTCCTAACCTGTTGGTCAATGGCTCCAGCGGCATTGCCGTTGGGATGGCGACCAACATGGCCCCGCACAATCTGGGCGAGATCGTGGAGGGGATTGTCCATCTTCTGGATAATCCCGAGGCCACGATCAAAGATTTAAATAAATTCGTCAAAGGGCCGGATTTCCCGACGGGCGGCATCATCTGCGGGCGCGAAGGATTCCTCGATGCCTACAATACGGGACGCGGAAAAGTGACGCTGCGCGCCAAGGCCGCGATCGAACGGCAAAAAGCCAACAAAGATTCTATCATCATCACCGAACTTCCTTATCAGGTCAACAAAGCGAATTTGATTGAGACGATCGCCGGGCTGGTTCAAAACAAAAACATCGACGGCATCACCGATATCCGCGATGAGTCCGATAAAGAAGGGATCCGGGTCGTCGTGGAACTGCGACGGGATGTGGAGCCGCAGATTGTTCTGAATTATCTTTATAAACATACCCAGTTGGAAACGACTTTCGGCATCATCAATCTGGCCTTGGTGAATAACAGTCCGCAGGTTTTGAATTTGAAACAATTGATGTCGTATTATATCCAGCACCGCCGGATTGTGATTCGCCGCCGGACACAATTTGATCTGGATAAGGCCTTAAGGCGGGCGCATATTTTAGAAGGATTAAAAATCGCGCTGGAATTTATCGACGAAGTGATCAAGGTCATCAAGACGTCTAAAACAACACCCGATGCCAAAGTCGCTTTGATGAAAAGATTCAAGCTTTCCGAGATTCAGTCTCAGGCGATCTTGGAGATGCAACTGCAGCGCCTCACTGGTCTGGAGCAAAGCAAGATTGAGGCGGAATATAAAGAGCTTTTGAAAAACATTGAAATGTTCCGGACGATTCTGGCCTCGGAGAAAAAAATCGATCAGATCATCAAAGAGGGGCTCTTTGATATTAAAGAACGTTTTGCCGACGAGCGGCGCACCGAGATCGCAGGCAAGGCCGAGGAAATCGAGCTGGAGGATATGATCGCCGAGGAGGAAATGGCGATCACGATCAGCAATACCGGCTACATTAAACGCCTGGCGGTGGAGGCCTACCGAAAACAAAAGCGCGGGGGCAAAGGTGTCGCCGCCATGGAAACCAAAGAAGAGGATTTCGTCAAACATCTTTTTGTGGCGAATTCCAAGGATTATCTTTTGATCTTTTCCAACAAAGGCATTGTGCGCTGGCTGAAGGTTTACGAGATCCCGCTCGTCTCCCGCGGGGCCAAGGGCAAGGCGATCGTCAATCTTTTGTCCTTTGGAAACGACGAGCAGATCAGCTCCATCGTTGCGGTGAAAGAATTTTCGGAAGACCAATCCATTGTCATGGCGACCGCCCAGGGCGTTATCAAGAAAACAAAACTATCGGCTTTTAGCAATCCGCGAAAAGGCGGAATTGTAGGAATCACCCTCGATAAAGCGGATGAATTGATTGGCACCGCTTTAAGCGGCGGAAAATACGAAATCCTTTTAGCCACAAAGTCCGGAAAATCTATGCGCTTTGAAGAAAAACAGATCCGCGATATGGGCCGCACCGCCGGCGGGGTGCGCGGGATTCGCCTCGGCAAAGACGATATTGTGGTCAGCATGCAGGTTTTTCCCTCCGACATAGAAAAAACCGGCAGTACCTTATTGACGGTGACCTCCCTGGGCTTTGCCAAGCGCTCGAATTTTGGCGATTACCGGACCCAATCCCGGGGCGGCAAAGGGATCATCAACGTGAAAGTCACGGCGAAAAACGGTCATGTCGTCGGGGTTTTGGGGGTGACGGATGAGGATGAAATTATGGCGGTCACCAAACAGGGGATGGTGGTTCGCTGCGCGGTTAAAGATATCCGCGAAACCGCCCGCAGCACCCAGGGCGTCAAATTAATTTCGTTAGAAAAAGACGACATCGTCAGTTCCGTCGCCAATGTGGTGGCGAAGGAAGAGGTGTTCGTCGGCGTAGCGGTTCAATAATTTTTGTTGACCCGAGGAAAGTTTGTAGTATATTTGAAAAGCTAAAAAATTAATTTCGACCCTGTCGTCTAGCCTGGTTAGGACACGAGCTTTTCAAGCTCGCAGCACGGGTTCAAATCCCGTCAGGGTCGCCATACAGGACGCCCAGTCGAACCCGTGGCCATAGAAGTCACGGTGGTCTGGGCCTCCATAGCCTCATCCTGGTTTAAATCCGGGGCGGGGCTTTTTTGTTGGTCCGGAGCCAGGAGATCGGGGAAGCCCTCGGGCTTGATGAACATATTCATCGCAATCTTATCGTCATAGACGATGATATCGTTGATTAAGTTTTTTAGCAGATCCTTTTGAAGTTCCCGGGGCGCATCGTTAAGATATTTTATGGCAATTCCCAAGTTGGCATAAATAAATTCGCTGGAGTTGGCATCGATCTGGGCAACTTTTTTCTGCATTTCGAGTTTATTGATTTCATCCTCGAGGATGGTGATTTCATTTTCTACTTCCGTCATTTTTGATTTGTAGGTTGCTCCTTGAGACACGGCATTATTGATAGCTAACTCAAGCAATTTTTTCACTTCATCACGAAGAGCGTTAAGATGCTTTGTTTTTTCCAGAAGCTTTTCCTCGATCTTTTCAAATCGAATCTGTGATTCACGCATAGAGATTCCAATGGCATTGATAATGATGTCTTGGTTTTGTGAAGCTCGCTCAAAATAATCAATCACAGCCTGATCAAATCCCGGAGCAGGGATCCGTTTATAAGAACATCCCAACCCCTGTCTGGATCGACCGCACTCGTAATAATAAAACTTATTTTTAAATCTCCCCGCCGAGTGGACCGCAACCAGATGACTTCCACAGCGACCGCATTTGATAAGACCATTGAGTAAATATTCATAACCACTTGTTATTTTCGTATATCTCCGTCCGGGTAATTTGGCTCTTGAAATCCGATTCGCTTTTTCCCAAGTTTCTTCATCAACAAGTGCTTGATGTTTGCCTCGATGTGTTTCTCCTCCGTAGAAAAAATATCCTTTATAAAATGTATTTTTAAGAATCAGAGAAACGGCTTGCCTACGCCAATATTTCCCGCCGGTTGTTTTTATTCCGCATTTGGATAATTCTTCTCCGATTTCAGAAAGCGACTTATTTCTGGCCGCCATTTCCCAAACTCTTTGAATGTGAGGCGCGATTTCTTCATCAATGACAACCTTCTTGGGTTGTCTCCCGTTGGGCAAAGGCGCGCCATCATTGATCAATTTATAGCCTAGCGGCACTTTACCGCCGACTCGAATTCCTTGCCTGGCCTTTGCCATTGCTGAGGCCTTAACGCGCTCTCCGGTTAATTCGCGCTCAAAGGCCGAGAGCAAACCAATAATGCCAATGACCACCCGGCCTATGGCGGTTGAACTATCGAGATTTTCTCTTACGGAAACAAAATCAATATCGTTTGCCCTAAAGAGATCAATCATCGCATAAAGGTCTCGGGGATTTCGAGTAAGTCTGTCCAGCCTAAAGAAAATAATTCCATCGAATTCCTTTTTTTCATTAATGCTGGTCAGTATCGACTGAATGCCTGGCCGGTGCAAGTCTTTGCCGGAATAACCATCGTCATTGACGATGCCTTTATCGCCAAACTTGGCTAAATCATAACCAAAGGCCTGCAACATGTTTTTACAGTGATGCGCTTGGGCATCCAGCGTTGTGAAATCCCCCATGGCCTGTTCATCAGTAGAGCAACGGGTGTAGATCACATAATGTTTTTTCTGGCCGTTTTTGTTAGGTGTAATCATTTTTAAAATCGCCTCCTAAAATGTACCCAACCCTAAATGCAAATCTGCAACAAGTCAAGTTATCTCCCCCGAGAAGTTGTTCCCCCGGATATTGATAAATATCAGTAAAAAACACTTTCATCCTATAGACAGCTTCCTGATTTTGTTCCCCCTTAAGCCTTATACGGTTCTTTCTTTTCACATGCCGGAAATCTTTTTATTTTTGAAGATTTTTCCGGCACCTTGCCAAAAAACGCCGTATATGGCTTAAGGGGGGTTAAATTTATGGGGCGAAGTGTCGAACAGAATTTCCAAAAACGGTTCGGAGACCGGATTGAAGTTGTCTATGCGGACAAACCGCTGAAAGGAGAAGAAAGACGCCTGCATAGTCAGAGGCTTTCAGAGGCGGTTAAGGCGGTTTTGACCGCGGTTTTGAAACGCGAACCGACAGTGGAAGAACTTCTGGGCATTAAACCCATCATCCCTAAAAAGAAAGGTGAATCATGATTCGACAACTTTGATGAGGCATCTAACAGGGAGGCGTCTCTATCAAAAATCGCTACGAAGGATTATTCGAGGCTTGGGAAATAAAGCACACCCAAGAGTTGATTCGGTCTTTTCGGTCAGAATGCGAGATCCTGGAACGCGAAAGCCTTGATGACCTTTTGCAAGAATGCCTGATCCAGTGGGTTTTTAATCGAGGTCAATATGATCCAACCAGACCAAGTCAATATGACCCTTCTAAGACAGCGAAGGATAAAACGTATATGACAAAAGTTGTCATGAACAAACTCAATGAAATTCGCCAGGCGCAGGAGCGACAGAAACGTAAAGCACTCTCAACGAGCATTCCGCTGGATGATCTTTTTTTCGATGATGATGAAGATTCGTGTTTAGCC
>OBEQ011878008.1_pt1 | contig 17659 bp, 13 predicted proteins | sample 1670901 | NCBI WGS metagenome assembly OBEQ01 (sample SAMEA104232315, study PRJEB22302) | groundwater metagenome | biome: forest; feature: aquifer; material: groundwater | place: USA | collected 2011-08-07 | depth 5.4 m
GGGGGCTCGGGGATGATCGATCGGACGAGCCATCGCCGGCGCCATCTGCTGATCGGACGTCGCTCGGTGCTGCGTCGCCCGGCGATCCGTCGCCCGGCGAACGGTCTGCCGCTGCCCCGTCGGTCGGAGCGCCGTCGGGGGCGGCGGCCGCGCAGGCGTCGGCCGAGTCGTGCTCGCGGCGCAGCTCGACCAGCGCCTCGATGGCCTCGATGCCGCCGGGCACGATCAGCTCGGCGGCGAAGCTTTCTGACATCTCCGGCTCGACCGCGAGCACGCCGGCCAGGCCCTGCATGAGCGCCTTGGCCACGCCCGGGTCGCGCTCGAGGATCTCGTGCGCGAGCAGGCTGCGGCAGCGCGCCAGCGCGCCCGGGTCGGCAGCGATGGTGGCCGCCAGCGAGGTGGCCGCGCGCCGCCAGCGCGTCGGCTCGAGCGAGGGCGCCAGGTCGCGCTCGATCTCGCGCCCGAAGCTGGCCTGGGCGTGCGCGAGCAGGCCGCGCGCGATGGCCACGTGGCGCCACACCAGCGACTCGCGATCGCCGAGCAGACGCAGCCAGGCCTCGCGCACGCCCGCGCGCGTGAACACCCCCAGGCCCGACTCGTCGCCGTCGACCAGACGGCGGGCCGCCCCGCGCGCGGCGCGCTCGCGCAGACGCGCGGCCAGGCGTCGCGACGGCAGCGAGCCGGTCGAGGGCGACTGCAGCCAGTCGCGCTCGAGGTCGCGCCGCGACACCAGCGCCAGCGCCAGCGCGTCGGCGCCCGTGCCCGCGCCCGGCGGCGTCTCCAGCGCCAGGGCCACGCGCGCGCGCACGGTCGCGCCGTGCAGCGGCCGCTTGGACGACAGCGCCAGCGCCGTGGCCAGGGCCACGAATGTGGTCGCGTCACCGTCGTGCAGACGCTGCAGCGTGCGCCGGCCCAGCTCGCGCTTCTCCAGCCCGGGCGGCAGCGCGTTGGCCAGCTCGAACACCGCCACGCACGCCGCCGCGGGTGACAGCCAGTCGAGGTCCTTGAGCAGCCCGGCGTTGAGCGCCACGCGCACGCTGGCCAGCACGGCGTCGGGATGCAGGCCTTCGAGCGGCGCGGGCTCGCGGTCCATGGCCACCGCGGCCAGCGACGCCATGCCCTGCCGCCACACGCCGCGACGCTCCTCGTCATCGGCGATGAGATGCAGCTGCGACAACCCGACCAGGTAGGCGCGTCCATCCCGCATCAGTAGCCACCCGGCACGTCGCGATTATAGATGAGCTACCATGCCGGATCGATGAACGAGAAGACCCGCCAGGGACTTCAGCTCAGGCTCGAACGCCTGCGTGAAGGCCTGCTCGCGGCCGGCCCGGCCAAGATCGAACCGACACGCAAGGACGACGCCACCGTCGGTGTGCCCGACGAGGACGAGCAGGCGCTCACCGAGATGCTGCAGATCCTGGCCTCGTCACAGAACCGCAAGATGTCGGAGGAGCTGGGCCTCATCGACCGGGCCCTGCGCAAGCTGAAGGAATCGCCGGGCGACTACGGCATGTGCGAGGAGTGTGATGAGCCTATCGCGGTGCGGCGGCTGGAGCTCATGCCGTACGCGACGCTGTGCACCGAATGCCAGTCGGCGAGGGACCCGCGGCGGGGCAAGACGCGCAAGTCGCTGACCGACTACGGCGACTGAGCCGCGGGCGCTGCGCTGGCAGACGCCACGACCGGGCCGTTGTGGTGCGGGTTCCCGCCCCACATGTGCCAGCCGTCGAGCGACGCGTCGGCGACGTTGAGTGCGACGACCGTGCCATCCGTGGTCGACGCGTACACCCAGCCCTCGGCGACGATGGGCTCGGCGACGATCTTCTTGCCCAGGTCGTAGGCCCACAGGGTGTAGCCGGTGTCGACGTCGAGACCGAAGAGCGCGCCGTCGCGCGTCGAGACCACCACCTGCGCGCCGGCGAGCGCGACGGTGCCAAGGGTGCGCTTGTCGGCGCCCGCGGCCCAGCGGCGCTTCCACATGGCGTCGCCGGTGAGTGGATCCGCGGCCTGCACGAAGCCGCCCATGGCCTCGTACTTCACGCCGTCGAGAACGACGGGGCGGGAGCCTTCGAACGCCCACACCTTCTTCCAGTCGTTCATGTCGCCGGGCACGTCGGCCAGGTAGGCCGCCGCGACCGAGGCCTGCTCGCCGACCAGCGTGCCGTCGGCGGTCGAGACGACGATCTGCTGCTCGGCGTGCCTGGCGCGGCGCGCCACGTACAGCCGATCGCCGTCGATCCACGGTGCGGTGGTGGCGCCCAGCGCGCGGCTCCACACGAGCTTGCCGCTCCTGCGCGCGAAGCGGTACACGCGTCCGTTCAGGTTGGTGGCGTAGATCGAGTCGTCGTGCACGATGGGCGCGGCCAGCAGCTCGGCGCCGATGTTGCGCGTCCACACGTCGCGGCCGTTGTCGAGGCGGTACGCGCTCAGGCACTGGCCGCTGTCGCAGGGGTGCGAGGCGAAGACCAGCCCGTCGGCGACCGCGGGCTGCGACAGGGTCGGATCGCCGAGGGTCTTGAACCACAGCTTCTTGCCCGTCTTGCCGTCCATGACGAAGAGCGTGCAGCTCTCGGTGTTGAAGACGACCCGGCCGTCGTCGTAGAGCGGCGCGGTCGGACCGTTGTCCTCGAGCTGCTGCGAGGCCCACATGACATGGCCGTCGTGCGCGTCGAGCGCGTACATGCTGACCGACTCGAAGCCGCCCGAGACGTAGACGCGGCCGCCGCCGTAGGCGACCGCGGGCAGCTGGTTGGCCTCGGGGATGCGCGCGACCCAGCCGCGGCGGGAGTCGGCGAAGGTGAACGACGTCGCGCCGCCGCGCGGCGGCGCGGGGATGTCGATGGCGACGGGTGGGCGGTCCTTGCCCAGGTCGAGCGTCGCCACGGCGGCGTGGCGCGCGGGTGCGGACGGGTCGGGCGCGGCGACCGGTCCGGCCAGGTCGACCCCGGGCCGCGGACGCAGCGTCGCACCGGGAGATGACGCGGCGGGCGCGGGCGCGCGCGGCGTCGGCGCGGGTGCAGCGTCGTGACGGACGCTGCACGCGGCCGTGCTGGTGGCGAAGATGGCGAGAGCAGCGAGGGTCTTCATTTCTTGTCCTCGAAGAGAATGGGGTAGCTCACGACGGTGTCGCTGCTGCCGGCGGGGAAGTGCCACTTCCTGGCCTCGGCCACCATGGCGGCGGCGAGCGCGTCGGCGCCGTCCACCGCGGGCTTCTTGGTCACCTCTACCTTGGTGACCGCGCCCGACGCGGCGATCTCGAAGCGCAGCACGTACCTGCCGGCGCTGCCCGAATGGGCCAGGAACAGCCTGCGCAGCGCCGCCTTGTTGCCCACGAAGGCGTCCTTGTACTTGGCCAGGTCGTCGCGCGTCTCGCTGGCCGCCGGCGCAGGCGCGGGCGCCGCACCGAGCGCGGGCGCGGGCAGCACGGCGACCCGCGGCGCCATGCCGCCGTGGCCGCTGCTCACGCCGTAGCCATCGCTCACGCCGTAGCTGCCGCCCCCGCCCGAGCCGTAGCCGACGATGCCGTACGACCCTGTGCCGATGGTCCCGTAGCCGGCCCCGCCGCCACCCTCTCCGGTCGCGTGCAGCCCGTCGGGCACCTCGACCGGCACGGCCACCTTCTTGGCCTCGCCGCCCGCGGTGGTGCGCGAGCGGTCCACCGCCACGAACGCGGTGTACGGGCTCATCAGCCGGTGGGCCAGGGCGATGCGCGTGATCTCCTCGCGCGTCGCCGCGCTGGCGCCACGGATCTCCTGCCGGGCCAGCTCGGCGATGCGCGCCCGCGCCCACACCGTCGCGATGGCCGGCCGCTCGGCGCGCTCGGGCAGATCGACCGCGACCTCGAACTGCACGTCGCGCCCGCCGGCGCGGCCATGCACGACGATCTTGGCCGCGCCCGCGCGCGCGTAGTGACCCGCCACCACGATGGGCTGGCCGACGAACAGATCAGGCACCGCAGCGGGCGTCACGTCGGCGACGGCCAGCCCGCCCCAGTCGATGCGCACGTCGGTCAGCACGGGCCGGGCCACGCGCGCGAGAAATTTCCCTACCGCTGCCGTGGTGTCCTCGTCGGGGCGGACCACCTGGACACCGCCGCGTCCGAACGCGGCCATCTCCTCGAGCAGGTAGCGGTTGACCGCCGTGCCCACGCCGAAGGAATACAGGCGTGCGTCGCCCAGGCGCGCGTGCACGGTGGCCAGGATCTCGTCCTCGTTGCCCACGTAGCCGTCGGTGACGAAGACGACCAGGCGCAGGCGCGCGGGATCGTGGGGAAAGTCGAGCGCGGCGGCGATGCCTTCGGTCATGGCGGTGCCGCCGCCGGCGGAGAGCGCGTCCATCCACGCCAGCGCGTACTCCACGTTCTTCGGCTTGCTGGCGATGGGTGCCGGGCCGAGAGCGCTGGCGGAATCGGCGAAGCGGACCATCTGGAACGTGTCGTCCGGCCCGAGCGTGGTGAGCATCTGGCGCACCAGCTCGCGCGCCTTGGCCAGGGGGCGGCCGCGCATCGACGACGACGTATCGAGCACGAAGACGATCTCGCGCGCCGTGACCGCGGCGGGCGCGACGTCGCGCGGCGGCTGCAGGGTCAGGAAGAAGGAGCCTTCCGCCGTGCCGCCGGCGCGATGGGCGAGCACGGCCATCTGCGGCGCATCTCCCGCCACGTCGTAACGCAGGACGAAGTCCTTGTTGGGAATCGTGTCACCGGCGGCCAGCGTCACGCGCGTGCGCGACGGCGCGTCGCCCTTGCTCTCGACGATCCGGTGCGACGTCGAAGCCACGCCGCGCAGCGGCACGCCCGCGTCGATGTCCACGGTCAGGCCGATGTCGTGCGACGAACGCAGCCCCTCCGGGAGGACCGTGGGCTGCACGCTGTCGGCACCCGCCGCGGTCTTCGCCGCCGCCGGCACGAAGCGCGGCCCGGCCACCATGGGGAACACGATCTCGTACGCGCCGTCGGCGTAGGCCAGGGTCTCGACGTAGCGCAGGCGCACCAGCACGCGCGCGCCCGGCTCCAGGTTGGCCAGGTTCTGCGTGAAAAGATTGGGCCGCTCCTGCGTGAGCAGCGTGGCCACGAAGCCGGCCTTCCTCGCCTTGACGTAGGTGGCCTTCGCGTCTTCCTTCTTCGCGATGTCGCCCTTCACGACGCGCTCGCCGATCTGGATCTCCAGGTCGTTCACCGCCGCGCCCGTGGGCAGCGGGAACAGGTAGACCGCCTCGATCTTGCGGTCGTAGGGGTTGCGGAAGGTCTGCTCGACCTCGACCTGGGCGACCAAACCGTCGGCGCGGATGCGCACCTCGGTGTGCTCGAGCGGCACGTCGACGACCTGCTTGCCGTCGCGTGTGGCCAGGCGACCTTCGGTCGTGGCGGGTGGATCCTTCGACGAACTACTGGCGCTGGCCTGGCCTGCGGCGACGAGCGTGCACACGCTCGCCACGGCAGCCAGCAGCGCAGGCGCTGCGACCGCTCTCATGACGACCTCCTGCCTGGCTCGTAACGTGCGAGCGCGGCGAGGGATCTAGACAACGGTGGGGGCGAGGAGTTCCCGTTGCGCGGATTCGGAGCGGATCAGCTGGCCTTGGTGATGACCTGGCGAGCCTCGACCGGCGCGAGCGGATCCATGACAGCGAAGAAGCGTGCACGCGTCGCGTCGTCGATCTCGAGCCGCTCCAGCCACAGGCGGAAGTAGCGGTCGATGCGCTCGGCGTGCGCATGGGTGGCGCGATGGTAGGTGATGAAGTCCTTGTAGTTCTGCAGCTTGTCGGCGCGCAGCATGTCGTGCACGTCGCTGAGCGGGCCGAGCGGGATGGCGGCGGCGCTGGCGATGTCGCGCGCCGACGTGCTCATGCCCGCGATGTGCCTGAACTCGAGCGCGAGCGTCAGCACGTGCGGATCCGCGGTCAGCTGATCGGCGTACGTGTAGTAGCGCGTCAGTGCCTCGTCGGAGGCGACCAGCGGGTGCAGGCAGAAGGCGCGGCGCGCGCGTTCGCTGGCGTCGAGCCCGGCCAGCACGGCCAGACCTTCGTCGATATGGTTCATGTAGTAGGCGCCGCTGCGGGCCGCACGCTTGTCGCCGTACTGCTCGGCGATGACGCGGTACTCGTAGGTCTCGATGTACCGTCCGACCACGTCGTAACGACAGTTGTGCTTGTCGAGGTAGCGTTCGAGGTCCGCGTCGGGCGTGGTCACCACGGGGGTGTGACGCGTGCGCAGCAGATGCTCGGCGAACAGCTCGCGCCGGCGTTGCGAGGCATAGACATAGATGGACTGGTGGCGGATGCCAGTGGGCGAGCGCGCGAAGGTGCGCACTCCCCACTCGAGACCGTCCTGGACCAGCCGCTCCGCGCCCGCCTCGGCCTTCCAACCGTCCACGAGTGCTTGACGTTGCCGTGCCTGCAGGTAGCGGACGGCCGGTTCGAATTCATCCGCGTCGAGCGGAAACCGCGGCATTCATGAAGTGTAGCCGAAGCCGCAGGAATGCCACCAGGACCTACAGCTTGCCTACTTTTGCGGCATCACGGGTGGGACGGTGGACGAAGTCACGGGAATCACGGGCTTCCCATCCGAGTTGCTGGGTGCAGCCCCCGGTCCAACACCGGCTAGCAGACGGGCCATGAGCACCTCGGCCAGGCCGCTGCCGCCCGCCAGGTTGCCATTGGCGGCACTGGTGACCGCGATGTCGGGCACCAGCTTGACGTGGTTCTCGGCCAGCGTGGCAGCCAGTTGCATGGCCGTGTACGCGCCCGCGCCCAGCGATTCGACGCCGTCGCGGTAGGCCTGCGCCTTGGCCGCGCCCAGCATGCGCGTGGCCTCGGCGTTGGCGTCGGCGTGCAGACGCGTCGAGTCGGCGTCGGCCTGCGCGCGCACCCGCGTCGCGCCTGCCTCGGCGTCGGCGCGCAGGCGCAGCGCCGTGGCCTCGCCCTTGGCGGCCTCGGCCACCGACATGGCGGTGCGCTCGGTGATGCGCACCTGCTGCTCCGAGCGCACGACTTCGGCCTGCATGTTGGCGATGGCGGTCTCGCGCTCCAGATCCTGGCGCTTGATCTGGGCCTCGCGCTGCGCCTCGAACGTGCGGCGCATCTCGTCGGCGATCTTGCGGTCGGTCTGCGTCTTCATCAGCTCCGCCGGCGGCACGATGTCGCCGATGAGCGTGTCGATGCACTCCACGTCATAGGCCTCCACGGCGGCGCGGATGTTGGCGAACGCCTGCGACTGGCGCTCCGAGCGTGCGGACAGGAACTCGAGCACTGACACCTCCTGGGCCGAGTTGCGGAAGTAGTTGGCCACCGTCGGCTGCAGCACGTGGTCGACCAGGTTCTGCATCGAGCCCACGCGCGAGATCACACGCGGCGCGTTCTTCATGCCGATGTGGATGATCTGCGACACATCGAGCGAGAAGGCGAAGCCGTCCTTCGAGCGCACCGTGATGGGCGACAGACGCTGATCGTACTGGTGCGCCTCGGTGCGCGTGGCCCAGTTGAGCACGATGTTGGTCGTGGGCACGAGCTCGACCTTCATGACCCGGGTGTTGATCGGGTGCTTGCCGGGCAGGAGCGGCTCGACCCACACGCCCTTGTGGCCGCGCGCGACCAGGTCGCCGTGGGTGAACTCGTCGCCCGACAGGTCGGCGTGCTCCTTGCCGACGTAGCTCACCACCACGCCCACGTAGCCGATGGGGATCTCGGTCATGGCAATCAGCTCCACGTTCACGAACCACGGGTTCAGGTTCCACGAGCCGGCCAGCAGGACCTCCTCCTGCAGACCGCGGTGGCCGCCCGCCGAGATGAAGCGCTGGCCGCTCTGGAAGCCGTCGTGGCCGGCGATGGCCGGGCCGGCCAGGTCACCGGCGACGATGGGCGCGCCGTCGAGCACGGTCACGATGGCCAGCTTGTCGGGCGGCACGTAGCAGACCTCCAGGTCGGAGGACGACAGGCCCACCGACTGCGCGTCGCGCGCGGTGATGACGCGGAACAGCGCCGGGTTGATGCGGTACGAGCCCGCGCGCAGGTAGCCCAGCTGGCGGCCGCGCTCGCCGCCATGGGCCAGGAACGCCTCGGCGTCCTGGAAGTGGTCGCACTGCACCTCGTGCGCGAGGATGCGCTCGGTCGGGATGGGCACGCCGTCGTTGGCGACGACCAGCGCGATCTCACCGGGCGGCACGACCACCAGCGGCACGCGCTCCACGCGGTACTGCCAGCGGAAGTAGCCGAAGTGCCAGCCAGGCGGCAGCAGGCGCGCCTGGAAGCCGGCCTCACCGTTGCTGGCGATGAGCCGCCCGGGCGGCAGATCGCGTCCGAACAGCTTGATGACCAGCCCCGATTGGTTCTCGCCGATGACGTTGGTGCCCAGCCAGCCCACGATGAAGATGAGAACGATGCCGGTGCCCACGGCGGTGGCGAGTGCGTGCGAATGCATCCAGTCGAACATTGCGAAGTCCTCCTTGTGAGCCCCTTCAAGTGCACGCGCCTCGCCAAACCCTCCCCGGGGGACAGGATCTACCCATTCAAGTATTCGTATTCGCTTGGGTTCTGGACCGAAACGCGCATTTCGCTGGGCCGCGCGCAAGGTCGCTTCGGTGATCTTGCGCACGCGCGGGCGTCCTCGCCTGGCGTAGTCGATTACGGATTCCGCGTTAGAATACGGGCATGCATTCCGTGGCGTGGACGGGCGCGGCGGCGCCCGCGGCATTGGTCGCCAGCCTGCGCGCGGCCGGCTTCGTGCTCGTCAGCGCCGCGAGCGAAGGGGCGATCGCGACGGTCGTGCGCGCGGATCGTCCGCCCGCGGCGTCACGATCGCGCACACCGTGGATCTGGATGCCCGCGACGGCGCGGCCGCTGGCCGCGATCGCCGAGGCGGTCAGGCGGGGCGCGTACGACGTCATCGTGCTGGCTGACGACGACGCGTTCGCGCGCCTGGTCGCGAGGCTGGGCGAGCTGGCCGAGGCCGAGCCCGCGCCGCCCGCGGCGCCCCACATCGTCGCGGAGTCGGCGGCGGCGCGCGCGATGCTGGCGCAGATCGCGCGCGCGGCGCGCACGTCGATGCCCGTGTTGATCACCGGCGAGACCGGCACGGGCAAGGAGGAAGCGGCGCGCCTCATCCACGCCTGGTCGGAGCGGACGGGACCGTGGCTGCCCATCAACTGCGCCGCGATTCCCAACGAGCTGATGGAATCGGAGCTGTTCGGTCACGTGCGCGGCGCCTACTCGGGCGCCGTCGCCTCGGTCGACGGCAAGCTGCTCGCGGCCGCGGGCGGCACCGTGTTCCTCGACGAGATCGACGACACGCCGCTGTCGACGCAGGCCAAGCTCTTGCGCGTGCTCGAGGACGGCGAGGTCACGCGCGTGGGCGAGACGCGCGGCCACAAGGTCGACTTCCGCATCGTCGCCGCGACCAACCGCGACCTGCTCGGCCTGGTCGCGCAGGGCCGCTTCGGCGACGACCTGTACCAGCGCCTCGCCATCGTGCACCTGGTTCTGCCGCCCTTGCGCCACCGGGGCGAGGACATCGGGCCGCTCGCGCGTCACTTCGTCGAGCAGTACTACAAGCGGCAGCCGAGCCCGAGCGCAGCGGCGCGCCGGCGCGTCCACACCATCGCGGCGTCGGCGATCGCGGCGCTCGAGGCCTACGACTGGCCGGGCAACGTGCGCGAGCTGCGCAACGTGGTCTTCCAGGCCCTGGTGTACAAGCGCGCCGGCTCGGAGCTGCTGCTCTCCGATCTGCGCCGGCTGCTCGCGCCCGCACGCGCCAGCGCCGCCGACCTGGTCAGCGCCGACGCGGTGCGCGAACGGGTCGCGCGCGGCACGATCAACCTGCGCGCCGAGATCGAACGCCTCGAGTCGATCGCGCTGCGCGCCGCGCTCGAGCACACAGGCGGCAGCCCGACCCGCGCTGCCCGGCTGCTCGGCGAGGTCGGCCGCGGCCGCTCCTCCGACCCGGGCGGCACGGTGCGCGCGATGATGAAACGCTTGCGGATCGGTTAACGTCGAGGCTTCCATGCCTGCAAACGTCCGTCGTCGTCGCTTCCACAAGCCGCTGCGCCGTCTGGCCATGGCCACGCAGAATGCGCTCGAGGTCATCCGCTTCGGTCGCTTGACCGCGCCCTACGGGGCCGCCTTCGACGTCGTGCACGAGGATCGTACCCACAAGCTGCGTCGCTACCAGAGCTCGCCTGCGGCCGCGGCCGGGCCGCCGCTGCTACTGGTCCCGCCGCTCATGGTCGCGTCGGAGGTCTACGACATCGCGCCCGATGTGAGCGCGGTGGCAGCGCTCACACGCGCGGGCGTGGACGTGTGGGTGGTCGACTACGGCGCGCCCGAGCGCCTGGAAGGCGGCATGAGCCGCACCCTCGACGACCACGTGCGCGCGGTCTCGCAGGCCATCGACCGGGTGCGCGCGCTGCGCGGCCGCGACGTGCACCTGGGCGGTTACTCGCAGGGCGGCATGTTCGCCTACCAGGCGGCGGCATTCCGGCGCGGCGCGGGGCTGGCGTCGGTGATCACGTTCGGCGCGCCCGTCGACGTGCACCAGAACATTCCCACCCTGGGCGAGGCCATCACCGAGCGGCTCATCGACGGCGCGCGCAGCGCGCTGGCGGTGCCGCTGGCGCGTGCGCCCGGCCTGCCCGGCTTCCTGTCGTCGACCGGCTTCAAGCTGCTGTCGGCGCGCAAGGAGCTGGCCCAGTTCGTCGACTTCGTGCGCAAGCTGCACGACCGCGGCGCGCTCGAGCGGCGCGAGGCCAAGCGGCTGTTCCTGCGCGGGCAGGGCTTCGTGGCCTGGCCGGGGCCGGCGCTGCGCAAGTTCGTCGACGACGTCATCGTCGCCAATCGCATGGTCGCGGGCGGCTTCGTCATCGACGACCAGCCGGTCACGCTCGCCGACATCCGCTGCCCCATCCTGTGCTTCGTCGGCCTGCGCGACGAGATGGCGCGCCCGCCCTCGGTGCGCGCCATCCACGAGGCCGCGCCCAACGCCGAGATCTTCGAGGTCGGCGTCAAGGCCGGGCACTTCGGCCTGGTGGTCGGCTCGGCCGCGCTGGCGCTGACCTGGCCGACGGTGATCGAGTGGCTGGCCTGGCGCGACGGCCACGGGCAGCGTCCCGCGGTGCTCGTCAACGATCATCCACCGCCCAAGCTGGTCGGCGACGACGAGTCCGAGACCGCCTTCGAGGACCTGCAGCTCGACCTCGAGCTGCTCTCGGATCTGGCCGTCAAGGCGGCCAGCGCGGTGTGGCATCGCGTCGAGGACACCGCGGCCGAGCTCATCGACACCATCGATCGCGTGCGCTACCAGGTGCCGCGGCTCGAGCGCCTGCGCTCCATGGTGCCCGGCACGCGCGTGTCGATCGGCCTGGCGCTGGCGGAGCGCGCGGCCGAAGCGCCCGCGGGCACATTTTTCATGTGGCGGGGACGCGCCTTCTCGTACAAGGATGCCGAGGCGCGTGTGAACGCCGTGGTGCGCGGGCTCATCGCCTGCGACGTGCGGCCCGGGCAGCAGATCGGCGTGCTCATGCAAGGCCGGCCCAGCTACCTGACCCTGGCCACGGCGCTCTCGCGCATGGGTGCCATCGCCGTGCTGCTCTCGCCCGGGGCCGCCGATGCGTCGCTGGGGCGGGCCATCGCCGGGCTCGAGCTGTCGGCCATGATCACCGACCCCGAGCACGCCACGCGCACGCGTACGCTCTTCTCCGGGCCGGTGTTCTCGCTCGGCGGCGGCGGGGCCGGCACGACGCGTGCGCTGCCCGCGGGCGTGGTCGACATGGAGGCCATCGATCCCGAGGCGGTCAGGCTACCCGCGTGGTACCGCGCCAACCCGGGGCGCGCCGCGGATCTCGCCATGATCATCCTGACCGTCGGTCGCGGCGGCGAGCCACGGCTGTCGCGCGTGACCAACCAGCGCTGGGCATTCTCGGCCTACGGCGCCGCCGCCAGCTGCACGCTGACGCCCAAGGACCCCGTCTCCTCGTGCCTGCCGCTGCACCACGCCGCCGGCGCCATGGTCTCGGCGGGCGGCGCGCTGGTCTCGGGCGCGCGCCTGGCGCTCACCGATCGCTTCGAGGCGGCCAGCTTCTGGGACGAGGTGCGCCGCTACGGCGCCACCGTGGTCTTCTACGCGGGCGAGATGTGCCGCGCGCTGGTCGACGCGCCGCACACGCGCGGCGAGCACAACCATCCCGTGCGTCTGTTCGCCGGCTCGGGCATGCGTGCCGACGTATGGCGGCGCATGCTCGAACGCTTCGGCCGCGTCGGCGTGCTCGAGTTCTACGCTTCCACCGAGACCAACGCGGTGCTCGCGAATGCTTCGGGCGAGAAGATCGGCGCGCTCGGCCGCCCCATCCCGGGATCGTCGGAGCTCGCGGTCGTCTCCTACGACACGCTCGCCGGCCTGTTCACGCGCGACGCCGACGGCTGGTGCACCCGCGTCGCGCCCGAGCAACCCGGCATGCTGCTGGCGCGCCTCGATTCACCCGGCCATGCGCCCCTGCAACGCGTCCTGCGCGGCGCCTTCGCCCCCGGCGACGCCTGGTACATCACGGGCGACCTCCTGCGTCAGGACGCCGACGGCGACTACTGGTTCGTCGATCGCGCCGCCGATCTCGTCCGCACCGCCGACGGCGTGGTCGCCCCGCGCGACGTCGAGGACGCCCTCTACCGCTGCCCCTCCGTCACCCTCGCCGCGGCTTACGGCCTCACCACACCCGCAGGCCAGGAAGTCCCCGTCGCCGCCATCGTCATCCGCCCCGGCGCGACTCTCGCCTCCGACGACCTCAACGCCGCCGTCGCCGCACTCCCTCCCCACGCGCGCCCGCAACTCGTGCGCGTCGTCCCCCACCTGGCCATGACCGAAGGCTTCCGCCCTCTCCGCGCCGCCCTCCGCTCCGCCGGCTGGCCCGCCGGCACCGCCTTCGTCTACGACGGCACCACCTACCACCCCGCCCGCACCGCCGCCTGAAGGGGGGACGGTGTTGCCATTTTAACTTTCGCCAGCAACCCCCCGGAATCCCAGAGGGGGACGGTGTTCCCATCTTTCACTTTCGCAGCCGGGAGTGCGGCCCGCTCGCAACACTCCCGCTCGTTTCGGGCCTGGGACGCCACTTCTTGCGCCCGCCACCGCCCGAGATTCCGTCCCCGATAGTTAACTCGGACCTGCCGCCGAGGCCGGGAGTGTCGTCATCGACGACACTTTCGGGCCGAAAGTTAAGATGGCAACACCGTCCCCTACCGGCGCGGCGGGCGCCAAATGGCGGGCTAGGGACGAGGAAGAGAGGACGACAATGCTGAGTCTCATCCGGGACAGTGGCTTCGGGGCGTGGCCGGTGCTGCTCTTCACGATGGCCGGCCTGATCGTGACGCTGACGGTCGGGCGCAAGATCAAGCGGCCGGGCAGCGTGGCCGCGACGTTTGCGGTGTGCGCGCTTGCGGCCGGGGCGATCGCGTTCGCGGCGGGGCAGCGCGCGGTCGAGAGCTACGTGTTGCGACTGCCGGAGGGCGCGCTGCCCGAGAAGATCGCGGCGCTGGCGACGGGCACGCGTGAGGCCTCGGGCGGCCTGATGCTGGCCGGCTTCGGCGCGCTGCTGGTCATGGCACTGGGCGGCGTGCTGGCGCTCAAGCAGAAGCGCGAATAAGAAATGATGGTCATCACGGTGTAACAACCGGTCGCCATAGTAGGCGAATGCTTACTCGCCATTCGATCGTGGCCGTCATTGCCTTCGCCGCGCTCTCCGTCGCGGCCTGCGACAAGAAGTCCCCCGCCGACGCACCCAAGGGGCCCGTGAAGGTGGCCGCCGCCGCCGATCTCACCTTCGCCTTCGAGGAGCTGGGTAAGGCCTTCGAGGCCAAGACCGGGCAGAAGGTGGTCTTCAGCTTCGGCTCGACCGGCCAGCTGGCCAAGCAGCTCGAGGAGGCCGCGCCCTTCGATCTGTTCGCCGCCGCCAACGTCTCGTTCGTCGACCAGGTGGTCAAGGCGGGCGCCTGCGACGGCGCCGCCAGGTCGCAGTACGCGCAGGGGCGCATCGTGCTGTGGGCGCGCGCCGGCGGCGCGGTCGCCACCACGACGTCGCTCAAGGACCTCACCGATGCGAAGTTCGTCAAGATCGCCATCGCCAACCCCGAGCACGCGCCCTACGGCAAGGCCGCCAAGGAAGCCCTCGAGGCAGCGGGCGTCTGGGACGCCGTCCAGCCCAAGATCGTCTACGGCGAGAACATCAAGCAGACCATGCAGTTCGCGCAGACCGGCAACGCCGAGGCGGCCATCGTGGCGCTCTCGCTCGCCATCGTCGAGAAGGACGGCGCGTACTCGCTCATCGATCCGGCCTCGCACAAGCCGCTCGATCAGGCCTTGGTCGTGTGCAAGAACGGCCAGAACGCCGCCGGCGGCAAGGCCTTCGCCGACTTCGTCAACTCGCCCGACGGACGCGCGATCATGAACAAGTACGGCTTCGTCCTGCCCGGCGAGGCCGTGAAGTAAGGGTGTAGAGTCTTACGGGTGGAGTGGAGCCCTCTCCTCCTGTCCTTCCAGGTCGCGGCCATCGCGACCGTGCTCGCCAGCGTGCTGGGCGTGGCGCTGGCGGCGCTGCTCGCGGCGCGTCGCTTCCCTGGCCGCGATCTCATCGACGTCATCGTGACCGCACCCATGGTCCTGCCACCGACGGTGCTGGGCTACTACGTGCTGGTCGCGGTCGGGCACCGCGGCGCCATCGGACAGACCTTCGAGGCCATCTTCGGCTCGCGCATCGTGTTCACCAGGACGGGCGTGGTCCTGGCCGCGACCATCGGCGCGCTGCCCCTGGTGGTCAAGTCGGCGCGCACGGCCATCGAGGGCGTCGACCCCATGCTGGTCTCGGCGGCACGCACGCTGGGCGCGCGCCCGCTGCGCGCGTTCTTCACCGTGACCCTGCCGCTGGCCTCGCCCGGCATCGTGGCCGGCGCCATGCTCGGCTTCGCACGCGCGCTGGGCGACTTCGGCGTGACCCTCATGGTCGCGGGCGACTTGCCCGGTGAGACGCAGACCGCGTCGCTGGCCATCTACGACGCCATCCAGGCCAATCGCGCCAATGCCGCCGCGGGCATGATCGCCGTGCTGACCGCGTTCGCCGTGGGCGTGCTCTACCTGGTCAACAAGCTGACGGAGAAGCGCGATGTCGGCTAGCGCGGCGCCCGCCACCGCGACGCTCTCGGTGCACGTGCGCGTGCGCCCGGCGCGCGCGGGCGAGCTCGACCTGGACGTCGACTTCGAGGCCGGCCCGGGCGTGACCATCCTGTTCGGACCGTCGGGCGCAGGCAAGAGCACCACGCTGAGCGCCATCGCCGGGCTGCGCCGCCCCGACGAGGGTCGCATCACCCTCGGCGACGACGTCTGGCTGGACACACGCGCCGGCATGCTGCGTCCGATCCACGAGCGCGGCGTGTCACTCGTCTTCCAGTCAGCCGCGCTGTTCCCGCACCTGTCCGCACGCAGCAACGTCGAGTACGGCATCGACCGCAGCGTCGCGCGCGACGAGCGACGCGCGCGCGCACTGACCATGCTCGAGCGGATGAAGGTCGCGCACCTGGCCGAGCGCCGGCCGCGCACGTTCTCGGGCGGCGAAGCCCAGCGGGTGGCGCTCGCGCGTGCGTTCGCGCGCGGCCCGCGCGTGCTGCTGCTCGACGAGGCCTTCTCGGCCATGGACCGCGAGCTGCGCCGCGAGCTGCTCACCGACGTGCGCGCCCAGGTGCGCGAGCTGGGCATTCCGACCATCATGGTGACGCACCACCGCATGGAGGCGCGCGCCATGGGCGACCGCGTGGTGCTGATGCAGGCCGGGCGCGTGCAGTCGGTCGGCGGCGTCGACGAGCTGCTGCGCATCGGCGGCGACCGGCCCGAGGACGCGTTCGACGTGCTCGACATGACGCCGATGCCGGCCATCGTCAGGCGGAGGAAGCCGTGAGACGCGTCCCGACCACGCTGCTCCTCCTGGTCTTCGCCTGCAAGAGCGAGCCGAACGAAGGCAAGCTGATGCCGCGCCTGGCCCCGCCGCCCGAGGCCAACGTGCCTGCCGATCTGCACATCGCGGTCGACATCGACGGTGTGGCCGCGCCCGCCATCGACGCGGCCCGCCTGGCCGCCGTCAAGCCCGACTTCGCCGATGACGAACGCCGCGCCTGGCGGCTCACGACGCTGCTCGGGCCCACGCTGTCCGCCGCCGACACGCGCGTCTTCGCCTCGGGCGCGCACGATCTATCGGTGGAGCTGCGTCCGCACACGCCCGACGGCCTGATCGCCGTCCTCATGGTCAGCCGGCGCGGCGACGTCATCGCCACCATGGTCGAGGAGAAGCAGCCCTTCCCCAGCTTCCACGGCCAGGGCGGACGCCTGGGCCGCCCACCCGGCGAACCCCTGCCGCGCGTGCCCCGCGTGCAGAAGCTGCACGTGCAGACCCGCTAGGGGACAGGATCTACCCTCGCAAGGTCTCGTCATCGCAGGCGATTCTGGAGCAAACGCGCAATCTCCCGCAACCCAGCGAAATGCGCGTTTCGTCCCGGAAGCAAAATGATCTCCGCTACTTGCGACCCAGGATCCTGTCCCCCTGCTTGCTGCCCTGGGCCGCCTACCCGGCGAGCCACCTGCCGCGCGTGCCCCGCGTGCAGAAGCTGCACGTGTAGACCCGTTAGGGGACAGGATCTACCCTCGCAAGATCTCGACATCGCAGGTGATTCTGGACCAAACGCGCAATCTCCCGCAGTCCGGCGAAATGCGCGTTTGGTCCCGGAAGCAGAACGATCTCCGCTACTTGCGACCCAGGATCCTGTCCCCATGGTTCCATGGTTCCATGGTTGCTGCCGCTGCTTGCTGCCGTGGGTCGTCAGGCCTGGCGCTACTTGCAGCGCGCCGGGTCGATCGGGCCGCCCGTGAGCGGCTTGATGTTACGCAGCACGGCGCTGGCGTACTGCGTCATCCACTCCGGCTTGCCGCTGCGCATGACCACCAGGTTGAAGACGCAGTGGCCGACCACAGCGACCACGTTGAGCCCGTACGAGTCGGGATCGCGGAAGGTGAACGCGTGCCCGGGCCGGCCGAGGAACTTCACCTCCATGACGTCGGAGAGCTCGCTGCCGCCGCCCTTGCCCCAGCCTTCGCGCTCGGCGCGTGCCAGGTCGGCGCTGCCCGCCTGCGCTCGCGCCGGATCGATGTCGACGGTGAACTGGAAGACGCCCGCGGACAGGTCGCCGTGCTGCAGCGTCTCGACCGCGAAGCGGCGCTCGGTCACATCGCTGATCGTGGTCGCCGGGTCGACCAGGAGGCCCACGCCCCAGGCGTCGTCGACGAGCGCGTCCTGGCCCTGCTTGGCCATGGGTGGCGCCTGCGGCGTGGTCGACGTGCCACTCCTGGAGCCGCGACTGCACGCGCCCACGAGCGCCAGCAGCACCAGCGCAACGACCTCTGACCGACGGAGCATCGGTGTTACGCTAGCATGGTGCTCCGCGTCCTGGTGAGCGGCCGTCGCCCTGGTGCACGCGGCCTGTGGTGGCGCGTGCCGCTCGCGCTGCTGTGCTGGCTGCCCATGGCCGTGCCGCTCGCCGGCGCGATCGCTGCCGTGGTCATCTATGCCCAGCATGCGCGCGGCCTGCCCGAGGTCCCTGACCTGGCCGCGTATGCGGCGGCCGCGCCGCGCTCGAGCGTCAC
>OBEQ010815444.1_pt1 | contig 17657 bp, 24 predicted proteins | sample 1670901 | NCBI WGS metagenome assembly OBEQ01 (sample SAMEA104232315, study PRJEB22302) | groundwater metagenome | biome: forest; feature: aquifer; material: groundwater | place: USA | collected 2011-08-07 | depth 5.4 m
AATCATCTCCTCCTGGTTTTTCACCATAATTACCTTGTTTCATATATTCTTGTTGTTACCTTTAATAACTCGCGTAGAATTTTTTACCACTGACGATCAATGCGACCCAAGAGCTCTACTATTCAGCTCACTTGGTACCACCCTTTTTCTCGTGAAGCCTTTTCGTGGAGCGCTCACTTCCTCCACTGTGAGCGCCCGTGCTCTCTTTGTTGCTCACATCGGCATCGTGGCTGCTTCCCTTTGTTTGATCATCATAATTTCCGTTGTGTTTCATGTCTATTTTGTTTAAGCCTTATAAGTCATCTTCATGTTTTTTTATGTTTCTCTTTTTTGTTTCTTCTTCGTTTGCCCTTAAAGACCCTCAAACATAAGAACTTCACCGCTCGCGACCGTACTATTAATGGGAAATATCAGCGTTGTTCGTCGTAAAAGACTTTTGCGTCGACATGCTCACATTCCCCGCAGGATCTGTCGATGCGATCGAATAATAGTATGTCGTATTTGGCAGAAGATCCCGAATGGTCACTGTCTGGTAAGTGCTTAACCCCCCTTTATCCTCAACGTACTGCGCACTCTCTAAAGCAAACGGATAGTGGTCCGCATACCGCACGCTGGCAAATGCTATCTCATCCGTAGTCCATGTGAATGTCGCCGAATTTTTGTTTGCGCGAACCGTTTCAGCATAAAGTATCGGCGCTTTTGCATCGTCACTACCCCCTATTCCATTATTGCCTATTTGACTGTTTATTAGTGCAAGTGTCCTTGGTCCGATACGGCCGACGGGGGGAAGTCCGTTCCTTGCTTGATATCTCTTTACTGCCATCTCGGTGAGCACGCCAAAGTATCCTGTCATCAATTCCTCCGGATAAATGCTTGGGTCGGTTCCCAGAAATTGTTGCAGATCGACGACGTCGTCCCCCGACATTCCCACATCAAGCTGACGCATGAGTGACGCCGCCTCTGCATAGAGAGGAAACCCCAGGACCACAGACATCGTGAGCCCGACAGTAGCAAGAACAAAAGGAATAGGGGTCTTTATGACCGACATATTATGAACTACTTTCACAGATTATGCTCTTTAATTTTTTAAATTTTGCGTGTAGTCGACCCGAGTTTTTAAGATTTCCTTATATCAGCGTCGAACCCAGCTACACCACTACAGAGACAGCGTAACATTCTCGTTGTGAAGTGTGAGTGAATGGAAATTCTGTTTCATTGACGGTTAGGTATTAGATCCACTTGATCACGTGCACAATACCAATAAACACACAAGCACCCAGGAGAGCGACAAGAAAACTGTAGAGATCTAGTCCACTCGCTCCACTTTGTCCAACACGACTCATCAGATATCCACCAATGAGCGCTCCCGCTATCCCAATGGTCACATCCACCGGCAAGCGCACACTGCTCCCTGCCATCATTGAGGCGATCAGACCAACGATCGCTCCAAATATTATCCAGATGATTATTGCCATATACGTGAATTATTTTTCCTGTGCATCGAGCTTAATTGCCGCCTCGGGGGTGGACACGGTCTTTCCCATCAGAAACAATTTGATGATACAAAGCGCCAGTACCCAGTACGCGACCATTGCAAGAATTGTTCCCCATTCAAAGACCTTTCCATCAGCCACCGACACCCTAAATACATTAAGGAAGGGTGCTGCAAAAATATACGTAACATCATAAATAAATCCGGAAAAACCCGCATACGGATTCGCCCCTAACGCTTTTAGCGCAAGCCGAAATACAAGCAATATTTCCATAACACCCAAAATGTACCAGACGATCTGTGTGCCTCTATAGAGTGGTTTTGTGCTTGGTGAGGTGTATGCGTCCATGGATGATAAGTTATTTGTTCACTAGTAACCGGGTGATGCGGGGGCCGGAGAAGGTGCGGGCGCTATAACATCCGGCATTTTTACATTTACATCTATGGTGCCGCTTTGGGGAGTAGCCCTATTGCCTCGGATGGTTGGCAAAGCATAAATAATGAACACCCCAACGATCACTAAAAGGAGGATGAGGCCTAAAATTATACCCATAAATGAATCAGCTCCATCGTCATGTCCGGGGTTATTGATAACAGTTGTCATATGTTTATTCAGATATTTAATAATGAATATTGTGGCGCAACCCCAGAGCAATGCCCGTTGTGTCGTATGGTGTTACTATAAAACTATAACAATGGTCCGATGAAGCTCTGGTGAACAAGTAAATGGAGAGATTCTTGCTATAATTTCAGTGATGTCAAAAATACACAGGATCAGCCGAAAGATTATTCTTGTGTTCATTACGCTTATATTTCTTGCAACGGGGATGGCAAAACTTGCGGGAAATCATGTGGAAATCAGTATGTTCAACTATTGGGGCTATCCATTGTGGCTCATGTACGCAACAGGTTTTCTCGACATACTCGGGGCAATCGGACTTCATATAAAAAAAGTCTCACACATTGCCGCCATGTTGCTCGCTGTTCTTCTCTTGGCAGCGATGATGACAACCGTTCACCACCACGAAGGTCTTACGGCCGCATTGCCGGCGCTCGCAATATTGCTCTCGCTTGTAGGTGTGTTCTATCTTGACACAATAAAAAAGTAACGGCGAGCACAACCGCGAGGATGGCATCGACCGGAGTAAGCCTTTGTATTCAGAAACTTTTTACCGTATTATGAGAGGAATTATTGAGTATAACTTAGCATATGGACACATCAGATCAGCTCGGGGACATATTGGGGCGCATTAATATGGACGAGGTGCGCAAGCATCTTGAACTGGGGGAAAAATTTCCTCTTCCCGTTCCAGTAAAAGACGCACAAGCGGTACTTGAGGAGTGCGGATTGATCTGGAATCCGAAAAGCGAAACGTATCAGTCACTCGAAGAGGGAGATCGCTGGAAAGTCGTCGGGAGTGAAAGCGGAGGCGTCATCGTTATGCCCGCCCCGATCCTTTATGATACCGGTGCAATGAGTGCAATAAACAACATGCCGCTCGGCGGAAGAGACGAGCTTGCGGAAGACGAAGCACGCCTCGAAGGACTCACTGCCGATAGCGACAGCTTTGAAGGAAAAGTAATGGACGGACCGCAGAGTAAAGAAAACTCGTAGCCAGACGCCTTTATTTCCCAAACAAAAACCGATCTCTCCGCTGTAAAGAGATCGGTTTTTTGTTGAGAAGTTATTTTGCGTTCACATCGGCCTCGTGGATTCCGAACGTGTTACCTTCAGTATCGAGGAAATATCCCTGCCACGCCATGCCGACAAGTGCGTACTTTGGCATTGTGACGGCTCCTTTTGCGGCAATGATTTTCTTTGCGATTTCGTCAAAGTTTTCTACCTGCACCGTGCAGACAAATGCATTGGCTCCGGACACTCCATGTGGCATGCTTGCAGATCGCGGCAACAATCCCCCATTGATCCCCGGCTCGGTACTCTCTTTTGGTGCAGTCATGACCATCCAGTACTTTCGTTCCCCCCATTGCATAAAAGTCCAACCGAACACATCTGCATAAAACTTCATTGCCCGCTCTGGATCATCGACGTGTATCTCAAAATGTACGACTCTATTCATGATGTCCGAATTATCTCCCGACAAGAGCTCGCTGTCGAGGGGCGAGGCAGCGCGGCTCGCGAGCGCGGTTCCCTGTATGCACATATTAAACAATGCTTCACGCTCGCGAACTTCGTCGGCAAAGCCCGCCTGTCGCGCTTTCAATACCGCGAGGAGTTCTTTTGCTTGTGTATATTTTTCCGAAAGATCATCATAAAGCGCCTTCGCCTCTTCGGCGACACCCACGACTTCTTTGAGTACCCCGCTTTTTTCTTGTTTAACGAGCTCATCCTTTATGTTACCCGCAACATCCTTTGCATGTGCTTTGACTTTTCCTGCCAATTTTCCATTAACATCCTCTATCTCTTTTTGTAGTTGCGCAATGAGTAGTTCCTGAAGGGTGATCTGCTTGGTGGCTGCACCATGTGCGCTCTGTGCTACTTCAAGCTGTGCCTTAAGGTCGCTGCACGGGTCGCCTTTTTTGTTTTTCTTTTTATTTACTCTTCCTAAAAAAAGCGCACCGAGCATAGCTAGTACCGAACCGCCCCCAAAAAGTATAAGTGGGGTGTTTGTGCTTGGTGCCGGAGATACCAAAGGGTCTGCAACCGACATCGGAGTTCGAATAGGAGTTGGCAAGGAAGTTTGTGAAGGCGGTGAGGGCATCGGTGGCTCGCTCGTGGTTGGCGGCACAGAAGCTCCCCTGGGGGGTATCGGGGTTGGCGACGATACAGCTCCACCTGTAACACTTCGTGGGGTCGCAGATGAAGTGCCAGCCGCTCCGGGTGTAGCAGATGATGAAGGCTCCGTTGAGGTGTTCTCTGGCATTCCTGTGTCCACGGGTGTTGCCGGTGTTATCGCCTGTGGAGACACTGACGTCCCTGACGAATCACTTGAGCTTCCTGTAGAGGAATCGGACGCTCCCGACCCGTCGGCTGACTGCGCAGAAACATGCACAGCGAATAAAGCCGTAACAAGCATAGTGACGATAAATCCAAAAAAACGAGGCATTTTGGTATTCTAACAGTTTAGGACTCGTCCACCAATAACTTCATAGTTATTGGTGATGACGGTCCTTTATTTTGCTTTATTGTTATCCTCGAGTTCTTTACCCACATCTTCTTCTTCCTTAAGGAGCTTGCGCTGTATGTACCACTTGAAGCCGTAGTAAACCGTCGCAAAAAGCGTAATGACGAGGATGGCGTATTGAATATTATCCAAGAGTCCGGATATCGTTCCAAAAGAATTTCCAAAATAGTAGCCGAGAACAAAAAGTATTCCATACTGAAGAAATGCAATCAATACAGCGTACTCAAAGAACTTTCGGACAGGCATTTCAATGATTCCCGCGATCGCAAGAAAGGCGGGAGAGAGCCCCCACGAAAGTTTGCTGAAAAACATCGCTTTGCCAAAATTTTTATTCCAAAGTAGTCGGACTTCGGCGATCTGTTTTTCTGAAACACCAATCTTTGCAAGCCAGCGCTTCACCCATTCTTTCTTCGCACCAAGACGGCCGAGATAATAATACGTGCCGTCAACAATAACATCCTTAAAAATAAAAATGGCAAATGCAAAGAGCGGATTGAAATAGCCAAGCGATGCGAGCGCGCCAGCCACAAAAGACACGATCGGACCCTCAATGAACGAGAGTGGGATAAGTATCCAGTAACGGTAGACTTCGATAAGGTGTGTGAGCGCGTCGATACTCATGTGTTAGGATTTGGATTGCTCTCTCCCCTGAAGCACAACGTCTGGGTATATACTGATCAGTGCAAAGAATGCCGCAACTACAACCGGGCCCGCGATAAACCCGGCAGGCCCCAAGTGTGCAATACCACCAATGACTGAAAGCAGGATAATGAACGGATGCATATTGATACCACGCCCCATCACAATCGGTTTCACAATGTTATCGGACACACCCACCAAGACTCCCCACCCGATGAGACACAGCCCGATCCCTAGATGTCCGCTGATGATCATAAAAATAGCGGCAGGGACGGTAACGATCGCACTTCCAAGGGGCGGGATAAGTGCGGCGATCGCCGCAAGTACTCCCCAAAGTACCGGATTCGCAACCCCAAAAAGCGTGAAGCCGATACCGACCATTAACCCTTGAACGAAAGAGCTCACCAATGCGCCCTTTATCACCGAGTTAACGGCAAGTTCCATTGTGGTGAATATTTTTTCATCATGTGCATCAGGCAAGGGACTCCACTTCACCGCGAGTGCGCGAAGTGCCTTTCCGTCGCGAGAGAGAAAAAACATGGAAATGAGAAAGATGATAACTTGAAAAGAAAACGCGAGCGTATTCGCAAAGATATCATTCAGGTGCCCCGCAGCCCACCCAAGACTGGTTTGTGCGAATGAGGAAAAATTTGCCCGAAGCTCAAATGCGGGAAGGAATGTTTGAATACGTCCTTCGAGTAGACGAAGCGCATGATCAACAGAGAGAAAAAGAGAGCTTCCGTGTGTGAGCGAGTCATACACAGAAACAACTTCTTGAAACATGAGCATACCGAAAAAAATAAGCGGTATGAGCAGCACAAAAAAAACCGAAAGAACCGTGAGTAATGCTGCGGATGTTTCGCCCCCTTTTGTAAACTTGAGCAGTCGTGCATACAACGGAGCAAGCATGATCGCAAAAACCCCCGAAAGAAATATGGGCATCATATAAGAACTCAACACGGAAAACGTCAGGAGACCGAGCAGTCCAAAAATGATCCAAAAAAATACGAGTTCTCCTATGTGCGCTTTCATGGTCTCTCCATTATACCTCCGACCAACCGCTTTTCCCTACGGGGGGGGCGTATGTTGACTGAGAATACTTTTCTGCTACTGTTGGTGCAGTAGTTTGGCAAAAAGGAACATACCGATGAACACAACTTCCCTACTATTGACGCTGGTGGTGCTGGTCATTCTTATCTGCATCATCATACTCTTTGTTCGCATGCAACGATCCGGCAAGGGCTTTGTCTTCATCCGGCGCAAAAGTGTCGACAAAGTCACTATCCGTGACTACTTCTCATTCGGCTCGTCGACAGAAATCGACCCCTGCGACAGGTCGGAGCCGATCGTCATACCGCCCCGCAAAAAGTGATTCCGCAGAGCCGCCCAATGACATTCATGAGCGGTTTTTTTCTGCTCATCCAAAAATGCAGCTTTGCCCTAAAAATATGTAAGGGGGTAGCAAAACGGTGCAATACATCCGAACAACAGTGACCCGAGACCGGCGAATATCGCGAAGACGCCGATCCATGCTGCATATGGCTCGAGATTCTTTATGAAATTTGTTACGACGGGAAATTTATCGAACGTATCCCGTGCAAGCAGAAGTCCTGAGAGTAAAGCAGGGATAGCCTGAGGAAGGCTAGCACCAAAAGAATCAATACCGAAATAGAAGATCCCCAAACGCTCGATGAGACCGGCAAGACCAAGCACGAGGGCGATGATTCCGATCACACTGCGAAAAGCGCTCAACCGTGTCTCAGCAGTAGCAACATGCTCCGCACTTTTAGGGACCCACGTCTTTATTTTTGGGGCTGCGAGTAAAAATCCGGCGATAATATTTGCAATTTGGATGATCATATTTTCTCTGGTTATTTTCTATAAGATATCTCCAGCGTAACAGACAAAGCAGGAATTTGGAATGAACGCATGCAACAGAAAATAAAAAGTATTAAACCGGAGGGCAGAGCCCTCCACTCGCAAAGCCTCGTGCGAGTCCGGGGGTTTCTGCGTTCGTTTCCACGGCCGATGGTACCGACCCTCAGCTTGCCCTTTTGCCGTGTAGAAGCATATCAACGGCACTCTCCATCGAGCCAGCACGTGTGATCTCGCCGCCGTTAACAAAAAATATCTCGTCAGCGTTTTCAATAGTATTGAGGCGGTGCGCAATGATGACGCGCGTCGTACTCTTCGGTAGTTTTTTTAGAATATCCTCGAGCAGCTGTTCCGTCACTGTATCGATATTTGCCGTTGCCTCATCGAGAATAAGGAGTTCGGGACTACGGAGCATTGCGCGCATGAATGCGATCAACTGCTTCTGTCCCAAAGAAAGCGAGTCCCCCGACGTCGCAACCTTCGTTTCAAGTCCTTCGTCAAAACGAACAAGGAGACTTTCAAGTCCGGTTTCTCTTAATACTCCTACAAGTTCCTCATGTGAAAGATCTTTGTATGCTTCATTACCATAGAGAATATTCTCACGCACTGTCCCGGAAAAAAGTATAGGCTCCTGCAGAATGAATCCGATCTTCTTTGTTCGTTCTTTGGCATCGTATGAACGAATATCTCGACCATCAAGCAGCACCGTGCCTAAAGAGGGGTCATAGAGACGCGCCATAAGCGAGGCGGTGGTAGTCTTACCACCACCTGTGGGACCAACAAGAGCGTAAGTTTTTCCGGGCAGAAGTGTAAAATTCACATCACGCAAAACAAGATGTTCGTCTGTATATCCGAACGACACATTGCGAAACTCAAGGAGTGCATTGTGACCACTCTCTTGTGGGGCATCTCCCCCAGGAGAAGGCAGCCCCACAACCGGACTCTGCATTTGTAGTATTGCCGAGATGCGGTCCCAGCCCGCGAGCGCAACCTGAAAGTTAGACCACAATGCGGCAAGTTGACGAAGCGGATTGTAGAAGTTCGAAACATAGGAAAGAAAGCCTATTAAAAGACCGAGAGTAAAGTGAGCGGTCGAAATGAGATACACGCCGTATGCAAGTACGATAAGTTGCGCAATATTGGAAGAGAAGCCAAAGACCGGCATAAAAGTGTTGTTGGCAATACCGGCCGTGATCGCAGCTTTATAATTTTCATCGTTGGCCATCTCAAAACGCTTACGGAAGAAATCGCGGCGGTTGAAAGCGACGACCACCTTGAAATTATTAAGACTTTCCGAGACTTCCCCCGAAAGCCCTCCCGTAGAAGTGAGCGAGACCGCGTTGGCGCGTTTGACCCATGGTGAGAGGAGGCGCGTAAAGAAAAAGAGTGCGATTGCCGGCGCGAGTGCAGCCGCGCCAAGCTTAACATTGATGGCGAGAAGAAAGACTGCTGCACCGAACATGATCACAATACTCCCGGCAAATTGTACCAACGTTTGCGAGAAGAATTGATTGAGTTTATCGGTGTCATTGTTGATGCGCGAAATGAGGTCCCCTGCTTTATTGGCATTGAAAAATGCGACTGGTAACTCCTGCAACTTCCGGAATATATTTGTGCGCACGCTAAAAAGTACGCGTTGCCCCAATCCTCCCATGAGCCGTGTCTGGGCATAGCTGGTAAAGAGTCCCACAATATAGAGCCCAAGAAGAATACATGCAAATATGATCACACCACCAAACTCTCGCTTCACGATGTACGTGTCGACAATGTGTGCGATGAGGAGTGGGGCGATAAGATTGATGGAAGAGTTCAAGAGAGTGGCCGCAGCCGCATAGACGAGAATGCTTCGCTCACCAGAAAGAAGCGGCCACAAGGCTCGGATCGTAGCCGTTGCTGAAATCTTCTTTTTGTTTTGGTCGGCGTTAAGTGCGTAGTTCATAAGTATTTGTTGAGCGCTGAGAGTTGTAGATCTGCACGTATTCAAGCGAGTGTTGCATAAGCTCTTCGTGCGTGCCCTCTGCAAGAACTTCCCCTTCCATGAGCAGGATGATCTGATCGTAATTTATGATCGGAGCGATCTTCTGTGTAATTGAAACAAGCGTGATCCCGGGATAATTCCGTTCGATGTTCGCAAGTATCTTGCCTTCAGTTTGCCCGTCGACACGCGCGGTGAAATCGTCGAGATAGAGTATCTTGGGATCAAGCGCAAGTGCGCGCGCAAGCATGAGACGCTGTTTTTGTCCGCCGGAAAGCGTTGCCCCCCGCTCAGACACGATGGTATCAAGACCTTGCGGCAGCGCATGAAGATAGTCGGCGAGTTCTGCCGTGGCAATAGCTTTTTGTAGCGCTTCGTCCGTCACCGAAGTACTAAACGCAATATTCTCCCGTAGGGTTGTATTAAAAAGAACACTGTCTTGAAACACCAAACCTATCTGCGGATAAAATGATCCGCGTGCATACTGCGCGAGCGGCCGACCGTCATACAGTACTTCACCCGAACGCGGGATGATCAGCCCCACAGCCACATTCAACAACTGTGTCTTACCCGCGGCCGTCGGTCCGATGATAGCCGTCTTTGTACCCGGACGAATAGAAAGTGAAACATTTTTTAGCGACGTTTTTTCTCCGTACATGACCGTGACATCCTTGATATCTATCTGTCCATGGAGGATGTCGGTGATCATACCCTCGTCTTTCTCATCCGGAGTTTTAAGGACCTCATATATACGTACATATGACGCACTCGCCTGAGCGATAATGTTGCTCATAAATCCGATAACGATGATCGGGAATATGAGGATCATGATATAGCTATTGAACGCAGCGAACGAACCGAGCGTCATCGACCCGTTGATCACAAAGTGCCCGCCGAGCGTCACTACCATGAGCGTACCCATACTTGAGACGAAAGTGATAATCGGGATGATAAATGAAAAAAGCCGAAGGATACCGACTCCAATAGTGCGTGCTTCGGTGTTCGCACCATCGAATTTTTCATGCTCAAAACGTTCCGAATGAAGCACGCGGATAAGCGCCGCACCCAAGATAGACTCATTAATCACTTTGTTGAGCCGGTCAATCACCTCACGACTCTTTGCGAAAAGCGTGCGCACCATCCCAAGGAGCACAAAGAAGGTGCAACCAATAATCGGTATGATGGTGAGTACCGCACATGCGAGTCTCCAGTTGATTGAAAGAAGGATAACTGCAGCGCCAATGATAATCACCCCCGACGAAACGAGCGAAGCAATTGCCTGTGCGACAAACATTTTGATCGCATCGATATCAGAGGTGATGTTCGTGAGAAGTTTTGACGGGTCCCTGTCCTCGATAAAGCGGTAACCCTGTCGCGAGATCTTGTCGACAAGACGAAGGCGCAGATCGCGCGCGACACGCTCTGACGCATAAACTTGGACGATACTCTGCAAATAGGTGAAAAAGAAAATACCAAACGCAAATCCGCCAAACCGGAGCACAAGTGCGGGTAAGTCGAGAGTCCCTCCCAGGTACGTATCGATGACGCCGGCGATGAACTTCGGCAAAAAGAGCGTCAATACGTTTGCCGCAATTGCGAGGACCGCGAGTCCGCTGATCATGAGACGATGTGCTAAAAGTAGGCGAAATACACTTGGCGCTTTCGGGGGTACTTCTTTCTGTTTGTCGGGTATTTGGGACATGTGTTTATCACTTGTGCGACAGCCTCTGACTAGAAGACACCGTCAGTGTTCGGAGAGTCAGGGGGGATCGGCTGGCCGCAGTCCCACATCTCCACAATCTTTCCTTCCTTTATGCGAAAGAGGTGCACGACGACCATACCCGCTTCGCCTTCACTAAAAGTGAGGTGGGAATGCGTCACAACCATATCACCGTCGCCGAGCACATGCTTGATCACGAGTTGCTTGTAGGGAAACTGTGCGTGATTTTCTACCATACCTTTTTTTAAAGCGGTAAAACCCGCAACAAAGAAAGCGTTGTGATGCTTGCCGCTGTCCTCAACATATTTTTGATACGCCTCTTCGATCCTGCCCGCCACAATGAGCTCTAAAAATTGTGTCGCTATCTCTTTATTGTTCATGACCCGTACGCCTTTGTGATCTCCGCGATATCGAACTTCTTCATCTTGAGAAATGCCTGTGTGACTCGCGCGATCTGTTCTTTGCTCCCCTTCGTCATCATCTCCCCCATGATGCTTGGAACGATCTGCCATGAGACGCCATACTTGTCCTTCAGCCAGCCGCATTGTTCCGATGCGGGGACCGCAGAAAGTTTTTCCCAGTAATGATCAATCTCTTCTTGGGTATCGCAATTGACCACTAATGAAATTGCTTCGTTGAACGTAAACTCGTGCGGCCCCGAGCTGTCCATTGCCATAAACTGCTCTTTGCAAAGTGTAAATCGCGAATGTTTGATGTATCCCTCTTTGTCACCCTCACCCTTCTCATAGGGCACCACCATGTCGGTCGCGGAGTCAGGAAAAATACTCGTATAGTCTTCAATCGCGGCTTTCGCCATACCCGCCTTGTCTTTCGTGAACATAAGAAGCGGAGTGATCTTTTGCTCCATCTTGTGATGCTCGCTCCATGAAAGCTGCCACGACAGGCCATACTTGTCTTGCAGCCATCCGTACTTCTTTGCCCACGGATAGGTCTGATACGGCATAAGTGCCTTGCCTCCGTCAATCAGCTTATTCCACACCTCTTCGATTTCTTTTTCATTATCGAACACGACGAACAACGAGATCGATGGATTCAATTTGAAAATCGGTCCGGCGCTTATCGCCATGAAGTCTTGTCCAGAAAGTTTAAACGTGACGATGTCGCAGTCACCCGAAGGAGTGCCGGTAATAGCGGTTACATGTTCAACTTTTGAATCCGGAAAGAGTGTCGCATAGAATGCAGTAGCTTCCTTTGCCTCTTTATCAAACCAGAAATGCGGGACTATTTTTTGCATGTGTATAACATTACTTTATTAAAAGAGAAAAGTACTGATAATCGTAGTGGCCAGTATATCACTTTTGGTGCTTAAAAAACTCCACCTGCTGTAAGCGTTTCACCGCTTCAGCGCGTGTTTTATATGGCCCACCAAGGTTTCGTTTCATTTTTTCCGACAGGACATGATATCCGTCTTTCTGCTTTGTAATCATGGCTTCATTGTATGCAATACACGGTGAATTTTCCGCGACCGCTTGCGGACACATTGTTTGCATCATCACACTTTCTTCCAAACAGCCGCGCGCCAATAGCACAGCCCTCCGAGCACCGTTGCGGCAATATCCCCCGTCGCATCAAGTGACCAGACGGTAAAATGACGTTCCACATAACTCAGCATCGACGGATCAAGAAAATATTCAAAGATTTTCCAGCATATTGATAGTACGAATATCGCAGCGAGCATCCGCCAAAAAGAAAGTGGTTTGATAGCCCACTCGACCAATGTTGCCAAGAACATTCCGGCTATAAAGTGCAGGATCTTATCGATCTGTGTCGCTTCGATCATTTTCTTGAACGGTATCGTAGCCACATAGCGCAAATACAGCTCAACACAAATAAGAAAGAGGAAGAGCCCGACACTAGCGAAGATTTTTGGTGAAATCAATCTCATCCACCCACTCTACCGCGTTCAAAAACCAAAGTCTAAGTTGGGCATTCTCACAAAGCTGGGGGGGGGTAGACTACTCTGCAAACACAGGTGCGCAGGTGGCAAGTGCGATACGCTCCACAATTTTGCCGCTTCCTCCTGGATATGCTCCGACCAATGTGACGCCTCCTGCGGCTGTGACGTGGTAGCACTTTGCGTTTAATATTCCCGGAACGCCACTTCCACTTTGAATGAATCCGACATACCATCCGTCGGGCGCATCCTTCGTCTCAATACTGCTCGGTGGGAGCGAAGTTGTCCTATATGCAGCTAACTCAGGGTGCATCGTAATCACCGTATTTATTGCTTCATCTGCGCCGGCATGCGTTTTGTGACTTGGGAAAAATAGCACCACAAAAATGGCGATGCACGCCAAGAGCAGCGTCACTCGACCGATCATCCATGTTTTATTCATAGTATAAGCTCACAAGAAACCATCATCATACCGCATATCCTCGTACTTTCGCCACGTGAATCACTGCGAAACATTGACAATATGTACTTTTCATACTACAATTTTACCAACTGTTCATTCCCACAGAACTCCTCAACTACGACTCGTTCGTCTATAACTTTCTCGAAAGGACATCCATGAAGATTGTCAGATGGCTTCTTCCCTTGCTTGCCTTTTTGATTGCCGGGGTCGCTTTTGCGAATACCGAGACAAGTGTCGGACAAGCGATCCCGAGCCTATCGGGAGCTGTGGTCGATACGACCAAGTGGCTCAACCAGCAAGAAACACTCGCGCTTGAGGCAAAGATCAAAGACGTGCGCACTGCAACCAAGGCCCAGATCGCCGTACTGATCGTCGACACCGTGAAGCCGGAAGCCATTGAGCAATACTCCTTGAGAGTAGCCGAGCAGTGGAAGATCGGAAAGAAGGGTGAAGACACCGGAGCGATCATCCTCATCGCCAGGTCTGATCGCAAAATCAGAATCGAAGTTGGCTACGGTCTGGAAGGTCAACTGACCGACCTTAGCAGCAAGAAGATCATCAACGAAAAGATCGCTCCGAGGCTCAAGGAAAACAAACCCTACGATGCTCTGTCCGGCGGGATCGATGAGATCATGATTCTGCTTCTGAAAGAAGCCCCGAAAGCGGCGAGCGCAGCGAGTAGTCCGACAAGCATCGAAGAAAAAGTCGAAGAGTTCGCCATCCCCTACTTTGATGAACTCAACAGCGCGGGAAAGGTTGTCGCCATCGTGCTCGGCGTTATCGGAGGCATCCTTCTTTTGGCGGGTGTATATGGTGAAGAAGGAATGGCAGTTCTTTTTGGGCTTTTTGTTCCGATCGTCGGCGGAATGGTTATTGGTCTTCTTGTGAACATCACTCACTGTTTCCTTGTGGCGATCGTCGCATTCATCGTTGCGCTAGTGATCGCACTCGGGATCACGATCGGTGGTGCCGTTGTGTCCGGTGGTACATTCGGAGGCGGCGGAGCAAGCGGAGACTTCTAGTACAGACCACAAAAGGGCGCTCAGCAATGAGCGCCCTTATTTATTTTCTTAGAACGCATCTCAAAATAACCATGATAATTTAAGGGGCCAGAGTATATCATTTCGCCACCACATCGTTCAATTTGCTGCTGCAAATTAAAAAAATGGCCGCAGTCGTACTTCAAGTACGTCAGTGGCCATTTTTTTATTTCTCGCGACGCAAATTGAGCGACGCGGCATGGCGATTATTTTGAGATGGGTTCTAGTTTATTTGTATGTCGAATCTACCTTTTCACTGCATCGACAAACGGCGCAGCCTGGTCGGGAGAGAGTTTCACTTTGCCGGCAGGCACATCTTTCACTTTTCCAAATCCGCAGCCGCTCGGGTCGACCCAGACAGCCCCAGTAAGTGATTTTGCTGCGCCCATAGTCGCATGCCAATGTGGTGCGTCACACTTGTCCGGATGCGCCTGATGGAATTGGACGGTCGGATAACACTCATTACCCGCGCGCAATACATCCATCTCCATTCCACTCGAGTCTTCGGTAAATCCCGGACAGAATGAATCAAGGACTGACGTGTGCGACTCGCTCTTTCCTGGCGTTGCACTCTCTTTTGGAATGCAGCGGAACGGCGGAGAGGAAACCGTCATCGTATCATTCGTCTCATTGAACTCGGCACCATGCGCGGAATTGAGAATGGCGGGAGGCACAGGATCGCCAACGCGGATCCAGCCGACCCCCAATGCATATGAGATCGTTGCAACTCCAGGCGCGGTGCAGGTGAAGCGGTCTGCTGCGGTCGCGCGATTGCCCGAGACGCTCATGTTCGTGGGACGATCTTTGATCTCGCTCGGCGAGACGGGTCCACTCGAGCGAAAGACGCCACTGAGCACCCACGGACTCCCCGCTTTATATTTCCATGTTTTGAGTACGCCCCCCTGCCAGTAGTCGCGACTCCGCTCGATGTTCTGTTTGTCGACTGCAACTTCATACGTGAACGAATCGCCGACATAGTGATCACCGGGGCTCGGAAGTGTCACAGCAAAAAATCCAAACTTCGAACGCGAGGCAACACGCGTCGTACCCGGCGGGTCGAGCGTAATATTGCCTCCCGCAGTAACGGCGATCGCGGTGGGTGAGCGCGGATCCACCCATGTGTGATCGATCAGCGCCTGTGTTGGCGACTGCGCATACGCATAGCGAATGAATGTCCGGATCCCGTCGACATAATTCGGGAGAAAGTTCGTCGGAGCTACGCGGTACACATCGCGCGAGCCGTGCCCGTCGGGTGAGGTAGTGTCCGGGTCCATGAAGGTGATAATGTTCTTGTCGTTCAAGAACCCCGCACCCGCGACGGTCACCAAGTGCGCACCAACGATCGTACCGCTCGCATTTTCCATCTGCAGCCATACTTCGACCGCTTGCCCGCGCGCGATTTCGTCGCGAATCTTTTTGATAAGCTCGGGATCGTGTTCGGTACCGATCTGGTGCGCCTCGAAAGGAATCTGGTTCCGATCGATGAAGGCCGGCTTGCTCTTGATGACATTGTCGTGCGCAACTCCGTCGCTCCAATTGAGATCACCTTTTAGTTCATCGATAAGATCGCTCGGTTCCTGCGGTATGCGATCGTTCACGCCGTATGTTTTTGCGAGCCAGCGGAACGAGTTCGAGATACCGGTCGGAGCGCATTCGTTGTAGCGCTGATCCTGGTCGGGGACGCCATCATGCTTGGCATATGGTCCGGCATTTTGTTGTGCGGGAACAGGTGCCGGTGCAGGCGCGGGGATAGCCGGAGCCTGTGCATATGCGACGTTTGCCTCCAAAAGTGGGAAGCCGGTGGCAAGCACGCCCGTCTTGTCGTTCGAACGGTTTTGATCGCGTGCCTCCAAGATGACGCTTGCGATTGCAAATGTTTTTGTATATTTTTCTTTCGCGACCGCCTCGGCAGGCCAAACACCTTCGGCGAATTCCTTTTTCGATATCACAAAAAGTCCTTTCATCGGCTGTTTGCCAAAGTCGGGGTCTACGACCGAGAACACAAGGCGAGTCGCCTCGTCGGGGACGGCATCGGCCATATCATTTACCACAACCCACTCCTCCTGCTTCCCTGCCGCAGTATCGTATGCCTCAAACTTTCCATCACCATTGATATCAAGTGCGACGTTCGCAACGGTATAGTCTTTTGCATCTCCCTTGAATGGGACGTATATGAATGCTTGGTGCGTCGGCTTATCCGCGATCGTTGTGCGATACACAGTGATACCCTCACCGATGACATTTCCTCGCGAGGCAACCGGGCAAAAAATAATGTAAGCGGCAATAAGGAGAGCGATGATCCCCACCGCAATAAGTAAATTGCGTTTATTCATGTTTGAGTGAATTAGTTTTACTCTTTCGGGAATATCTCATCAAGAGGAACTGGATTGCCCTCTCCATCGAGAGGTCCGTCCGGCAACACATACGCATCGTTGCCTTCAACCTCGTCCGCATCCGGTCCTGCACCCGCCCAGCTTTCTTCTTCTTCCATAGATATAAGATTTTTTAATATGCTTATATATTACAATTTAAGCAAAGCTGCAGGTAATTGACATATAACAAGTAATATGCTACAGTCTCAGCTAGTAGATCACAAAATCATTGACTGGGTAACACAACATTTCTCCTATAATAAGCAACAAGAATCCGGCCGAAAGAATCGTGACTGTTGTCACGAAAGTACGCCGAAGGAGGAGTGCCATGAAAAGCACCCAGTCAACTGAAGAGTCCGTAAGCGAGATCATTCTTGCGTCGATGCAGTACCTTAAACCTGGTACCTCCATCTTCCCAAGACGTCTCGCGGGACTAGTTCTTCAGCATGTTGGCAGTTGTGGCGAATACGGCGGTGTAGCGGAGGGGATCACCCCCTTCTTGGTTGGAGTCGCAATACAGCGCCTCGTATCCAACTACACCGACAATGACGATTGGAAGATAGAATTCCTGAAAGGGCTCTTCTATAATCCGAACGTCACCGTACAAGCGACAATGCGCGTACATGTCACACCGAATGACCGCCAACTGGCATAATTCGACTGACGTGTAACATGAACCCCGGAGCAATCCGGGGTTTTGACTTTTACGGGACTTTCCAGCTGGCCAAGCACGCTGATCATTAATATGAAAACACGTTCATCTTTCGTTTCAAGTATAGTTACGGAATTTGATATAATGAAGTTCATGAGAAAAATTATCACTACAACATTCATCACACTAGACGGTGTGATGCAAGCACCGGGCGGACACGAGGAGGATACATCAGGCGGGTTTGCGTACGGCGGCTGGCAATTATCTCACCCTTCCGACGAGATGATGGATGCAATGCTGAACAAATTTATGAGCGATCCGTTTGAGCTTCTGCTCGGCAGAGTCACCTATGATATCTTTGCCGGATATTG
>OBEQ010507342.1_pt1 | contig 17651 bp, 16 predicted proteins | sample 1670901 | NCBI WGS metagenome assembly OBEQ01 (sample SAMEA104232315, study PRJEB22302) | groundwater metagenome | biome: forest; feature: aquifer; material: groundwater | place: USA | collected 2011-08-07 | depth 5.4 m
CAGGAGCGTCGTGGTGGCGTCCCCGCCAAAAGCCGCCGCGCCGCCGGGCGCGAGGCCCGCGCCGATCGAGCGGATGCCGATCACGCGCAAGTGAGACTCTCTTCGACCGCGGAGCTTTGCGGCAGCGCGGGCGTAGAGCTCGGGGTAGAGCGCGTAGTGAAGATAGCCCTCGGGTAGCGTGATGTGGAGAGAGGCGGGGAGGCGCGCACGCGCTACCTCCTCGATGGAGTCGATGCTTGGCGCAATCCGCGCTTTGCCCCCTACCGACCCTACGAACGCATCTGCGATCTCGGCGCCGAGGCGCGCGAGCAAGGATCGAACGCGGCTCTCTGCATCGGCCCCGCGACGCTTACAGTCGAGGTCGAGCAGCCCTTGTGTGATCTCGCCGGCGTCGAGGAGCAGGCGAACGAGCACGTCGTAGAGCTCTGCTTCGGAGCAGTGACCGAGCCGTGCGCGCCCGTTCTGAAGGCGCTCTACGACCTCCGATGTGGGTACGTGCGCGTGCGCGTCGCCGTAGACGAGCACGGTCCCCTCACGTCAACGGGGTCGCGACCCGAGCACGCGTGCTCCTCGCCGAAGGGGGCGAGGAGTGGCCTTGTGCAGTCCTGGCATCGGGAAGCGCAGGGGAGGAGCCCTCCGGAAGCTCTCGATGGTCTGCTCCAATCCCTCGCGGAGGGGCACACTTGGCTCGAATCCCAGAACCGCTCGTGCTCTTCCGATGTCTGGTCGGCGTTGCTTCGGATCGTCTTCCGGGAGCGGCATATGCACGATCGAGCTCTGGCTGCCGGTGAGCGCAATCACCAGCTCCGCAAGCGCGAGCACGGTAAACTCGCTCGCGTTGCCCAAGTTGACCGGCCCAACATCGCCGGGGTGTTCCATCAATCGCACGAGCCCCTCGATGAGATCGTCCACGTAGCAAAAGCTTCTAGTCTGCGAGCCGTCGCCGTAGACGGTGATGTTCTCGCCGCGCAACGCCTGCACGATGAAGTTCGAAACCACCCGCCCGTCGTCGGTCGCCATGCGCGGCCCATACGTGTTGAAAACTCGCGCGATGCGAACGGACGTTCCGCGCTTTCGGAAAAAGTCCATGGTGAGCGATTCTGCGCACCGCTTCCCCTCGTCGTAGCAGGCGCGAATGCCGTTGGGGTTGACGTGGCCCCAGTACGTCTCCGGCTGCGGGTGAACCTCGGGGTCGCCGTACACTTCGCTCGTCGACGCGAGGAGCACTCGTGCTTCAGTCCTCTGGGCCAGGCTCAACGCATTGAACGTCCCCAGGACGTTGGTCATCGTCGTGCGGATCGGGTCGGCCTGGTAGTGCACGGGGCTCGCCGGGCTCGCGAGGTTGTAAATGCGATCGACGGAGAGGTCGAGCGGTACTGCTACATCGTGACGTCGCAGGGAGAAGCCCGGGTGATCGCGCAAGTGCTGCACGTTGTCGGGTGAGCCCGTCGAAAAGTCGTCCATGGCGACGATCTCGTGACCTTCCTCGACGAGCCGATCGCATAGGTGCGATCCCACGAATCCCGCGCCGCCCATGATCAGTACACGATGCGTCGCCATGTCAAACCTCGCAGGTTGTGTGTCGTCCCTGACCGCGCCGTCTCGCGGGCAAAAGCGGGCGCACGTACTCTTCGAGCTTTTCTGCGCGGTGGGCCGCAGTGTGCTCGGCCAGCACGCGTTGCCGCGCTCTCGTTCGAATGTGCGAGCACCGCTCGTCATTCTTGCTCCGTAGCTCGGCAAGAACGTCGCCCGTACCATCGACGACGATGATCTCGCGTTCAGGCTCGAAGAAGCGTTCGAGTCCCGTCCATCTGTCGGTGAGAATCGGGACGCCGCACGCAGCCGCCTCGAAGAGGCGCACGCTCGGCGAATAGCCCGCGCGCAGCATGTCCGCGCGCGTTACGTTCAACGTAAAGCGCTGCGCGTTGTAAAACGACCGGTGCTCGCGCGGCGGCACATGCACGATGCGCTGCGCGTTGTCTGGCCACAGAAGGCCATTTGGGTATTGGGCTCCGGCGACCACGAAGCGCCCACCCTTCCACGCAGTAGCCGGTGCAACGAGGAGGCGTTCGAGCGCGATCTGCCGGTCCACGCTGAAGGTGCCGAGATAGCCGAGGTCCCAAAGTGTCTCTTGGGGCTCCGGGAAATAGAGCTCTGGATCCACGCCGCAATAGAGCGGTCGGGCACACGGCGAGCCGAGGTCACGCTCCAGTTTCTCGAGCAAGGGCCCGCCCGTAAACGACAAATACAGCTCATAGCGCCGGACTTGACGTGCCTGGAGATACTGCGACCGACCATGCGTGACGTCCCGCATGGTGACCGGTGTATCGATATCGTAGAACGCTCGAACACCGTGCGATTCCGAGAGAACCCAATCTCCGACCGCGACACCGTTTGGCACGTACGAGCCGACGATCACCACGTCGGCATCTCGCACCGTCCGCGTAAAGCGATCTCGGAGCTCCTCGAGGCTGCCGTAGAGGCCCAATGCGCAGAATGGCGGCGTTGGCAGGTCGCGATTCTGGGCATAGAAGGGCAAATCGTTCTCCAGGAAGGTGACCTTGTGGCCTGCGCGGGCGAGCTCGCAAAGCAGGCCGCGGTAGGTGGTCGCGTGGCCGTTGCCCCACGAAGAGGTGATGGATAACCCGAGAAAAACGAAAGAGAGTTTCACGCGCTCACCTCCATGGGCGCGCATCCTCCGTCGAAGAGCGCTTCGACCTCTCGGGCGCGCAGGGCATAGGTGTGCTGCGCGAGGACACGTCTCTTGGCGGCGATGCCGATCGCACGCGCGCGAGCCAGGGTCAGCTTCGCGACGTGATTCGCCACCTCGTCCCCGCTTGCCGCGACGAGGATCTCGCGCCCAGGTTCCAGGAACGCCTCGATCCCCTCCCAGGCGTCGGTAATGATGCACGCCGCAGCTCCCGCCGCCTCGAAAACGCGTGTGGCAGGCGAAAAGCCCAGAGTCGCCATGCTGTCGCGTGCGACGTTGAGCACGGCGAGCGCGCTCGTGTTGAACGCGTTGTGATCGTGGGTGTACACGTGCCCGACGCGCCGCACATTCGCCGGGCATGCCCGGTGGTCCCACCCATTCCCTCCCAAGAGAAACGCCTCGTCGGGCAGGCGAGCTGCGGGCTTGAGGAAGAACTCTTCGACCCGCCGCTCTCGGTCTGGCAGTCGATTGGCCAAAAGCGCCAAGGTGCAACGGAAGCGTTCCTCGGCGAGCACGGGAAAGTGCGTCTCGGGATCGAGCGCGTTGTAGACCGGCACGCACCGTCGTGCTCCTAGCGCGCGGAATCCTCGCACGATCGGCGCGCCGCCCCCGTAGGTGAGCACGATGTCGTACGACGGCAGAAACCCGCGCAGGGGATCCGAACGATCTCTCTTCAGCCGCTCGAGCGTGGCGGGCGCGTCCACGTCCCAATACACCGCGAGACCTCCACGCCTGCGAAATGTAAGCACCGCGGCTTCTAGCACTGGATCGAAGACCCCGACGCCGCTCGCTTTGACGAGCACATCTGCTTGCCGCCCCGCGCGCTCCACCGCACGCATCGCCTCCACGTCGTCTGTCCCCGAGTACACGACCACCTTGGCCCAGGGCGGATCGGCGATGTCGCGATGGTTCTGCCTTTCGTACGCGTCCGGCTCGTAGAACGTGATGCTGTGACCCCGCGCTGCCAGCGCCTTGAGAATGCCGCGGTAGTACGTTGCTGCGCCATTCCAATATGCCGACACGAGGCTCGAGCCGAAGAAGTGAATTTGCATCACAACGCCTCCACGTTGCGCAGCCGCGGCGGATGCGCGTCGTGACTGGCTCGGTGCGCCTCGACGTCGAGGCCGATCTCCGCGCAGATGCCGAGCAGCTCATCGACGCGATGCGCGCAGGTGTGGCGTGCGAGCACCGTGCGCCGGCCGTGACGGGCGACCTCGCGAGCCATCGCCGGATCTTGGATGATCGCACGCATGTGCTGCACCATTTCCTGGCCACTCGATGCGACCAGATAGTCTTTTCCGGGGGAGAAAAGCCCCTCGACATCCCGCCACGGTGCGCTCACGAGCGGAATGCCGCAGGCGAGTGCCTCGAATGGGCGAATCGTCGGAATTCCGGGGAGCACATCTACGTACGGCCGCCGAGGAATGTGCACCGTGAAACGGTAGTGTGCGAAAACGAGCGGCGCGTCGTAGTTCGGCAGCCATCCCCCGTATTCGATGTTCGCCGCGCGCAGCTTCGCTTTTGCTTCGTCGGGATAGCGAACGCCGTAAACGCGGGTCAAGAGCTTCAGCTCTCGCGTGGGACCGAGCAGGTACTCCTCGAGCTCCTGGGTGCGTTCCTCGTCGCCCCAATTGCCGACCCAAACGAGATCGCCCGTCCAGTCGATGTCCGAGTAGGGCCGAAAGACGCGCGTATCCGCCGCTTCGTGCCACGTCCACGCGCGGCGCGCCCAACCTCGGGCCATGTACACTTCGCGCAACACCTCACCGAAGGCGAGCACTCCGTCGAAGTTCGACAGATCGTACGCTGCCATGGCCTTCTCGTCGGTCACGGCGCGGTGGTGCGTGTCGTGGAAGAGTGCCCTGTAGCGGCCCCCGCGCGCGCGGTGTCGGCCGATTCGTTGCACGAGCTCGGGCGGGATCCATTCGTGGACGATGGCGAGATCGACGCCGTCGAGCGCCTCGTCGAGATCGAGAGTTGCGAGATCGTATTGTGTCGGGTTCAGGTGGGGATACACGTCGCGAATGCGCGAGAGCCCGCCATGGCCGTGATCGGCGACGCAGCTCGTAATGCTCCACGCGTCGCGCGCCTCGAACGTACGCACGCGGTGGCCGCGCGCGACGAGCTCCGTCACGATGCCGCGCAAAAAATGAGCGTTGCCATGGTTCCAATCCGACAGAATCGAGTGACAGAAGAGGGCGATTCTCATGTCACGCTCCTATCGGGAGCTGGGCGGTCGTCGCGTCCATCAGCTCGTGGTAGACGGCAAGATATCCAGCACCCATGCGGTCCGCGCTGAACGCGCGCCCTCGTGACCGTGCGCGAACCGCAAGCTGCGCGCGGAGCGTTCGGTCGTCGATGAGACGTTTGAGGGTCTGCGCCAGCGCGGCATGATCTCCGGGCTCCACGAAGAGCGCGGCGCCGGCCCACGTCTCCCGCAAGCTCGGTACGTCACCCAGCACCAGTGCGCACCCCGAGAGGGCCGCCTCGAGAACGGAGAGCCCGAACGGCTCGTAATATGCGGGCAGGGCGTAGATCGCCGCGAGCGCCATCCACCGCGAAACCTCCGCGGCCGAGACTTGCCCGAGTGCGCGGACCGCGCACGGCATCTCGCGTGTGGCTTCCTCTACCGGAGGGGTTCTGCTTCCTGCAATGACCACGGGCCATTCGATTCGCTCGGCTGCCGCCGAAAGCGCACGGAGGTTCTTCGCCGGGTCCCACATGCGCCCCACGGAAAGAACCACGGGCTGTTTTTCGCTCGGGCAAAAGTGCTCCGCCCGCAAACCATTCGGAATCACGCGACCAGTCCACACGGGCCCGTACGCCTCCTCGAGCGCCCGCAACATGGCGGCGGTGGGCGCGACGACCGCCCCCACACGTGCCAGCCCCTGGGTCACTGCGCGCCGATACGTGTCGTAAGAGCTCGGGGCGCTCTCACTCTTGACCGCGCGAAACCAACTCTCCACGCACGAATGCGCCACGATGAGTGCCGGTGCGCGCCATGGCAAAGCTCCGTGCGCGTAGCCGTTGAGGTGCACGACCGAGGGGCGCACGACACTCTCGAGGTCCAGAAGCCAAGCGGCCGCGCGGTCCACGTCGGCCCACGGGTCGTTCATCCACTCCAGGCGGTAGTTGCTTTCGAAGACTTCGAGTCCGCTGATGGCGCGCGCCTCTCTTCGTTGCGCACGTGTCATGTGGTTGCCCATCGTGGCGAGCGCGACGGTCGCTCCGCGCTCGCCCAGCCATGTGCACAGCTCGATCGCATACCGCCAGACTCCGCCAATCGTATCGGCGGTCATCAGAACCGTCGGTGCGGCGGCGGTCATGATTCCCTCGCTTCGAGCTCGGAAAGTGGCTTCGGCCGCCCCTCTTGGATGTCACTGAAGGCTTGGAACTCGGCCAGATAGTGCTTCGTGGCGCGCTCCCAGGCGACGTCGTCGGGTGGGCCCCATTTGAGCGTGTACTCAGGTGAGCCGGGATACGGGAACAGCGGAACAGGATCGTTGGACCATACGTCGCGCGAAAGCAGGTGGGCGCGCCATGCCGCGACCTCGTTGGCGTCGTCGTTCTTGCCGATGAGGTTCGCTTGTACGAAAGGAATGCTTCGCCGCGCGTGGATGAGTAGCGCGGTGAGCTCGACCGTCGAGAGCCGGCATCTTTTGGCCAGGAGCGATCGCCCACTTTCGGTGATGCTTTCCACACCTGCCTCGATCGACACGCAGCCCGCCCTCCCCAGAAGATCGAGCGTCTCGGGCGTCCAATTGTCTATTCGCATTTCGACGCCGAACGCCACGTCGCGGGCCACGAGCGCCTCGAGGAGCGCGCGATTCGGGACGAAGATCTCGTCGATGAAGTAAATGTAGCGAACGCCCTGAGCGATGAGCGCGTCGATCTCCTCGATGACGACGTGAAGTGGCCGCTTTCGAAACTTGTCGCGAAAAGTGTCTTTCGCACAGAACGTGCAGTGATACGGGCAGCCCCGCGACGCCTCGACCTCGGCTCCCGGACCATACGGCGGCGTTTCGAAGCGATGGTGATGGTGGCCGTGCGCAGCTACGAACGCGTCGTCCCATTTCAGCGCCGGAAGCTTCTCTATGTCGCACGCGTGGGGCGTGCCCTGGATGGAGACCTGGCCGGCGTCCTTGTGTGCGATCGAGCCGATTTGGCCCCAATCTGCGCGCGGTGTTCGCGCCAACGTGCAGAGCACCTCTTCACACTCACCCATCACTACGGCGTCTGCGCCGAGCTTCTCCAGCGTCGCGCGCGGCGTCGTCGAGGCGTGGGGTCCGACGGCGATCACCGACGCTCCGAGAACCGCGAGGGCTCGGGTCGTCTGCATGGGCACGCGCAGCTCTGGCGGCGCGCATCTCCAGAAGAGATAGCTCGGCGCGGTCGTCACGACGATGAGCTCCGGCGTGAACCCCGCGACCTCTTCACGCAGCGTCGCTAGATCCTGTTTCGCCAGGTGTGCGTCGAAGATGCGCGCCTGGTGCCCCTCGCTTTCGAGCAATGCGCGGGCGTAACCGTACTCGACGGGCAGATGGGCCTCGCGGCATCCGAAGTAGACGCTTCCCTCGAACGTCCACGGAGGGTTGACCAGCGCGACCCTCACGGCGCCGTCCCCACGGCGAGGGGCGGCGCGCGCCTTTCCGTTTCCGTCAGCCAGAGGTGCAAGCGCGAGAGCCCCTCGCGCACTCCTACCGTCGGCCTCCAGCCGGTAACACTCTCGAAGCGTCGCGTGTCCGATACGTAGTACCGTTGGTCACCGACGCGCCAGCCCTGGTGCGTATGACGGGGGCGCCTGCCGTGAAGGTCTTCGATGACGTCGATGACTTCGAGCAGGCTGGCCGTATTCGAGCTTCCGCCTCCGATGTTGAAGGCCATGCCCCGGAGGTCTCTTGCACGTGCTCGTGCGAGGAGCATCGCATTCACGAGATCGCCGACGAAGAGCACGTCGCGCACCTGCCGCCCGTCGCCGTACAAGGTGAGCGGCTCGCGTTGCATCGCGCGAATCAAAAAGTGTGCGACCCAGCCCTGGTCCTCGGTGCCGAATTGCCGCGGCCCGTAGATGCAGCTCATTCGCAGCACGACGGTGTCCAGCCCGTAGCTCCGCGCGTAGTCTCGGACGTACTGCTCGGCCGCTCCTTTGGAGCAACCGTACGGACTGTGAAAATCGAGCGGCCGTTCCTCCGAAATTCCGTGCGCCTCGATGCTCGGATCTTCCGGCTCGTAACGATCGCCGTTCACCCTCAGCGCGACGTCCAAGAGCGCGCCGTAGACTTTGTTCGTGGAGGTGTAGACCAGGGGAACGTGATCCGGCCTCGCGCGCAATGCTTCGAGCACATTGAGCGTTCCGCGAGCGTTCACCTCGAAGTCGTGGGTCGGCACGAGGAGGCTCTTGGTTACGGCGACCTGCGCAGCGAGATGGAAAACGCTCGATGCTCTTGCGAGGGCGTCGCGCACGCCTCGTTCATCGCCTATGTCGCCGATGCAGAGCTCGCACTCCGCGCCGAACGCGCGCTGCAGCCACTCTACGTTTCGCTCGACCCCCGGACGGGACAGGTTGTCGTAGATGAGGACGCGCTCGCCCCGCTGCAATAGCGCAAAGGCAAGGTTCGACCCGATGAACCCGGCGCCGCCCGTGATCAGAGTGAGAGGGGTCATAGCGTGAGCCCTCGCTCCGCGAGCTCGCTGTTTGCTTCGGCGGCGCGGTCGTTTGCAATTTGCCCCTCGAGGAATCTCGCGAGCTCGACGATTCCTTGCTCGAAACGGATTTCCGGCGTGTACCTCAGGAGCGCCTTTGCCGCGGTGATGTCCGCAAAGCAGTGTCGAATGTCGCCAACCCGGTATTTGCCGGTTACCTGAGGAACGATCTTCTTGCCGAGAGCACGCGCCATCGCATGCGCCACGTCGAGCACGGTCATCGCGTGCCCGCTCGCCACGTTCAGTACTCGGCCCGGCGCGTCGGGAGCGTCGAGCGCCAGCCGACACGCACGCGCTACGTCGTAGACGCTCACGAAGTCGCGCCGCTGCAAGCCATCCTCGAAAATGAGCGGGCGACGGTCGTTCAGTAAGCGCGCGGCGAAGATGGCCAAGACACCGGTGTACGGATTGGAGAGCGCCTGGCGTGGTCCGTATACGTTGAACAGACGCAGCGCGACGCATGGGATGCCGTACGCACGCCCGACCATGAGACAGAGTCTCTCTTGGTCGTACTTCGAAAGCGCGTACACGGACTCGAGCATCGGCATCTTCCACTCCGACGTCGGCACCGGCAAAAGCACGTTGCCGCGGTCGTCTTTGACCTCCCAGTCTCCGCGCCGGAGCTGCTCGAAGGACCGAGCGCGCGGCGTGACGCACGCTTGGCTGGCGGTTCGGTACAATCCCTCGCCGTAGACACTCATACTCGATGCGACGACGAGCCGCTCGACAGGCCGTTTGGACAGCGCCTCGAGGAGCACCGCGGTGCCGACGCCGTTGACCGAGGTGTACTCCTGCATTTGGTACATGCTTTGACCGACGCCGACGAGCGCGGCGCAGTGCATCACGGCGTCTACGCCTGAGAGGGCGCGCGTGACCGTGTCCGGATCGCGCACGTCCCCTACCATCAGCTCCACCTCAGGCGAGAGATACGCGGGTCTTTTTGGCGCCGGGCCGTGCACTTGTGCAACGAGGTTGTCCAGCGCGCGGACCCGGCAGCCGTGACGCAGCAATTCATCCGCAACATGCGAGCCGATGAATCCTGCGCCGCCGGTAATGAGCAGGTGCTTCGCCATCTCTCTCGGACGATTGCCATCCACGTGCCACTCTTCTTGGCACGCTTACGACGTACAAACGGCGGTCACTTGCCGGCACTTCTCGGAGTTTGGTCACGCCGCCTCACCGAATGACGCAAATTGCCACTCAGCCCGCTCTGGACCTATTCTTCGGAGGTGACACTGCCCATGAGCTGGCACGTTCTCGTGGCGACGCACTTCCCGCCCGCCACGAGTACCCTCGAAGGTTGGGCCTTAGACCATCCCGAGCTCCAGCTCGACGGCGCCATCGACGGCGTGCATCGCACCGCCATCCTGCGGCGTCGTGCGCAGGGCGAAGAGCCAGCCCGCGTGGCGGCGATGATCTACGCGCCCGAACCCGCCGAAGAGAGCACTCTCCCACAGATGGTCGCCGACGCCGTGCTTTCCCCGAGGTTCCGTCTGCGCATCGCCGTTCCTGGCGCGAGCGCTCTGGATCGGCGTGTCGCCATCTCCCTCGCCGCAGCGATTGCACGCGAATCGCAAGGCGCGGTGTTCGATCCGCAGGCGGAAGAGATCCTCGAGCCCGAGTCGCTGCGGCGTATTTCCAGAAAGTTCGCGGTGCGCTGCCCGGTCCCGCCCACCCCCGAGGGTGAGGTCGAGATCGTCGATGCGCGCGGCCAGAAAGTTCTCCTCCGAGACGAGCGCGGTGTGTTCGCTTGCCGCATCGTGCGAATCATCGAAGACGACGACGGGCGCGAGATCGTCCTCGTGGACACCGGCCACGCAACCATCGAGGTGACGCGCGATCAGCTCGTCGAGTGCTGAGACTCTGAGCTAGGCTGCTCAGCGATGGTGCAGGTGCTCTTGATTTGTCTCGCCGGTGCGCTGGGGACCCTCGTCCGCTACGTCGTTGGCCTATGGGCCGCCCGCGCCTTCGGTACGGGATTTCCCTACGGCACGATGATGGTAAACCTCACCGGATCGTTTCTCATCTCCATCATCCTGGAGCTGGCGATTTCCACCAGCGCCATAGGCCCCACCCTTCGGCTGACTCTCACGACGGGCTTCATGGGTGGCCTCACCACCTACTCGTCCTTCAACCACGAGACGCTCAAGTACTTCGACGAGCGCGCCTGGGGTATGGGCGCACTCAACATGATGGTCACCGCCATCGGTTGTCTCATCGCGGGCGCTCTTGGTCTCCACCTGGGGCGAAAGATCGCCGGGTTCGGATAAGGTGGTCCCTCGAGCGCAACGCGCTGCGTCGTGTGGTCATGAGGCCGCGGGGTGTAGCCTGGGCGTCTCAGTCCGTGAACGGCAGGTTGTACGTCTCGGTCTCGGCGGTAGCATCTGCTCGCGTGGTGGCTGCCGGTCGATTGTCCTTCTGCACCGCGGCTCCCGCCTCTTCGTTCGGTGTGCGCCGGCCCTCGAGTCTCGCAAGCGCTGTATCCGTTTCCACGCGGTGAGTGCTCATGCGTCGCATGTAGAGCAAAGCGCATGCCTTGGCTGATCGGCAAGATTTCGCGCCACGATCGCGCACCCGGCGCTGAAAATGCGAACACCCGTTCGCACGTGCGAGAACGCTCGATCGCAGGTCTGGCTCCGTGGCTGGGGCTCGTTTTCCTGTCCATTGGATTTCGAGTTCCCGCGCTCATCAATGCCGCGAACCTGCACTCGGATGCTGCCATCGTCGGGCTTCAGGCAATGCACATTTTGCGCGGGGAATGGTCGCCCCTTCTCTTCGGCAGCGCCTACCAGACTTCTGTGGACTCCGCCGTAGCTGCACTTTTTTTCGTTCCGGCAGGTCCTGGACCGCTCGCCCTCATGCTCTCGACTCTCGCTGGCCACCTGGTGTTGACGCTGCTCGTGCATGCCACGCTGCGTCGAGCCCTCGCTCCGCCGATGGCGTTCGTACTCTCGCTCGTTCTCGTCTTCACTCCCCCGAGCGTGCATACCTTCGTTTTGAATCCTCCTCGGCAGATGTCGCTCACCCTGGCCATCGCGGGGTTTTGTGCTCTCGATGGCGCTGCGCGCAAGAAAAAGCTCTGGCTCGCTGCGCTCGGTGGCGTGCTCGTTTCCCTGGCCTGTTTCGCCGATCCCTACGCGCTGGTCTTCACCCCGGGCGCGGCTGTCCTGGTGGCGATGTGCGCGCTTGACGGAGGCCCTGGAAGAAAGCAAATCGCGCTGGGCGTTCTTTCGCCTTTGGCTGGCGCTGCCGTTGGCTCGATCGCGCTCGTGTGGCTCTGGAACTATCCAGGCGCGAAGCACGGCACGACCGACATTGCGACTCACGTTCTCGTCCACAACTGGCGTCTCTTTTGGGATACGTGCCTTCCGTGGGGGCTCAGCTACCAGGCATGGCGCGAAGAGGCCGGGCATTGGGCGCCATGGTCGGCGCCGCTCTGTGTTCGCGTCGTGCAGATCAGCGGTGCGTTTCTTTTCGTTTCTGCCATTGCATTCGGCGCGCTCTCTCTGCGAATGCGCGGCATTGCGTCGGAGGCGCGGCGGCTGGGCCTGGCCGGCGCGGTGACGTGTGCGGCCACGGTGGCGGGGTTTCTGACCTCCGTCATGGTCATGGACCATTTTTCCACCCGTTATCTTGCCGCCATCGTGCTTGCAGCACCTTTTGCGCTCGCCCCTTTTGCGGCGCGAGTGTCCACCCGTTTCGGGCTGGCCGCTCTCTTGCCGTACCTCGGGAGCGCCGCCTTGTGCGGATGGCTCGGGTTCGCGCAGTCTGTCGACGGGCTGCGCGTGATGCGAACGCCGGACGGGTCTGGGCGCGACGAGCGCGCGCTCGAGCGCGAGCTTTTGGCGCGTGGCGTCAAATACGCGATGGCCGACTATTGGGTCAGCTACAGGCTCACGTTCCTCTACCAAGAGCGCGTCATCGTCGTGCCTAAGAACCTCGTAGAGGATCGCTACGCGCCTTACAAAACCGGCTTCGAGCGTGCAAGCGTCCTGGCCTACGTGTTCGATCCCGAAAGATCGCGCGAGGCCTACGCGTCGATTCCCGAGCAACTGAAAGAACGGGGCGTGGTGTTCGAGAGCGGCGAATGGATTCGCGCAGGCGCGCTCAGTGCGCTCGTCGTTCGGCGGACCCCCTGAGTTTGGCGTAGGGGACGTACTTGCCGCGTTCTTGCGGGTGCTCGTTCTCGTAGGTTTCGATGCTCTCCAGCGAAATTTCGACCTCGATTTCGCCCTCTTTCCGGACGATTGCCTGGCAGCCCAATCGCGATCCGGCGCGAACGTCGAACGCCTTGTCCAAGATATCCGCCTCGTCGTCTTCTTGCTCGGACAGAAGGTCGGCCCCTTTCGTCACGTAGACGTGGCACGTCGAGCAAGCACACACTCCCCCGCACGCGCTCCCCTCGGGCGCCCCGAGTTTCAGGGCGGCCTCGAGAATGCTCGTCCCGATGGGTGCATCGATGTCGCCGAAGCCGGCGAAGCGGATACGTGCCATACCCGACAAGGTGGGGCCGATCAGCAAGCTCGCAAGGCCTTGGAGACTGCATGCTCTTGTGTGAGGAGCGTTTCCGGCGCGACGCGAAGGAAGATTGAGAGCCAAGCTCATGCGACGCCCGCGGGTTAGGATGGCATGATGCACCTCGCGTCGAGAGCGCCGCGCTGGCTGACGCCGGAAACGCTCGTTGTCGTGTCCTTCGTGGCCGCCACGGGTTGCCTCGCGCAGGCCATCTCACAGACTCAAGGGGTCCGGTATTGCGAGCTCTTGATCGACGGTAAGCGCGAGGACGTAGCGCTCGCGCCTCGAAAGATCTCGGTGCTGCGCGAGCTCGTGCTGATCGACGCGGCGACGGGGAAGCGGTTCTAAGGCTACACTTTGCGCGTGTCGTCCTTTCTCCACGAGAGCGACTGGAAGCGCCGCGCCGTATGGACGGACGAGGGCTACTTTCGCCTGGAGACAGCCGACACGGGCCCGATTGTCGTCCGCCTGTTTCTCTCGCCCAAGCTTCTCTCCGAAGCGGAGCCGACGCTCTACCGGCAAATCATCAATGCGACGCGGTTTCCGGGTGTGCGCATGGTGTGCATCACGCCCGATGTGCACTATGGCTACGGAGTACCGGTCGGTGCCGTCATCCTCACCGATCGCGACGAAGGGGCCGTGGCCATGGGGCCCGTGGGCTTCGACATCGGATGCGGCATGATGAGCGCGCGAAGCCGTGTCCCCGCCGATCTCGCGACGCCCGATCGCAAGCTCGCGTTCAACCGCGAAGTCATGAATCGCGTGAGTCTGGGCGCGGGGGGCACCAGCATCAAGCTCGGGCGGCTGGACGAGCGCGAGTTTCAGAAACTAGTTCGCGGGGGCGCCGAGTACTACGTGGATGCCTACGGCGCGACCTTCGACCGCAGCCGCGCCGAGCGTCATCGCATTCCCGTCGACGATGGGTGGGAAATCCCGTGGGGCGGCAAGGGGCAGCCCGAACGCGGTCTCGAACAGCTCGGATCGCTCGGGGGCGGCAATCATTTCATCGAGCTTCAGCGCGCGGAAGAAACGGGGACTCTCTTCGTGCAGGTGCACACCGGCAGTCGCGGCTTCGGTCACGGCTTGGCGACGAACTACTTCGAGATGGCACGCGCCGAGCGCCCCGAAGAGGTCACCGACATCGATCTGGGCTATTTCACGCCGCGTTCGAAGCACTTTCGAAGTTATCTCAACGCGGTCGCGGCCGGTGGCAACTACGCCATCTTGAACCGGCTCATCATTTTCGAACAGGTGGCCGACGCCTTTCGCAAGGTGTTCAAGGAAGACCTCGAGCTCGTCTACGAGATAAGCCACAACCTCGTTCAGGCGGAGACGCACCCGGATCTCGGCAATGTCTGGACCCATCGAAAAGGGGCGACGCGAGCCTTTCCGCCAGGCCATCCGGCGCTTCTCGGAACCATTTGGGAGGAGCTGGGTCATCCCGTCCTCATTCCGGGAAGCAACCGCGATTACAGCTACGTCTTGCGTCCCCTCCTGGGCGCGGTGAACTGTGGTTACTCGGTGAACCACGGCGCAGGACGACGGATGTCGCGCGGCGAAGCGCTGCGGCAGCTCGATCAGCAGAAAGTGAACGAGCAGTACCGGCGCGAAGGCATCCTGGTGAATCTCGATGGTGAGGTGCCGCTCGACGAGTCGGCGCAGTGCTACAAGCGCGCGGAGGAGGTCATCGATGTGGTGGTAGGCGCGGGCCTCGCAAGAGTGGAGCATCGCCTATGGCCGCTCGCCTCCATCAAGGGCACAGAGGAGGGGGCCGCGCGCGGTGCACGCCGTGCGCGCCGCCAAAAGGAAAAGGCCCGCGAGCGTGCACGCGACAGCGCGCGCCGCGACAAGGGAAGGTAGGATGCCCCCGAATCGGAATCGGAATCGGAATCGGAATCGGAATCGGAATCGGAATCGGAGTCGGAGTCATGTCCATGGACGAGGCGAAACGCGCGGCGGCTCGGGCCGCAATTGCAGAGCTACCCGAGAGCGGAACCATAGGGCTCGGCTCCGGATCGACGGCGAAGCTCTTCATCGATGAGGTCGGTGCTCTGGTGCGCGCGGGGCGCAAGCTCGTCGGCGTGCCCACCTCGAACGGCTCGCGTCAGCAGGCGGAGGCGCTGGGGATTCCGCTTCTTAGCGATGAGGGGCCTTGGGAAATCGACGTCACCGTCGACGGCGCGGACGAGGTGGACGACGCGCTCAATTTGATCAAAGGCGGCGGCGGAGCGCAGACGCGCGAAAAAATCGTCAATTTTGCCTCGAGCCGCAACATCATCATCGTCGACCAAACGAAGCTCTCGAGGCGTCTCGGGGAGAAATGGGCCGTTCCGATCGAAGTGCTCCGCTTCGCGCATTTGCAGACCAAGCGCATGCTCGCCAAAGTCGGAGAGAGAGTGACGATGCGCGAAAAAGACGGCAAACCGTGGATCACGGACGCCAACAACTTCATTTACGATCTCGCCGTCGGTCCCATCTCCGATGCCCCGTCCCTAGATCGAGCCCTCCGAAGCGTGCCGGGGGTGGTCGAAACCGGGCTCTTCGTTGGACGCGCCGACATGGTGCTGGTCGCGGGCGATGCGGGAGTTATGCGCCTTACTCGCCCCACCTAGCCGGGAGCTTCTGCGAGGGCGTTTTCTGGCCTAGATCATACCGGTCGTGGCGCGCGTGAAACAAAGGAGCTAACGTTGCGACCCGTTGGCCTTTCGACGCTTTTAGAGGAGTAAGCACATGCAGGGATATCCGCCGAACCCGCCCCCTGGTGGCGGGGGTTACCCGCCGCCGCCCGGCGGGGGTTCACCCTATGGCTATGGTCCGCCCCCGCCTCCCGGCGGCTACGGAGGCCCGCCCGGAATGCCGGGCATGCCCGGCGCACCGATGATGAATCCAAACGCGCCCTACGGCATCGAGCCGATGACGGGAATGCCGTACTCCGACAAGCAAAAGATGGTAGCCGGCCTCTTGCAGATCTTCCTCGGGAGCTTCGGCGCAGGCCGTTTCTACACCGGGCACATGGGCCTCGCGATCGCGCAAATCGCGGTGACATGGCTCACGTGCGGCGCCGGTGCGCTCTGGCCGCTGATCGACGGCATCATGATGCTGACGGGCAAGGTCACCGATGCGCAAGGCCGTCCGCTTCGCGACGGATGATCGTCACAGATAGGGCAATGCCGTCCGGTCCGGTGATTTGCACGTCGACCGTGTGACGTCGTTGACGGCGTGCTTGCCGGCGAACGGCTGCGCTTGGTTGTCCAGCCACGCCCGAACGGGTGACGCTAGCGAAGCTTCTCTTTACGCTCCTCGAGCGCTGCCTTGACCTTCAAGATGCTCCCCATCAAGACCAGCCCTCGCGCGTGGTCGAGGGCTTGGTCGACGGTTGCGCGCTCGGCCGCCTTGTCTCCATTTTTGGCCAAAATGTCGGCCTTGAGAGCATAGAAGCGCAACTTGCGCGGGCCGTACGCGCGTGCAAGCGCGCGATCGATTGCGGCCAGCGCGTCGTCGTAGCGATCCATGGCGAAATACGCGCCGGCAAGCCGTGCGGGCGGATTGTAATCGTTCGGCAAATCGCGCTCACTCTGGGTCAGCATCGGCACCGCGCGTTCAGGCTCTCCGAGAGCGCGGTAGGCATCGTACCGATGCGAGTCGAAGACGACGCGCGCCGCGGGACTCGTCGCATTCGCCGCTTCGCGCTCGAGCAGCGCCACCCAATCGCGTGCGAGGCGCTTCGCGTCGTCGGATCGCTTCAGAAAGGTCAGACCTTCGACGATCGCCCCGTAGAGATCCGAGCGATCGTCCGCGAGCATGCTCCGTCTTGGATCTTTCGCAATTCGCTCTGCCGCCGCCAACACTTCGGCCTCGTGCGCGCGTCCCGCACCCGCGGGCACCGACATGAGGCACTCGATCGCGTCTTGTGCGACGCTCTTGGCGTTCGTCCCGGGAGCCATCCGCGGCAGCTCGAGCGCGGCGAGTGCGAGGCACCCCTCGTAGTCTTTGTTGGCTTTGAGGCGCGAGGAAAGAGCCTCGACGACGCGCGCGCGTTTCGGCCACTCGTGAGGCGCAGCTGCAAGCGCCAGACGGTAGCTCACGATGGCGTCGTTGGTCTTGCCCGCGGCCGTTTCCTGGTTACCTCGCAAGTACGCCGCCGAGGCCTGGCCGCCCGAGTCGCCGCGCGACATTGCGAGCTTCGCGTCATCGAGGAGCGAAGCGAGCTCGGTAGCCGTTGCAGAGCCGTTCCATCGAAGCACAGCGGTTTCGGTGGACGGATCGATGACCCACAGCGTCGGCCACGCTTCCATCGGATGCGCGCTCACGAACCCGGCATTTGCCGGTTTCTCGGTGTCGATCGCCGCCCAGACGAAGTCGCCGGCTTTCTTCGAAATAGCCGGATCCGGAAACACGAAGGCGCGCAGGCTCAGGCAGGTGTGGCACCACTCCGCCCAGGCGTCGACGAAGAGCGGCCGTTTGGTCGCGCGCGCCTTGGCGAGCGCGCGCGGGTAGTCGTCTTCGATGAAGGTCACCGACGGAAGCGCCGACAGCGGCTCGGGTTTGGGGGCAGCCCCGCACGCGTACGTGAAGACGAACAAGGGGAGGAGCAGCCTGCGCACGCGGGCACTCAAGAGCGATGCGCGAATGGGCCCTGCCGCATATCTTGATTGAAGTGTTGGATTCTCGGGAGCCACGCTTGGACGCGACCATTCGACGCTTCTGCTGAAAGCGAAAGAAA
>OBEQ010094100.1_pt1 | contig 17649 bp, 1 predicted proteins | sample 1670901 | NCBI WGS metagenome assembly OBEQ01 (sample SAMEA104232315, study PRJEB22302) | groundwater metagenome | biome: forest; feature: aquifer; material: groundwater | place: USA | collected 2011-08-07 | depth 5.4 m
AACTGCCTGAGGCGGCGGCGAGGATGGCGGAGAACGAACCGTCATTGCGAGAAGCCCGCTTGGCGGGCGACGAAGCAATCTCAGACCGAGATGGGATTGCTTCACCACGTGCGCCGGAAAGCGGGCGCACCACGTTCGCAACGACAGGTAATAACGCTTCCGCCGCGCGGCTAAGCAAAAATCCATCTCATGATAGAGAGTTTACGACGTTCGCCCATAAGAGGGTTGAGCCGCTTCCGAATCAACACGAACTCGAAACGGAACTGATGTCGTTAAGAAATAGTCTTAAAGTGTTTCTCAGAAAATCTTATCCATCCGGCAAGAAAATCATCAACGAGATAGAGAGCGCGTTTAAAATAGAGTTTCCCGAAATTGCGGTTATGTTGAAGGACAATCTTTTGCAGCATCCAAAAACCGCGATTGACACTACTCTCGCAGAACTTATGCAACTTTCCGGCGATAAGAACTTGGCACTAGCCATTAAGGCCAATCCCCAAAAATACAAAACGATTCTTTCCAATCTTTTACTGTATATGGAAAAACCGACGGCTTCCTATTTTCTGAAACTATTGGCCAAAGTCAGCGCCTATGGAAAATACATATATTTTGACACGCGGGATGAGAAAGGAGAATTTGCGAATATCTTGCCTCCCATTCCTTCGGAGCTGGCGGGGAAGCCCTACTGGGATTTGGCAAGCGGGCCGATGTTTCTTCAATATCTCTACCACCTTAACCCGCAGACGCCTTTTTTCCCCCATGATGTGGATGAATATGTGACCGAATCAACGAATACGATAGCGGCCTTGGAAGGCATCAGCGATCACGTGAAGGCGGTGAAACAGGACATCATGCAGTTGAAACCGCCGGCTCGACCGATAGGCATCCTAAGGGTGAAAAATGCGTGGAATTATGTTTCGGGTTTTCTCGAAAAGGGCAAACTCAAAGAAATGACCGATTGGATCATGGCCGGCGGCCAATTGATCCTCCAAGTGGACAACATCGAAGATTATGAATGGCACATGGTTTCCCGTTTAGACGGCTTGGTTTCGGAACTTCTCGAGAAAGGTTGGTTCTTTGAGCACTGGCGGCCGGCATCCGGTGCCCAGCCGATGGTGACTTGGATACTGACAAAACCGGTATTAGATTCCAAAATTAGCGATGTCCAAAAAGAACAGCATGAGTCGGGTTGGTTGGCATACAAAACTCATGTGCTTGAGTCTAAACCTGAAAAAGAACCTGAAACGACAACCACCGCGATACTTCCCGACGGTTTGGTTTCATTACCTGGTCTTTCCTTTCCACAGTTGAGCCGTGTTTTGGAAGGAATCTTGAGTCTGGGTAAAAAACTAACAGACGAAGGTACACTTTTTCCGATCGAGCCCGAATACCTCAAAGAAATGATTGAACATGACCATCACGATCTAAACCGAATTTATGTGGATCAAGGCAAGGTTGTCGGCTTTATCTTGATGAGGCCGCTTCATGAAACACATTACGCGTTCATTGATAAATTGGGAGTAGAGCAGGAATATCGCCGTCGTGGGATCGCGCGCAAGCTCATGAAAGCTCTGGCCCAAAAAGCGTTTCATGAAGGAATCACCAAGATTGGTTTAGCCGTCCGAACAGACAATGAAAAAGCAATCAGATTTTACGATTCTCTTGGTTTCCAAAATCACGGCTCTACCGGGCCGCAAGACGCCGTCGATGCCTACTATTTTTCTGTTCCTACATCCACTCTTTTGTTTCGTGCGAGGAACGCCGCGCGGCTGGCGGGACCAAAAATTTATTTTGAAGCCAATACGCCGGAATTCAAACTGCTGATGATCGCGTTCATTTCTATGCTTGACCCCGTAATAGGTTTTTACGATTTCGAAGCCAAGAAGATGTTTAAAAGAATTGATATGAGCCAACCTGTCTTAAGCGACAAGGAACTCCGGAAGTTATTCGGTTTTATCAAAGGCCATAAACGACTCATGGAGTTTTTAGAAGAAGAAACCGGTGAAATGATATTTGACACTCAAAGCCTTGTCCAGTCTATTCACGTTTTCGCTACCTTGCGGCCTGAGATGCTTTTTCGTGACCGGATCATATTTGAGATTGGGCCTTTATACAAACGTGCCGGTATGACAAAACTCTTCAAGAAAACATATCCAAAGGTTTTGGAGGCGTTCTCCGCCGACACGGCGCGTGAGTGGATGGAAATAGCCAAAAACAGTAGTTTGATGGATCTAGAAACGGCAAGCACCGGTCTTGTGAGTCGCATTTTAAAAGGGGAAGATCTTTATGCCTTAGCCATATTTTTGGCAAGACCCGGTGAGCGCAGTCAATACAATGTGGAGCTTGGACGTGCCTTTTTGCAAGTTTTGGAATTCTTGGAATCTCATCCAGAAACAATAAAAAACCATAGACATATAAAAATAAAGGAACTTATAGAGCGGTTTGCGAATTTTAGTCTTGAGGATTTGGCTCTACTAGAAACTATCAACCAAGGCTCTCTTTTTGACATATATGCTGATCTAGAACCGATCGCTGACATAATCTGGTTTAAGAATTTTGAGAAATTGTGGGAATCTATATCAAATCCTCCGGTTTTTCGGACCCCTGAAGAAAGAAGAATCATCATAGATTTTATAAAGACGACCCGATGGTTTGCGGACGGCGCGCGGATGGCGGAAGCGGGAGTCGCAAGTCACGCGCCGCAAGTCGAAACGTCATTGCGAGGAGCGCGAAGCGCGACGAAGCAATCTCATACCGAGATGAGATTGCTTCACCACGTGCGCCAAAAAGCGGCGCACCACGTTCGCAATGACGGGCAAGGACTCTCCGCCGCGCGGCTTTCCGGCCTATCGCTTTCGAAATTTAGCGCCGCGATATTATTTCTCAGCCAATTTCCTTTCATAAATTTAAACCAGGGGGAAAAAGAGTATGTGCTGCAAGAGACGCGCCAATTTGTTAAACAATTGGATCGATTGGCTCTGGCAAGGGCTCTTGAATATGGTCAGTTAAAGGGCGGGCAGGTTTTTGAAACATCCGAATTTTGGATTGGAAAGAGCGCTTGGGATAAATGGAGGGCAGCTAAGGCGGTGAACCTCGCTAAGAAAATATTCAGAAATTCTCTGACCATGGCGGAAGGTGTCTTAGGGCCCTATAAGGGTCTCTTTGAAGTCAAGGATTTTACCGAAGGCATACTTATTGCGCTTGATCTACAGCCGAGTCCAGAAAAACTTCTAGAATGGCTCAAGGATTCAGGGTGGGGGTGGCATGATGCCCGCTTGACGGATGAAGAGATTGTGTCCGAAATTTTAACCGGCAGACGCCTTATTGTCTATAGCACGCAGATTGGCTTTATGCCCGCGGTGAATTTACCTCAAAGAGTCCGTTTTTGGGTTAAAACTGGGCTTTCCGTGCAAGATGCGTACCGGGCCGATGAAATTATTCAAGAAGCAGTCCGGCAATATACTCCGTATCAATACGGGACAAAACATCTGGTTGATAGGGCCCAAGCACTCTCCGGCATTAGGATGCTTCTGGAAAATCTGGATAAGCGCCAAGATGTGTATCAGGCGCTTCCATTGCGCGGGCTTGTCCTCGGCGCGCGGATTTCGCTGAATGAAAAGCTTAAAATTTTACGGGAACATCCCGAAGAAAGAGAAAATCTATTTTTTGTAATAGGTGATGGTCCGGCGGGCATTATGCTTGCTCTCAAACTGCTTGCGTTGAATCCCCACTACAAAGTTGTTCTAGTGGGTGAAAATGAAATCCCCGGCGGTAAAGGCCTTCGCGGCATCCCTTTTATTGAAGGAATCCAGGAAGTGACTAAAAAGATCGTTCTGAAAGCGGCTAGAAAATTTCTTGAAATTAGAAATGAGGAAGCTTTGCCGGACGACAAACTTGAAACTTTGCTTAAAGACGTCCTGGATAAAACAGACAATTTGACAGAGGCCATGAGTACTCTCGAACATTCCGGACGCGTCACTTTTCTACCGGGTGAGCGGTTTGATCATGTGAGAGACCTTGAGGAAATGAGGATTCCCTACGCGATCGCGACGGGTGCCGAAGAAGCGGAGGTGTTGGGGGTCGAAGGAAATCTTAAGAATATTATCAGCGCAAACAATGACCTGTTTGAATTTGTGCACCGCAATAAAATCTTAGGCCTGATCGCCCAGGCTTTGAAAATAGACTTGACTCGGCTGACGGCTGGTCAGCTGGAGGAGCTGCGGAAAAAATTTGGATTGGAATATACCGGCAAGGAATGGCACTACGCTTTGATCTCCATGGTCCTGGGTGCCGGCAATGTGGCGGCCGACGCGATAGTCAATATTTTGGCTGAGATCGAAAGAAGAAGCCGGGCGGGCGAGACTCCCGGTGAAGTCATGCTGGTGATGCGCGGTCCGAAATGGCTTCGGCCCAATATGAAGCAGGAATATTACGACAGATTTGTAGAAAAAAAAGTGGAAATCATCGATCTTCATCAGGCCGTGGGTTTCAAGGGCGATGAAGAAGACAATGTGAAGTTTGTTACGTTGCAGCGCTACAAAATTGCCGGCGTGAAACTTTATAGAAATTCGGGAACAGGAGTTCTTGAGCCCAGGGTTGTCAAAAAGAACGTTGAAGAACGCGGGCCGTTTGTCATTGCGGACGGCAAAACGCTGAAAGAAATGGGTGTTCCCATGGTCGGGTTGGTTTTTGATAAACAGCACAAACGTTGGGTTGAAACCGATGAGATCAGTGCCGCGGAGTTGGAGGAGTTGGTCAACGCTAAATACCATGACCCCAAGAAACCCGGAAAAAATTACAAAGGGCATGTCGCTTATCAACTGGAATACGTAGAAGACGGAGCTCCTTATGACAGGGAGGTGAGGTTGTTTGTTGAGTCTTTGGGTAACAAAGTCGCGCCTTTAAAGATGCTTCAAGTCCAAGACGGCAAGTTTGTCGCCGATCCGATTACTCAAAAGCTCGAAGGTGTACAGTACGGGGTAGGCGCGGGTCAGGCCTTTTCCAAAATAGGAGCGGTGGGAGGTCCAGGGGGCGCGTCAACGACCGCCAATATTGGCGCCTTGACACTTCACTGGATGATGCAGGCCAGACATGCCGCCGCTACGCTTTACACCGCTTCGATTGCGGGAGTGACGGAAATAGAGGCCTCTTTTCGCTCCTATATAGAGGAAGTCGAGAGAGCCAATAAAGAAGGACAGACGCCTGATTTTTCATCCCCATTGTCCGATATGGATTCGGTTTTTAAAAATACGATTCTTCCTGAATCAGAATTGGTTTTTAAGGATAAGACTCAAGAAGAACGGGCCCAGTATGTGGCATTTTTGAAGTTTGTTCTCCATGAATTATTGATTTTGAAAGCTGGAGAAAAAGGCGCCACCGCCGCGCGGATGGCAGTTCAGATAACAAAAAGAAAATCGACCCACATGGCATTGAAAGAGTTTCTTGAGAGGCGAATTTCTGAGATTTCTTATTTTTATAGATATGATTATTGGCCCGTACGATATTTTTGGCGTCCTTTATATGAGATTTTTAAAAGGTGGGGAATTGGAAAAGTCATGGCAGTTTTTCTAACTTGGATTACTTCCGGTTTTGTACACGCAGGCTTGTCATATGTCTTTGGAAATAATTTGGCGGCATTAACGATATTTTTGATTTTTTTCATCCATGGGGGTTCAAAGTCACTTATGATTTATTTTGGCGAAACAAAGAATATTTCAAAAGTATCCCATTCCGACTCAATCATTCGGAAAGATAAAATTTCTCGATCACTCAAGAAACCATCCGCCGCGCGGCTGGCGGAGCCCAGAAGAAAATTCATTCAAGGTCTTATTTCAAGTGTTGTTGCGTGGCCGCTTTTAAATCCATGGCGTCGTACCCTCGCGCAAACGCTCCCTTCCCGTGGCCTTTCACAGCCTACTATTATCCGCGACGTGATCCGTCATAATTTTGATTATTTGCCGTCACGCATCACAACCATTGCCCAAAGCCGGAACTATTTTGCCGCTGTGGATGACGAGTCCGGTTACAGGATCTATCGATATGATCTTAGAACCGGCGCGATCTTTTCACCGGCCAACGAAGGTTTGAATAAAACCTCCGGCCGGGTGACTGATCTGTCAGTGGACGATCAGGGTAGAATGGCCTGGCTCCAGGACGACAATCTGGTCTTTTTTGATCCGCGTCGCGATCCGATTCTTTCCGTTGTGGGCGAGAGCAGCCAAACGACGGGATATTCCCGTTCCGTTTTGTCGGATAGAGGCATTCTGGTTGTTCGTTTTGAAAAACAGGACAGCGGTCAATACAAATTTCAAATCATCTTTAGGCCGTTTGATCATTTATCGTCTCCTCAAATAGTGGAAGACAATTTTGAAAACGGTTACGTCCCTGAAAATGTGAGGGCTTCGGGAAATAAAGTAGTCTGGAACGAACTGCCGCCCTTTGATCCGTCGCGGATCGGAAAACCCAGGGGCAGTCCGGTCAGAATAAAGAATTTGGACTACTTGGATGCACCCGCACAGATCATCAGCCAGGACACGTCCTTCAATCAACAAGCCACGATCCAGGACAATGTCGTGGTATGGATGGGTTATCCGGACGACCCCAACTCCCATGCGCCGGGACTATGGAAAGTTTATGTTTATGAGCTCGAAGATCTCGTCCCCAATTTCCCCTTCGGCGGTTTCAAAGGCAAATTCCTGTCTTTGCCGTCTTCAAATTATCACAGGCTTTGGCCGGTTGTCACCGGCGGGCCCGCCGGCCATCGCATCGTTTGGCTTGAAAGGCGAAACGGAGGCGTTTTTCTTCAAGTTTATGTTTTAGATTCAACCACAAGAGTATCGCCCGGTCTCTATGAGTATAAAGGGGAATTTGCGGATGGAGCCATAGCACAGGCAATTTTTCAGGACATTGTTTCCGACCCTGCTTTTGAGCAGTTTTTGCGGCTTCATGCGGCCGGAACGGAAGTTTCTTTTGTGAACCCTTTCTCCGCGGATAGACTGCAGGTATTGAACCTCATGTCGAGGGATACGGATCCGTTCCATCGGATCCCTCGCGGTGTTGTCACACCCGCCGCGCGGCTGGCGAAAGCGGCTTTGCCGCAGATCGAAGATAGAAGTTCGAAGTTGGAAGATGGATATTCTCGTCTAACTTCCAACGTCCAACTTCAAACTAAAGACGACAACGTCGTCGCTCTCGGGGCCCGCGCGGCGAAACAAGAATATAAAGTAAGTGTTCTTTCCGTATCCAAAGATCAGGAAAGCCGTTGGTATAATTCGTATCGTCTGCGAATAGGTTATAGTCTTGAGTCGAAAAGAGACCATGCCAGAGGAACTTTCTCGATCTTTGTCCGTCGAGAAAAAAATCAATGGAAATGGCAGAATGCATTAGACGAATTTTTAAGAAATAAAACATTCGTCTCGGCGGAAGCCGTGATAGATAGCATTGAGAAAGAATCCAGTGTTTTTAGTCTTCCCGAGGCTTCTTGGACGACTCGTCTTATACGTCAACAGAATGATGCGGATGCCATTGAAACAGCCAAAAGAGAATTTGTGGTGAAACACTCCAATCCCAATATTGTTGTAACTCGAATTTCCGCAAGAGAAATTACCAAAAAATCTACAAGTGAGCACATAGGTTATATTGTCACTATTCGGTATAAAGTACACTCTGGCGCCCGCGCGGCAACCGCTGATTTTTCTCTAGGCACAAAGAAGTATCGCTTGAATATTTCCTATAATAAGCAGACTGAATTTGGCTATAGCGAACCAGACAAACCTGCTTTGTATCACAGGGTTCACGTATCTATTTATGAGTTAGATGATAAGGGAGGGACAAAAGGCATTGAGATTGACAGAAACTTTTGGGTTGCATTGCGTCAACCGATAGCTCCCTCTTTGATGGAAGCGCTTTTTATACAGTTTCAGATAGCGGCCAATTTCCTATCCAAGAATATCCAATCTATATCGCTGACGTCTCTAAACGCAACAGCCGAAAACTGGAGGCCCTCCGAGGACTCTAATATTCAGGCGATTCTCCCGAACGCCGCGCGGCTGACGACAGTCGAGGAATTATTGGATCGAATTCGCAGTATCGAAGGCATAAAGACAATGAATGTCGATGAATCTCTGCTTAAAGAAATAATTGAAATCGTGAGTCGAGAGAAAGTGGAGGGAAAAAGAGAATCGAATAATGATAAAAAGAAGGCAATCCAGAAGGTTCTTGTTGGCTTGAATGCCAATGAAAAGGGTCTTGGGAGGCACGTCGATGAGTTGATCAAAGATATCAAAAGTTCAAATATTTTGTTTGACGATCAAAAAATTTCCGTGGTGATTTCCGGGAAAAATTACGATTTTAATCGTCAGATTTGGGATTCCATTCAATTGACGAATAAACCTCAGGCTGCCGAAAGAATTTATCAATTATCCGAACAGCTTCCGGCGGAAAGTCGGGAAGTGAAGTCTTTGTCGAAAGAAGACTATGCGATGCAGCTCGAAAACCCAGTGGATGGCCGTAATAGGATTTTATTCATGGTTTACCGTGATAAAGGGAGAATCGAGGGTTACATTTACGGCAGCGTTGACATGGATGCAAAAATCGCAATGATTTTACAGACTGTGGTTTCGGCATCCGGGTCGTATCGCAATAAAAAGATAGGCAAAGCACTGAATGTGAAACTCATGAAGCATATCATGGACCAATGGGGTATCCATAAATTTATCCGCCAATCCCTCAATCCTTATGCCCAAAGAATCGCTTTAGATTTGGGTTACAAGCCCGTTGACAACAAGGAGCTTCCGGCATGGATTTTGAAAGAAAAATATTACAGTTTAGATCTCAGCGAGAAAGAAATTCTGAGAAGAACGATGAAGGATGTACTTGAGTCTTATATTGGAGAATTTGCCGATGGATTTCATCGGGGGGATCCGAAAAGTTATGAAAAAGCCAAATTAATATGGATTTGGATTTATTATAACGGATTATTTCTTGATGAGAGTGATTACTTGAGATTATACACAAAGGCCTTCGGACAATCCCTTGCGTCGTCCAAGAGGATAGATCCCGATCGATTGAATATTCTCACAGTTTTGGCGGCCGTTACACACGAGAAAGTCCAGTGGCATCAAAGCGGAGGGGAACCTTTGCTCCATTATGACCTCATAGAGGAAATTCTTACGTACTATGAACGTTACTGGGAGCGAGGTTTTGATTTGCGACGGGAGTTATACCAGGAAGCTAAAGAAGGGAATCTGCGGCCTTTTTGGCGGTATTGGGCATTACGGGGTTTTAGCAAGCAAGAGTTTGGGGTCGGAGAACATGATGTCCATATTGTTTTTCCAAAGAATCCAGAAAGCGCTCCCGGCATTCATCTCATCAAAGATAGCGAACCTGTGTTGATTAGCTGGGAACAGATTTCTGATTACATGAACGGCGCGCGGTTGGCGATGGCTCCTTTGACTCCGAAAGCACAGGAGGCTACGTCCAGATTGTGGAAAAAAGTAGACAAAGCCCTTCGATCTCCCAAGTTTACACACTTAGGGGCCTTAGACCTCCGTAGTCATATTCAAGGTTTTGTAAACGACTATGTTGAAATCGGCACTGTTCCCGACCAGTTGCCCGCTCGGCTCAAAGTGATCATGAACCGTGTATTCCCCCGGTTACTCGAAGTCAACGATTACGACCAGTTTCTGAAAATTCTCCCGGCCGTAAGATCCCTTCTGACTCGAGAGAGCCTTTGGGATAAGGAATTTGACTACAGGAAATTAAATTGGGCGGCTTTAGTGAATAAAGTACAGACTCTCGAGCCGGGGCAAACCTATGAGGTGGTTCAATCGGAAGAGGGGAATCCCGCTAAAGCAGAGATCAAAGTTTCCGCCGCGCGGCTGGCGGCGTCATCAGCAACGCCTAGCGCCAATAAGGGCAACGCGGCTGTGATAGTAGGGATGTTGGGCGTTATCGTATCGCAAAAGAAAAAGGTCTCAATCGAAACTTCAGACGAAAGCGTCGATCATGATTTTTACAAGCTTTTGGGAATTGCCAAGGCCAATGAACCGGTTGTTTTAACTAGCGGCGGTATTAGTAACGCAGAAGAAACCATCAAACATTGGGGAGATATTGATATCCGGCAAAAACAGTTTTATGTTCTTGAGCTTACTTCCAAGGAATCTGATACAGAAAAATACCGTATTTCTAAGACTCCTGGCGCCCGCGCGTCGACAGCAGCCATTCCTAGACAGTTAGAATATTGGATTGAAGTTGAGAAAATCGAAAAACTTGATCGATCTATAACGAAATATGCGGTTTCTTTAATCCATTACAAAAGTGATGTTGCGAATCAACGAGAAGTACTCTTGGATAAGAAAACGTCGCCGCAGGAGTTTGCGGATAAAGTTGCCGCTGTCATAGATCCTGAGCATCCTGATGACGATTTTGGCAGAGCGGTTGAAGAGACTCGAAAACATTTTTCTGCCGCGCGGCTTTCGGACAAAAATGACGCGCCGCCGGGCAGTTACGATTATTGGAAAAATAGCGACATTGGGAATCTCGAACTTTCCGACTCGCAGCTTGAGTTTGCTAATCATTTCGATGAGATAGATGCGCTTAAAGTTTTTGGCGTGTCAAATTACGGAGTTTTGGAAATCATACAAATCCGCAAGGCGGGCAAACCGTTTAAAGACGCCGAAGATTTACGGCTCAGAGCGTGGCGTAATGGCGTCAATCTAAAATCTTTGCGGACGTTTTTTAAGGTTGTCAAACAAAAAGACCATCGTGTTGTAACGGATGAAACGAGGAAAGCGGCTTTTCGCCGTTTTAAGAAATTTGACGAAGAAGAAATGGCTTACTGGCTGGGTCAAGCGGGACTCAAGGGGATCCGGAAGGGATTGGCGGTGTTATGGATCAAAAATCAGCTCAATGAAGAAAAGGTAAGTGATTTTGAGAAGCTTTTCGGGCCGCGTAAGCTTTATATCGGTTTTATGATCAGCCGTGATGAGGATTTCAGGAAATGGACCGAAAAATATCATAAAGGTCTTTTTGCCTATCTTCATCGGCATCATGAAATCAGAAGACCTTTTACGGCCGAACAGTATGCGGATTTCGTTTACTTGTTGTATGACTTGGCCGAAGACAAACGAGAGAGTTTTGTGAAGCCTGAACGGATGGTTGAACCTATGCCTCGGTGGCTTGAGACCTTCAACGCGCTTGTTTCGCGCGGCATTGCGGAACTCGTCGTTTTTGGAAAAATGTCCGGTTACGATACGATTCATCTTGTTCACGCTTATAAACAGGCGGGCCCGTTCAAAGACCGCGAGGATGTTGAAAAGCGTATTCGAAAAGAACGCGGAAATTCCTATTCCACGCGCTACATCGTGGGACGTTTTATGACCAAAATGAGCGCGCATCTGTTGAGAAACATCAATCCGGAGTTTGATCGGGCGGTTTTTGAGCGCATCAAAAGCGCCAATAAAGCCTTATTGAGGCAATGGATCGTCGAAGCTTACCTGGATGCGAATAAAAGGCGCTTGACCGACAGAAAAATAACGTATCTTTTAACCGAACTGGCAACGGATCGAATTTATTCGGCCGCGCAAAAAAAGAACGTAAGAACGATGGATGATTTGTTTTTGCAGCCGGAGATTACGCTCAATGAAATTCCTCCTTTGAGAGTTCTCATAAAATATTTTTACGCTTACGATGGATTGAAAGATTCGCAGGACCCTCGAAGGCCGATTGCCAGCGCCAAAAAAATTATTCAAAAAATACCCGCCGCCGCGCGGCTGGCAAAAATACAGAGAAGAGATGAACTCGCTGGCTCAGCGAGCTTCGAGAAGGGTCAGTCGCTTTTCGGATTTGTCTATTTTGGTGACAAGGGCCTGAAGAGCAGTCTTAATGATGGAAATGTCTTCTTGCATTTGTGGAATTTTTTCAACGACGACTTCAATATTAGAGACTTTTTCCTGTATTCCGGCCAGACCTTCGTTTACGGTGCGAAACTGGCTTTGCATTTCTTCCAAAATGACGTTGAGTCAGTGCTCCGGCGTTGGGAATTGAGAGGGATCTTTCGGGGGGTTTTTGGATTTGGCCATGATTCGCGAATACTACCAAAAGTTTTTTCCGGTGTCAATACTAAATCTCCAACTGCTCCCGCCGCGCGGTTGGCAGCAGCGGAAAACGGAAAAGCTAGTGATGGCGCTTTAAGTAATATCGTTCCCACGCGATCCAAACGGATACAAACACTAAAATCCCCAATGCAAGCAACACTCCAAACATTTTATTTTTCCTCCTTCTTGGTTGACGAACTGTCAGAGAGAATAAGGCCAATGATGAAAAACCCGACAGTTGCCAGAACGTACAAAATTTTGACCCACATACCAATGATTTTTCCGAAAAACCCACCCAACACGGCGGCGATAATGAACGCTTGGCATAACGTAAAGGAAAACCTGCTTAGCGCTTCGGTGCGTTTGTTGGTCCAGAAATTTTTAGAGAACACATATTACTTTATACCACATCTTGAAAGGTCTTTCAAGGAAGCGGTTTCCTCTGCCGCGCGGCTCGCCACCCCAGGACAGTTTTTGAAGCCCTTCGCTCAAAGATACTTTCAGCAAGGTCACACTCAAGGGGATCTTGGCAAGCTTGTGGGGGTAAGCGGAGCGCAAATCAGCCGTATCCTGAATGATAAACGTGGGGCGTCTTTGAAAATCGCTAATCTTTTGGCCGAGCAACTGAACATGTCAGATCAGGAGAAAGGTGAATTCTCAAGACTTGTTTTAGATTTTACAAACCCGCAAGAAAGAGAGGAAAAGAACCGACTGTGGTTAGCAAGACCGGTTCCGTTCAAGTCCGAAAGGCAAAATTTGGCATCGGATATCATCGCATCGGTGGAAACGGTGTTACAAAGTCATGCTGCCTTGCCCGATAAAATTTTAATCAAAATGCATGTGCGCGGCCTCGATCCGCAAGAGCGGGTGGCATTGACATTCGAAATTGTGACTGACCTCCGCGAGCAAGCTTACGATGAGGTTCGGGCATTCATGAAGCGATCCGTAATGCCCAAAAGCTCCTCTCGGGAATGGTTGTTCTTCGGATCAAACTCTTTGATTTCCGACACGCATAGATTTGACATCACGGTTTATCCAAAAGCGCCGCCAAAACCCACCTTACAAGCGCAGCCTGGGTCTTCAGGTACGCGATTGGCGGAGACCGGTGAAGAACATCATGGCGTAGGGTTAATGGCGACCGGCGATCGGGAAAACCTTCCTTCCGCCGTCCACCTTCCATCTTCCGCCTCGACGACGAAGCCGACGGTCGTTGGCGCCCGCGCGGCTACGCTTTTCGATGTGCAGCAGGCCATAAACCAGGCATTGGAGCATTTCAACACGAGTGTCGCGCTGCTTGAAAGAGAGGAAATCAAATCGGATTGGAACTTTTTGGAAGAGAACACGAACGCGGGCGAGAGAGTTTTACTTTTCGGCGTGAGACGGCCTTTGGAACTTGTCGTCCACCCGCAAAGCTTAAGAGAGTTTACAGGTTTTATTTTATCCTATGCAGGCTTGCACGAATCGCAAAGAGAAACAGTGGATTTGATATTAAGCCGAATCTCTACTGCTGCCCGTTTGTCGCAAGAGAAGGTTGCCGTGGTGAAGTCTCTCGACTTTGTTCGGAACGGTGAGCTTGTCGAACCGCAATCTCAGCTTGGTTTGAGATTGCTTCGTCGGTCGCTGCGGCGACCTCCTCGCAATGACGCTTTCTCCGCCGCGCCTGCCCGTCCGGCAGGCGGGCGGCTGGCGGTTGTTACCGGCGTTGAACCCGTCTCATTTATGCGCATTTCAAGAAAAAATGAGGAACCCATTTCAGTTCCTTTAATAGACAGCATTCAAACCGCCGGCGCTCTTAAACAGGCTTTATCTGTTCAGCTCGGCATGAGGTCTCTGAAAATTACTCCTTTTCAAAGCGACGAACAGGGAATCTCCATTGTCCGGTATTCCGCTACGGATGTTGAAGCATTTTCGGAAAGTGTTCTCTTGGATGATACCGACCATCTGCTGGAAGTATTGGCTAAAATTTTGAATGGTTCGGCGGACGTCAGCATTGTTTCAGAAGAAACTCCGTTTATTGAACAGAATGGAACAAAAATTTATCCGACGCTCCTTTTGCCGAAAGAGATCTTCGAGGAGATTTTATTTTATCCGGAAGATATAAGAGTCATCAATAAAATAGGCGAAACTTCAAACATTCCGGTTTCGGGCCGGAATCTTGAGGAAATTGTGGCAGACTTAAACCAGGCGGTTTCACGCGCTCGGGCGGTCACTCCCGACGGACTCCCTGCTTCTTTCCTTCACGTCGAGGGACTTCCGAAAAATATCCGCGTGAAAAGCGCATTTCAATGGGCGATTCCACAAGAGCATCTGGCCGAGTTGACCGGTCTTGAAAAGCTGTCTTTGGAATACTTTATGCTTCGCTTGATCCAAGATAATAAAGTGGAAGCGCTGGAAAAATCCTTTTCGGTGTTGTTGGGTTTTGGGCCGCTTGAGTTTCACATCCAAGAAGATCAAAAGGGATTTGATCTGATCATAGATAAATCCGAGACAAAAATAGTCTCTTTTCATCAAGAAGAAATCTCTGTCGCTGACAAGATCAAGGAGATCGAAAAAAAATTCATCAACGACAAGGACAAAGAGGCGCTATCCGCCCTAGGAATTGCCTCTCTATTCAAGCTGAACGCATTCAGAACACTCGATTCTTTAGATATTTCTCTAAATCAGGTGCTGGATGGAAAACGCTTGCACCATGTGCCTCTGGGTTATCTTGAGAACTTGTCCGAGGAAGACTTTGAAAAAGAGGCCGTGCTTATCCTGACCCAGTTTCTGATACTAAAAACTCTCAAGCCCTTCAAGAATGATTTCTTCTATCTAGACCTCAACGGCTTGGGCGTCCAGAAAAAAAAGGCGCTCGGGCGCCGTTTGAGCGGGCTTATGGAAAAGGGCCTTAATTTCATCAGCCTGGAAAAGCCGGAGAAATTCGACGGCATTGAAATTGAATACCGGGATAAAGCTGCGGCTTCCGAGCGCCCCTCCAATGCCATCGTCTTTTTGGTGAATACCCAGAGCGGGGAATCCTCGTCTTTGAACTGGATCCCTATTTTATCCGCCGCCAGCAAAACCGCTCAAGTTGCTTTCAGAGCGCTTGAAGGGGGCAGCATAAATTTTAAGCAAATAACCGCCGATGATCTCAATCCGACACTGGCCGTGCTTCGCGGTTTTATTCAAAACGAGGAAGCAAGGCAGGCGTTTGGTCCAGATAAATTTTTGGAGATATTGAGCGGCCAATCCCGCGAGACTAGATTTGCTTTTCACCTGCCTATTCTTCAGTCGCTTCTGCGAGACGAAGTCTTCCGTGCCGCTGAATTGGGCGCCCGCATGGCGCTTCAAGCGGCGTAAACCCTTTTCCCTACTATTCTTAAAATAATTTAGTCGCTTCCCGATATTCGATAGATTATAGTTTTGTTAAATAAAAGTAAAAAATACTTGACAATAAGCCGGGTGATTTGATAACTTGGTGGTCAGTTGTACTTTACTTACAACAGAAGACAACCTACACCATGCCAAGGAAAGGGGGGAATCACTCACACGGCCAAAGGTTGTCGGTCAGCCTGATACGTTGACTCCCTAAAAGCAATACCCTAAATTAGAAAATAAAACCAGGCGATTCATTATCCAGACCGCCTGGGTTTAAAAAAATAAATTGGAGAAAACACATGAAGTTTTTAAGAGCAGCTGTATTGACCGCTCTCGTCTTCGCATTCGCGGTTCCGGCTTTCGCCGAAACCCAGAACGTCAAGGTGAGCGGAGGGCTTGATGCTTACTGGTTCCATAGAGACCAATATAACCTGAGTAGTCACGCAGGCAGTGAGAGCACGGTTTCTCATTCGTCTGATGCTCCTTCGGGAGACGATTATTTCAGATCCAACACACAGATCGAAGTGTCGGCGGATCTTACAGATAACGTTTCCACGGTTATCAATCTTGTCAATCAGAGAGATTGGAACTCAACGATGTCTGCTCCTATTACACCAGCAGAAGTCTCATCCAATGAATTCAACATCGATTTGGATCTGGCATACGTTCAGATGAAGGAGATTTTTTATTCTCCGCTGACTCTGACTGTTGGTCGTCAGGATCTTTGGTTTGGTCGTGGGTTCATTATTGGCAACAATAATGTGGCGTGGGATCCTAACGGTATTGTCGCTGCAAAGGAATATTCAGTGACGACCGCTTTTGATGCTATACGCGCAACTCTCGATTTCAACCCATGGACGATTGATTTTGTCTATGCGAAGATCTTCGAAGGCAATCAGAACCTGAACAACGACATCGATCTCTACATCACAAACATCAATTACAAGTTCGCTGACTACAATGCGGTAGCCGAAGCGTACTGGGTGACTCAATGGGATCGTTCACTCGTAAACAGTGCAGCTGGTCTTAAAGCCAGTGATACCGAGACACTTGGCGGTCGCGTTCAGTTTGACCCGATTTCTCAGATCTCACTGGGTGGTGAATTGGCCTATCAGTTTGGCGATTATCAGTCAACAGCTGTTATCGATAAGGAAAGAGGCGCATGGGCTGCTGATCTTTTCGGCACCTATCGTTTCGACAACACATGGAAGCCGGAAGTTACGGTTGAATATGTGTATTTCTCAGGTGAGTCGGATCTTTCTAACGGCAAAGGCAGTTATGGTTCATGGAATGGTCTTTATCGCGGTAAATTCTGGACTGCGTATGAAGATTTCCGTGAGTTTATTTACACCACCACACAAGCTGGCGATACTCCCGCTACTCAGAATAGCGAGATGATCCAGGTGAAAGGTGCGATTAAGCCCCTTGAAGACATGCTGTTAGAAGGGTCTTGGTCCCACTTTTGGTCACCGGAGAGTGAATGGACTGGCGGTGCCCCTAATGTAGGGACAAAGTTGGGCAACACTATCGGCAATGAGTTTGATGCTCAGATAACCTACGACTATACCGAAGATGTTTCATTCGGTTTCTTGGCCGCATGGTTTATTCCTGGGAACAAATTCCAGTCGCCAAATGATAAAAATGCGACCGATTTTGTTGCTTCTACTAAGGTGACGTTTTAAAGAAGTCGTTTTAGGCAATAAAAACCCCCGCCACATTTCGTGGCGGGGGTTTCTTTTTGTAAGGGCCTAGTTCAGTCTCTTCTTTTCCCCGCGATAAATTCCTGAATGAGTTTCTTGGCCTGGTTGTCCGAGTACTGCTTGGGTGGATGCTTCATGAGGTAGGCGGAAACGGAATAAAGAGCGCCTTTTATTTTGCGTTCGCGGGCGATTTTGAGGCAGCGGATCGCGTCCACCGCCACGCCGGCGCTGTTGGGAGAATCCTCCACGGACAGGCGCACTTCCATATTGAGCGGCACGTTCGCGAAACCGCGGCCTTCGATGCGGATAAAAGCCACTTTGTTGTCGTTTTGCCAGGGGACATAATCGCTGGGTCCGATATGGATATTTTCGGAAGAAAGCCTTTTGGAAAGCTGTGACTGAACCGACTCGGTCTTGGATATTTTTTTGTATTTGAGCCGGGAACGGCTGAGCATGTTGAGGAAATCGGTATTGCCGCCGGTATTGAGTTGATACGTCCG